>Ga0081473_128453_pt1 | contig 9831 bp, 11 predicted proteins | sample CisSprmetagenome_FD_70977 | JGI IMG/M metagenome (GOLD analysis project Ga0081473, IMG submission 70977) | Hypoxic/sulfidic aquatic microbial communities from Cistern Spring, Yellowstone National Park, USA v2 (version 2) | ecosystem: Environmental > Aquatic > Thermal springs > Hot (42-90C) >... | reverse complement strand
CTACCTCACGCTGGCTTTAGCCAGCGGACCGAGGTCTCGGCGGCTGGCTTAGACCCGTCCGTTTTCGGAGCCTATCCCCTCGTCGGGTGAGTTGTTACACACTCCTTAGATGATGGCCACTATTAGGCCCACATCCCCGATGTCTTAGGGGATAGACTCCTTCAAAATCGTTCAGCCAGCACTTTGGGGCCTTAACCTCGGTCTCGGTTGTTCCCGTCTCGGAGTTGCGGCTTTCCCGCAACCCCCGTTTCCCGGGCTACGGACCCTATGGCTTCGGAGTTGGACTCTGTACGGAAACCCGTACAGAATCCGTCGCTCTACACCATAGGGATCCTAACCCGAGACCTGGCTGGGGTCAGTTTCGGCGGGGACCGGCTATAACCGGGCCCGAGTGGCTTTTCACCTCTACCCCAGGGTCATGAGAGGAGTAAGCTCCACCTCTTCGGGCCTCCACGGGAAACCCCGCTTCACCCTGCCCCGGGGTAGATCGCCCGGTTTCCGGTCATACCCGAGTGACTAAACCGCCCTTATGGGACGGCGCCCCTCACCTGGGAAAACCCAGGTTGCGGGCTTTCGGTTTCCCTATGGCTCCGGTATAAACCTTAACCTCGCCACTCGGGTATACTCCCCCGCAAGTTCTTCAAAACTCACGGTAGAACTAGCTAGCACCCTATCTGGTACTCATCTGTCACCAGATTTTCCCAGATAGGGTGCTTAACTAGCCCTACCAGACTATCCCCGCCCGGTTTCAGGCTCTTTTCACCCCCTGCCAAGGGTTCTTTTCACCTTTCGGTCGCCCTACTAATACGCTATCGGACTCGGAGAGTATTTAGCCTTGGGGGCTAGTTTCCCCCAACTTCCCGACGGAAATCCAACCGCCGGTACTCCGGAAACGGGAAATCCCGTTATTGTATTCCCATACGGGGCTGTCACCCTCTACGGCCCCGGACTTCCACCGGAGTTCTGGGAATACAATAACGGGAAGCTCCCGTTCCTTTACCCCACATCTCCTCTAAATTACTTTAGAGGATTCGGTTTGGGCTCCTTCCCTTTCGGTCGCCCCTACTCAGGAAATCACAATTTGTTTTTTATTCCTGCGGGTACTAGGATGTTTCCCTTCCCCGCGTTCCCCTCCCTTACGGGATGCCTTTCGGCAGGATATCCCATTCGGGGATCCGGAGATCAACGGTTGCATGCACCTCCCTCCAGCTTTTCGCAGCTTGCCGCGCCCTTCTTCGGCTTCCGAGCCGAGGCATCCACCGGGCGGGTTCTTGAGACTATATATTCCCTCTCATCCCCCTCATCTTTATCATCAGGCTCACTTCTCTACCTTTGGTAGAGAAGATCATATACATAATATTAAATAATATAATATTTAAAAATGTATCACTAGATTTTTTCTACTATGAGAGAAAGCAATTTAGATAAGAATTCTGATTTTTCTGAATGGTATAACAATATAGTAAGAGTTTCCATGATTATTGATGATAGATATCCTATAAAAGGAATGCCTGTCTATTATCCAAATGGATATTTCGCAATTAGAAAGATATTAAACATTTTAGAAAGTGAATTAGAAAAAAATGGGTTTGAACCATATTGGTTTCCAATATTAATTCCATATGAAATATTTAAAAGGGAAAGCGAACATATAAAAGGCTTTGAATCTGAAGTATTTTATGTTACTCCGTCAAAACCAATAGAAGAAGAAAAAGATATAAGATATATATTAAGACCAACATCAGAAACTGAAATGTATTATATGTTTTCTTTATGGATAAGATCCTATAGAGATTTACCATTGTTAACTTATATGACAAATACAGTATATAGATATGAAACAAAAGCAACAAAACCATTAATTAGGGGAAGAGAGGTTTTATGGAATGAAGCACATACTGTACATAAAGATTTGGATGATACTGAAAGAATGATAAAAAAATCTATGGAAATTTATTCAAAAGTTTTTTGGGACCATTTATCATTACCACATATATGGGTGAAGAGACCAGATTGGGATAAATTTGCCGGAGCAGATTATACTTTAGCTGCAGATACTATATTACCTGATGGAAGATTTTTACAAATTGGAACTACTCATTTATTAGGAAGAAACTTTTCTAAAGCATTTAATATTGTTTTTGAAGATGAGCATCCATTTATAAAAATAGATAAAAATAAATTTGAGGCATTTAATGAAGATAATTATAGATATGAAATAGAAATTGCTGAAAATAAAATAAAAATAAGATTATATAATAATAAAGAATTGCTTAAATCTTATGAAGAAAATATAGAATTTAATGGAGAAATATCTGAAGATAATAAAGATTTAATAAATAAAATAAATAGTATAATTAAAAATAAATTTAATGAAAATAAATTAATTAATAAAAAATTTGCATGGCAGACATCTTTTGGAATATCTATGAGAACATTAAGTGCAGTAATTTCAATACATGGAGATAATAAAGGTCTAATATTACCTTTTGAAATATCTAAAGTTCAAATAATAATTATCCCAATATATTATTCAGAAGATGAAAAAAACAAAATATTAGAATATTGTGAGAATGTATATAATTTATTAAAGGAAAAATATAGGGTAAGAATTGATAAAGACGAAACAAAGAGTCCTGGATGGAAATTTAACCAATATGAATTATTAGGAGTTCCATTTAGAATATCTATTGGTAAAAGAGAATTGGAAAAAAATACAGTTACAATATCTGTAAGGCAATATAACAATAAATCAAAAGATTACGAAGTAAAATTGGAAAATTTATTAAATGAATTAAATAGACTAATTATTGAATATGATAAAGATCTAAAAGAAAGGGCAAGAAAATATTTTGAAAATAAAATATTAAAAATAGATAATTTAAAAGATCTAGAAAATAATTTAGATAAAAATGTAGCATTTAAGGTTCCATTCTGTATGAGAGAAGAATGTGCAAAGAATATTAAAGAAAGATATTCATTAGATGTAAGGGGAACTGATATTATACCTGAAGATGCAAAAAATAAAAAATGTATATTTTGTAATAAAGATGCAAAATATTATGTATATATAGGAAAAAGTTATTAGTGTGGCCGTAGGCTGCTTTTAGTATATATTTTTCTAAGCGGACAGGCCTTGTACCGCCAGGACATACTTCTCAAGGTGCATATATCCTCTCCGAGTTTACCCGGAGTTACCTCCAGGTATTAACTCTTCATCTTCATCGGATATATGCCCGTGATTTCTTTTTATGTAGCCAGGGGTTTCCCCCTCCGATTCCTCGGTGGCTTATCGGTAAGCAGACCTTCCTACGGCCACTTTTTTATATATTTCTTATAAATATATAAATTATGCCTGACCAACTACCACTATTTACATATCTTGGATTATATAAATTTGGAAAAGAAAAATCAAAAATAAAATTAAATAGAAATAAAATAATAATATTTATAATTATTTTCGCGGCCCTAGTATATATTGCAAATATTTATATATCATGTCTAATTTAGAAGAAGATTTAGAATATAATAGAAGATATAAGGAGGTTTTACATATATTTAATGTTTCATTAAAGAATAATAAAGGATTGGAAACTGTTAGAAGTTTTATAAAGGCAGTTATTGAATATTATGATTATGCAATTGAATTATATTTTAAGAAATTATATGAAAATAAAAAGATTGATGAAATTCCAGATAGTCCGATTAAAAGATATAAAAAAATAATTGAAATTACAAAGGATAAGGAACTAGAAGAATCATTAAAATATTATAAGCTATTAAAACTTGCTTTAAATTCTGATGCAAGGATAATGAATGAATATAGAAAGAGTATGGTTATAAAATTTAGGACATTGAGTGGAGAAGAATTTGAAATAAATATAAAAACATTAAAAGATATTGCAGAATCTGTTAAAAAATTTTCTACAATTATTAGTAAATATATATAATGGCGAAGGTATATACAATATCTTCTGGAAAAGGAGGGGTAGGAAAAACTTTCTTTTCTATAAACTTATCAAGGGCTCTATCATTATTAAATTTTAAAACATTATTAATTGATTTTAATTTAAGTACACCAAATGTATCAATAAATCTTGGATTAGGTAATGAAAAAAATAATATACATAAATTTTTAAGGGGGGAAATTGATATAAAAGATTGCATAAAGGAATATAAAGAAAATTTTTATATAATTCCTGGAAGTTTAGATATAAAGGATTTAATATATATTTCTACAGAAAGAATACATAATGGAATAATGGAAATATATGATGATTTTGATTATATTATTATAGATTCTGCTGCTGGAATTGGTAAAGAAGCAATAGAGGCATTAAAAGCATCTGAAGAGACAATATTAATAACAAATGTTGAAAAATCATCATTATTTGATGCATATAGAGTTACAAAGGTATTAGAAAGTTTAGATATAAAAGCTCTTGGAATTGTTTTAAATAAAGTTAGAAGAAAGGTAAATTATTTAAGAATTGAAAAATTTTTTAAAAGACAAATAATTGGGATAATTCATTATGATGAAAATGTACAAATTTCAATGGATAATGGTATACCTTTAATAGATTATAATATAAATTCTATAGCATCTAAAGATATAATAAAAATTGCAGAAAAAATAACTGGAAAAGAATTAGAGATTAGAAATAGTTTTATAGATAATATATTAAAAATATTTAAATGGAAATAGATTTTGAATTGGATAAAATATTTGAAACATTGGATAAAAAGAAATATAAGAAAATATTATTACAATTTCCTGATGGATTAAAACCATATTCAAAAGAAATATATGATAAAATAAAGGAAAAATATAAAGATATTGAAATATATATTTGGTTTGGATCAGATTTTGGAGGATGCGATATACCAATATATTTAGATAAATATGGATTTGATTTAATAATTCATTTTGGCCATTCAAAATTTTATAAATTAAAGTTAGATGAACAATAATATATTTTTAATTTTATCAATTATTTTTCTATTTATTTCAATTATTTTATTATTTATTTATTCATTATCAAATTCTTCTAATACAAAATTTGCTGGATTAATATTAATAGGTCCAATACCAATATTAATATCAAATTCTTATCAATTATCAATTATATTATTAATTATTTTATTGATTATTATTTTGATTATTCTTATTATCTTCTTCTATAAGGTAATTATATAATTCTTTTAGATTTTTAAATACCATTGTAGCACCAGCAGAAATTAATTCTCTTTTTTTATTTACACCACTAGCAACACCTATTACATTTATTCCTGCCCTTTTTGCAGCAATAATACCATATATAGAATCCTCTATTGCCAATATTTCATTTGGTAATAAAGAAAATCCTTTTACTATTTTAATATAACCTTCTGGATCAGGTTTTGGTTGCTTTACATCATCAGAAGTTATTATAACATCAAATAAATTATCTATATGTAGATGCTTCAATATTTCCATTGTTAATCTTCTAGTATTTGATGTAAAAATTGCCATCTTATATTTTTTATCCTTAAAATAATTTAATATTTGTTTTGCTCCTGGATTAAATTTTATTTTTTCCATATATTCATTTAATATAATATTTTCAAATTCTTTCTTTAAATCTTCAATTGATATATTCAAATTATATTTATTTATTATATTATATATTATTTCTTCTGGAGGCATTCCAGAATTATCTAATGATCCTTCTAACTTTATATTATATTTTTCCAATATTTTTTTATGAGCCTCATCATAAACTTTTAAGCTATTTATAAGTGTCCCGTCCAGATCTAATATTACTCCCTTTAAATTGTAAAATATAACCATAATTATAATATTTTAAAGAAAAATATAAAATAATTAATATGATCAAAATAAGGGAACAGATAAAGGATATAATAATTAATAATTATATTAAGGAAGGAAAAGATCCATTTGATTCTATAATTGGACAAGAAAATGCAAAGAGACAAATTATATCTTCATTAATTTCTGGAAGAAATATATTAATAATAGGACCTCCTGGTACTGGAAAAACAACTTTAGCAAAAAACATAGCAAAATTATTACCAGAAATTGATTTTCCAGAAGGAATCCCATTATGGGCATATGAGGAATTTCCTTTTGTATCTGAAGAATATAGAAAAAAATGGAAAGAGGGTCCTTTTATAAAAATAAAGGGAGAAGATAGATTTATTAGAATTCAAGGTTCTTATGATTTATCTGTAGAAGATTTAATTGGAGATATTGATCCTTCAAAAGCATTAAAATATGGAATACATTCTTTAGAATCTTTTATACCTGGAAAAATATTTAGGGCACACCATGGTGTATTATTCTTTGATGAAATAAATAGGGCACCTCCAAAGGTTCAAAATAGTTTATTAGAATTGCTAGAAGAAAAGAAAATAACAATTGGAACATATGAATTCCAAATACCATTAGATATAATATTTATTGCTACAATGAATCCTGAAAGTTATTATGGAACTGAGAAAATATCTGATGTATTATTAGATAGATTTGATATAATAAATTTAGACTATCCAAAGGATGTTGAAGAAGAAAAGAAAATTGTATTAAAATATGGGAAAAGTTTAGATGTTAATTTTCCTGAAAAATTGTTAGAATTAACAATTGAATTTATACAAAAATTAAGAAAAGATGATAAATTGGAAAAGAAACCATCTGTTAGATCTACAATTGGTATTTATGAAAAAGCACAGGCATTGGCAATAATAGATAAGAAAGAAAATGTTGAAATTCAACATATATTTGAATCTTTATTATCAATATTACCACATAGAATAAGATTAAAACCATCATATAAAATGGAAATAAATGAAGAAGAATATATAAAAAATGAATGGAATTCTTTTATAATTGGAAAAGACTTTCGGAGTTGACTCAGAAAATTTAATAAATAGGCCTGGAGAGTCCTTTAAATATAGTTCAAAGGATATTAAGAAAAATATAAATGAATTAATTGAAAAAATGATAAAAGAAGGATATCCAATATTTGATATAGATAAAATTATAGAAAATAGAGAAGAATATTCTGATATATTATCAAAATTAACTGAATATGATGAAAAAAGAATAAGAGAAGATAAAGATTATAGGTTTAATAAAGAATTTAAGAAATCACTAAATAAATTAAAGGAAATATTAACTAGTGAAGGATATATAGATGAAAGCGGAGAATTAACTGAAAAATCATTAATAGAATATTCTAAATATTTAATAGGAAATATAGAAAAAGAAATTGAAGGAATATTTGAATATGGAAAATATTTATCATATTATATTGGAAATGATGAGGAATTTTATAAAAAATATTTTAGTATAGGGGATAAATATAATAAAATTGATATAAAAGAAACAATAAGAAAATATGTAAAGGATAAAAATATTACAAGATTTATTGTTAATGTTAAAAGGGAAAATAAAGGTGGTAAATATATAATTCTATTAGATGTATCTGGAAGTATGATTGGAGAAAAAATATTTGAAGCAAAAAAAGCATTAATATTATTAGTATCAAAGATATTAGAAGATAATAATCTATTAGATGTAATTTTATTTAATGATAAGATTGTTAGAGAATATAATAATGTTAGGGGATTAAAAGATATAATAGATATATTAAGAATTATACCAAATGGAAGTACAGATATTGCCTTAGCATTTAATTATTTATTAAATAAGGAAGAAAATGGACATATAATATTAATAACTGACGCATTACCAACAAAAGGAAAAAATCCTGTAGAAAGAACTTTAAAGTTAGCTAAAGAATTAGGCCAAAATTATTATATATCAATAATTGGAATACAATTAAATAATGAAGGGGAAAAAATTGCAAAAGAAATAGTAAAATATGGAAGAGGAAGATTATTTATTTCTAAAGATATAAAAGATTTGAAAAAACTATTATTATTAGAATATGAAATATCTAGACAACAGATGATAAAATAATTTCTTCAGGTTTATTTTCACCTATATATTTCTTATATTTTCCTGCTAACTTTTTTCTTGCAACATCTAAATAAAAACTTATTCTATTTGTAAATTCTGGTTTATTATAATATATTGATAAAATAATGTCTTTATAATATACCTGTGCAGCTCTTGTATAAGGTCTACCAAATGCATGTCTCATTCCTTGTGAAATTCTATCCGCACCTGCACCATATACCAATGCATGTTCCCTTACAACATGATGAGGATATTTTCTTACAATAAATAAGAATTCTTTTACTTCACTTTCTAAGTATTTTAATATATTTGTTCTTACAGATTCTAAAGAATAATCTGATACTTGAACATTATGTAATGCAATTAGATGTCCGACATATTTCCATTGATCTTTTGGTATATTTGTTATCCCCATAATTTGCATCCTTAACTTTGATACTGGAGCACCCGGGATTTTATTATACGATTTACTATATGAAAATCTTGTATAAGGTCTTTCAATTTCTTTGAATATTCTCCAGGGTCTCTTCGCCATTTTATATCATTTTCTTTAATAATATATTTATATCTTTTCCGTAGTACCCATATGCCCCACCTTGATTATATGGAACCTTTATACCTCCTCTTGGATAACCTCCTGATGGAGGTTTTAGTCTAAATACCTTTTTTATTTTTGGTATTGAATCTAAATCTATTTCATTATTTAATAATTTTTCAACGAATGTATCAATATCCATATTTAATGTTTGTTTAATATAATCTTCTGTTAATCTTTTATTTCCTTCCAATCTACCTCTCTTTAATAATAATTCCTTTAATGTTTCTTTATCTATTTCTCCCCATGCAACCCATGGTTCAACTTTTTTTATCATTCCCCTTATATCTTTTGTATCTTTCATTATTACTGCATAATTATTTCTTCTTAATCTTAACAAATATAATGTATCTTTTATTTCTTCATTTGCCTTAACAGTTCCTTTTATTCTTACAATAGCTAATAATCCCATTTTATACAAATCCAATCTTCAATCCAGAATATTTGGCATATTCTTCCTTAATTCTATATTCTACTGTTTTTCTTAATGCATTATAAACTGCCATTGCAAAGTTATATCTCCTCCTAGTCTGTCCAAAGGATTTCATCCATAGATCCTTTATACCTGCCAATCTAAATATCTTTTTCATTTCTTCTGGTGCTACCAATCCAACTCCTCTTGGAGCTGGTAACAGAACAACCCTTACAGAACCATAAGATCCTTCAACTTTAAATGGTAAAGAATGTGGAGTCTTAAATGCACATTCCCAAGATCCACAACCCCTAGCAATTGGTATAATATTTAATTTTGCATTTCTTAATGCCTTTTCCATACATAAAGCAATATCTGAAGATTTTCCCATTCCAACCCCAACATATCCATTTTCATTTCCAACAACAGCAACAGAAACCCAAGATGTTTTATTACCTTCAGCAGTTTTTCTTTGAACCATTTTTACAAATTTTGGCCTTCTATATTTACCTTTAGATAATGATAATCTAATATATTCATATTTTAAATCTGGTATTAATGCATCCACAATTTCTGGTTCCAATATTTTATACCCATTTTTAAATACTTGCTCAATTGAATTTATTTTTCCCTCCTTTACCAATTTACCAAGATTTGTTTTTGGATTCCAAGATTCTAAATTAAACTTTTGTGATCCTATTTTTTCTAAAGCCTCCTGTTCTTTTTTTACTTCTTCAACTTCTTTTTGTTCTTCTACCATTTTCTTTTAAATTTATATGACCATGCATAGGCCCTTATTTTGCTACTTCTTCCAAATCCACAGTGTGAACAATATCCCTTGTC
>Ga0081473_127591_pt1 | contig 9835 bp, 12 predicted proteins | sample CisSprmetagenome_FD_70977 | JGI IMG/M metagenome (GOLD analysis project Ga0081473, IMG submission 70977) | Hypoxic/sulfidic aquatic microbial communities from Cistern Spring, Yellowstone National Park, USA v2 (version 2) | ecosystem: Environmental > Aquatic > Thermal springs > Hot (42-90C) >... | reverse complement strand
AGGTTAAGAGGGGTAACGTTAAGGTTGTCTTCGCCTCCGTCTTCCCAATAATGACCACCTACAGCCCTGAGCAGGGTAAATCAACAATCCACGCATACTCATCCTACTCAGCTAAAGATATTGCACTTGAGATGATTAAAACATACTATAGACTCACCGACAGGTTCAGCAACTCATTAATGCTAATCAACAGTATTAAGGATGTTGAGGATGCCCTTAATAATGGTAAGATTGGGTTGTTGATATCAATGGAGGGTGCCGATGCCCTAGAAGACCCATACGACCTACTGCTCTTTCATAGGCTTGGCGTAAGGTCCCTGGGCATAACCTGGAACCTTGATAATAAATATGGTGCCTCATGCTTCACTAAAAGGGACTATGGCTTAACAGGTAATGGGGAGGAATTGGTTAAGCTAGCTAATAGGCTTGGGGTTATCGTTGACTTGGCCCACGCAAGCAGAAGAACCATGATTGACGTACTGTCTGTGTCTAGGAAGCCCGTCGTAATCAGCCACGCCAACTCAAGGGCTGTTTATGATCATCCTAGGAACGTTGATGACGAGGTGCTTAGCTGACTTAGAAGTAATGGTGGTGTGATAGGTGTGACTATGATACCTGAAACCATAGGTAAAGAACCAACGATAGACTCATTGATAAGGCACATCATCCACATACGAAACAGCTTTGGGTCAAGGATCCTAGCTCTGGGAACCGACTACCTGGGTATTGAGAGTACACCCATTGGCCTTGAGGATGTTAGCCGCATTGGCAGGTTAATCGAGGGTTTGGTGAGGGCTGGTCTAAGCGATGATGAGATCCGCGGTTTAATGTTTGAGAATGCGCTGAGGGTTATTAGGGCTAATTTAACCGGCTGATAATTAGGATGAACCTAACCTCCCAGGGTAGGTGACCTCCAAGATTTAGGGTTGGGGTCGGTTACTGCTTCCTCCCCTCAATAACCCTAACCGACTTGATTGGTAAGGTGACTGGTATGTTGGTTGCTGTGTCGAATAGGAGTAGCTTAACGGTGTTATTCCTCTCATCGACATCAATAACCCTTGCCTTAAATCCCCTGAAGGGTTCCGTTATGATTTCGACCACATCATTGACCTGAACCTTAACCTCCCTCTTAATCATCTTCATTAACTCGCTTAACGGGGCCTTACCCATCATTAACCCCCTATACTGCTTAATACCTGCCGATAGGTCAACGGCCACGTATGAGTGTTGCGTTTCCAAGTAGACCTGTCCCTGTATGTTAGGTGGGACTACTATAGACGCTACTTTATAATACTTCTTCTTCTCCTTATCCATGAGCTCGAGCCTAGTCCTAATTATCGCCGCTACGTTATACTCCTGCCCGGACACAACCCTTATACCTATGAATGAGCACTCCTCCTGCATTAAAGCTAGGTAGCTTAAAATGTTAATAAGGTTTTCTAGATTGCACCACCTTAACGGTTTGTTTAACAGATTTCAAGAATCATCAGGAGTTAACTGCATTATCCACATCTTATGGCCTTGATTAAGGAATTACAGTACCCAGTGTACTAAGAGACATAGCCATCATATTGAAGGATTGGGAATCACCACATTACGGCGTCTCCACCAGTCTCAGGAACCTTAGTATTGCGTTTAATGATTCGCGGCTCACCTTACTCTTATACGCCCTAAGTAGCCTCACTAACTCATCCGTATCCGTTATGTTAAGGGCTTCCCTAACCCTACGTTGCACACTCCCCCCACTTAAGACTAGGGCATTAACCAGTTGGGTAACGTTTGTAACAGACTTAGTGATCCTGCTTGCGCTCTCGAAGTCAATGATGTAGATTCTATCACCCACTATCACATGCCTATGTGGCCTGGTTAACTCACGATGCACGAGACCTATTAAGTCAAGTTTAAAGCCCTGAATCAGCAGCTCCTTAACAACAGTTCTAACCCCCTGATCACTAGCACTGCTTAGGTAAGCATCAAGCCTCACCCCCCTGGCGTACTCCATTACCAACACGTCGTTAGTATACCTAATCAGTAATGGGCCAACACCAACTCCATTAGCCAACTTAAGGTTAAGCGCCTCGTTGCTTAAGCTTTGCCTCGGCGCATCATGCCTCCTAACCTTGCATGCATAGTAACCCTCAAGGTCATTAACCCTGCACTTAAACACAAAGCTACTCCGACCCTTACCCAACAGCCTTAACTTACCTAGGAACTCCAACTCACCCTCACTAAGAAGTTCAGCAACTCCTAATTCCCTAAGCTGGTTAAGGATTCCGTCTACATACCCCTCTGGGCACTTAATGAGACCGCATAGTCTGGTAAACGTCTCATACATCCACTTGGTTTACCGTTAACCATCCTTATAAATACGTGCCTTGGGAACACTTATAATTTTAACTGGCTGTTAGGGTGATTAACCATGAGCATTGTTGAGAAGGCTAGGCAAGCCTTATTGAAGTACCCGCTGTGCGACCACTGCCTAGGTAGGTTATTCGCCTCGAGGGGTTTCATGATGAGTAATGAGGAGAGGGGTAGGTCAATAAAGAACGTGCTCTTCATGGAGGCCCTCAACTCCTCCTCAGGCATGTACGATGAGGCGTTGCTGCTTGCATTAGCCAGGAGTGGACATAGGGAGAGCTTAATGTTCCTCAGGAGGATTGGTAAGGACGTTAAGCCTCAGGCCTGCTTCATCTGCGGCGGCCTATTCAATAGGATAAACCTAAGTGCCATAGTCGCCAAGGTTAAGGAGTTGGTTAACTCCAGCGGCATTGAGTTCAATAGCCTTCAGGTGGGTTCAATCATAGATAGGGCAATAATTGATAATGAGATTAAGGTCTCCACTGAGCTGGGCATAACCAGTAGTGAGTCGATTAAGAGGGAGTTAAACAGGATCATAGGTAAAGCACTAGTTGCGGAATTAGGTAAGCAGTACAGTAAGTCCAACCCAGATGTTGTAGTTAAGGTCAATGCCATGGATGGTTCAGTTAGCTTAGATGTAATGCCCATTTATGCTGAGGCACGTTACAGGAAGCTGCTGAGGGGGATACCTCAAGTTGGAGGTAATTCACTGGCCAGCGTTGTAAGCGAGTTAATGAGTCAGTTAAGGCCAGCCAACACGGTTATTCACGTAGCCGGTGCGGAGGGGCCTGGGGTTAGGGTTCTTGGGTCAGGGAGGCCAATGGTCATTGAGGCTGATAAGCCCCTGAAAAGGCGAATACCTGCAATGGTTAAAGTGGTGAATGGTATTCAACTGCTTGGCGTTAAGCCGGCCAATAAGTCGAGGATTAGGGAGATTAAGTCTAGGGCGGGTGAGTTAAGGAGGGTTTATAGGGTTCTTGTTAAGCTGCAGGGTAGTGTTAGTGAGGAGCAGTTCAAAAGCCTTGAGGATTACTTCACGAATAGGCAGGTAACCCAATTAATGGGTAGGGAGAAGAGGGTTAGGTTAATCTATAGGCTGAAGGTTAGGCCAGTGTCCAGTGACTTAGCGGAGTTTTTAATTGACTCACAGGGTGGGTTTAGTATTAGGAGGTTTATAAATGGCGAGGGAACTGAGCCATCGATACCGGGTGTCCTGGGCTTTGGTGCAGTACCCATTGAGGTTGATATACTTAACATTGCTGACTAGATCTTTTTAGCCAGTACCCCATACTCATTCTGGCCAATCAGCACGAACCCGGAATCCCTCAACCTGTTAATGACACCACGCTTCACATCCAGCCCCCTATACCTGCTCCCAGTCCTCGGGACGTAGTGGAATAGTAGCCCTCCCCTCTTAAGCATCCTATTGTACGCCCTATACAATTCACTTGAGTATAGGTCAGCATACCTCTTAGTGGGCCTTGGTGGGTCATGAATTATGACATTGAAGGCTTGATCCCTAACCCACGTGGATAATTCATAGACATCACCAAGGATGAGTTCAATCCTTGGGTCGGCTAGGTGCATGCTCCATGGGTTATAGCTGGCGAGTTCAATGACGTTGGCATCCGCCTCAACTGTTATGACCCTCCTGGCCCCCTTCCTAAGTGCAACTAGGGCTGTGTAGCCAAGTCCCGTGCAGCAATCAAGTACGGTGCCTGTGACCCTCACCCCCTTCATTTTACTGAAACTGTACTTCAATGGATCCATCAACACGGTGTGCATTACTATGCCATCGATGACTATGGTTGGTGCCCAACCCTTATCCGAGGAGCATAGCTTGTAGCTATGCCCCCCTGACTCTATGTAAAGCCTAATCAACGACTCACCACTCTTAATGAATAATGGCTTGCACTGGTCATCCATGTACCTCAGCCTAATGGACTCATCATTAATATCCCAGAAAGTATACGTGTTGCCTGCCCTTGGCTTAAAGTTAACCACCTTCAACATGCCCGGTAAATTTAGGAAAAACTGTTTTAAAGCTCACACGGCTTTAGTCGGTTAAGTACCGGTGATGAAGGAGCTTAGGTTAAAGGTTAGGAGGCTTGTGGAGAAGATGGTCATGGTTGATGATATTCCTGATGATGTCATAGATGATATTGTTAATGAACTGGACTACTACGTGAAGAGCGGCTACTCCGAGCAATTGGCCGAACGCCTGGTGTTGTCTTATAGAGAGCGGATTATGAATAGGCTCACGAGCAATATAAGGCAGCATATGCCAGGTAGGGGGAGCGTGGAGAAGACATTACCATTCCTGCTTAGGGAGGCCCTCGAGGACATTGGGTTGACAGGCTATACCCTACCAATGCTTCGCGGTGAACCAATAGACCTAGCTATCAATGTGGGCGCCTTCTACGTGCCCGTAATTTCAATAGGGTATAAAGCCAGTAGGAAGGATTTATACAGGGTTAGTAGACTTAAGAGCATGGGCATTACGCCAATTGTAATGTCGCTTGATGATGATGTGGACGGCGCGGTTAAGTTGAAGGTGGACTACATGAATGAGCCCAAGTACTACAGGGTGGTTATAGCCACCGAGTCTTTGAAGGGGTCCATGGGTTCAGCTAGCTTGGTCAGCGGTAGGTTAATCAAGCCGTCGAGGGGAATGGAGGTGGCTTACACGTTGTGGAGTTGGTTAAGGAGGATGGGTTACCTAGTGGTCCCCGGTAGGAGGATTAGTGACCTCGAGGTCTATGGCTTCGGCAGGTACTTGGTAAGGATCCAGAGTAAGCCAACAATGTGGGACCCCTACTACAGGAGGTTTAATACCGTGGTTATAATATCGGGGGATAACGGCATCAGGATCAAGGGCTCCGTAATAATCATGGGGTTCAGCTACCTTGAAAGGCTGATTAATGAGTCAAACTTCACAATGGGTAATTTAAGGCGGTTGATATCCAGAGAAGGAAACTACGTTGAATAACCTAAGTATATCGATGTACCACTTCGCAATCCTCCTGGCGACAATGTCTATGTAGTCAACGTTAACGTTACCTAAGTAACCCTTAACAACTTGCTCAGCCACATCAGCATTAATCCTAGGCTTCACGTACTGGGTGAGGCTCTCGAGGAGCTGGGCGTAGCTGCTCCTTGCCTCCGCATGCTCCCTCCCAATCCTAAACACATCGTCGCCTGGTACTATCAGGTCAACGTAATTCCTGAGCCCCCTCTTAACAAGCTCATTAATGTAACCGGTCACTATCGGGTCAGTGGGCTGCACTGAGTTAATGCCACCTAGGGTGCTTAAAAGTACTCACCGATGAAAATGTAGTCATAGGAATGGATAACTCATGCTAATGCTTAAATAATGAACTTAATGCCACGGCCTGATGAGTAAGGTCGCTGGGTTCATTAAACTGGGTAGGATGGAGCATGGCCTATTAACCGCCATAACGGTCGTATCCTCATACTACATATCAGGTGGGCGTAGCGGCTACGTAGCCTTAACACTACTGTTCTCATCATTTTTCGCCGAGGTCTTCTTATTCGTAACCAACGATATACATAATGTGGCTGAGGATAGGGTTAACAGGCCAAGCGCACCTCTGATCACTGGGATTGTGACGCCTAGGGAGGCTTGGTGGTTTGCGTTAACTTCACTGGTACTTTCCCTAGTCCAGGTAATACCAGTGGTCATGGGCTTAGCCAACCCTGCCTCATTACTCATCCTACTGACGGCTTTGGCGCTGGGCTACCTGTACAATGCATCCCTCAAGCGGGTGATGGTGATTAACAATGTCTTAGTCTCCCTAGTCACATCTTTAACATACCTCTACGGCCTAGCATCAGTCAAGGTAATTAACCAGCAGCCCCTACACTTCATAGGCTTACTGTTCCTAACAACAATGATAGCCACCCTTGGTAGGGAGATTATAAAGGGTTCCCTCGACTACGAGGGTGATTTAAAGGTTGGAGTAGCTACTTTAGCCACCAGGTACGGCGTGGGGGTTGCTAACAAGGCAGGCTCCATCATAATGCTCACCGCAGTAGTGTTATCAATACCACTGGTATTGTCCTCTGTGCCAGTGCTGGGCAGGTTTAGTGTCGTGTTTTCCGCCTTGGTTGCGGCAACTGATGCATTGTTGATAATGCTAGTGGTTAAGGTGCTTAAGGGGGATTTAAGGCTCTTCAGGAGCGTGAGCCTACTGGCAATGGGCTTAACCCTACTAGGCCTAATGCTCAGCTCCCTTCTCCTTTTCATCACCGGTTAACGTCAGGTCAATTTTACCACCACCGTGGGCTATGATGTAGCAAGGCAGCTCCACGTTGCATGAAGCCCCATCACTAAGGCTCTTAACCTTCTCAGCAGCATCAAGGCACTTACCCATACTCCTCAGTAGCTCAATTACTAACCGTTTCTCAGTAGGTGGCGGTTCCTAGCCCTTCATGGGCTCCCCGCCATCTACCTCTCAACGGTCTCCCTGGGGCCGCTCACCGCAGTGGCTCCCCAACGGTCACCCGCGGTTCCCAGCCTCTGCGGATCTCGGGACCCCAGGGTCACTAACAAGGGTGTTGGGGTTAGGTTTATAAATTTTTTGAGGGATATCCCTTCGTGGATTACATAACCATTAAGTTGCCGTTTAATGTTGATGGGGATGTGGCTAAGGAGTTGCTATCGACTGCGTGGTGGTTTAAGATAGCTACGCATAGAGTGTTAGGTGTAGCTAGGCAACAGCAGATCTTGCCCGCTACTAAGATTGGTTGGGTGAATATATTTAGGGGCATTGCCTACGAAATTATTCCGAATCGTAGGTATGCTGATGGCGCAGTAACCCTCGTAATGGGTGTTTATGAATCATGTAGGACCCTAGGTGTTGATTTTAGGGGTGTTGAGTTGGGTGATTGGCTCATGTTTCAGCAAAGCGAATTGGAGTACCCTAGTAGGAGCATTACCTTGAAGCCCAATTACGAGTTCCACGTCACCACGGTTGGATTTGATGGGTCGATTGGTAGGGTTATCCTCAAACCCACAATACCGAGAAATTACAAGGAACTACTTGATACAGTGATTACGGAACATGTTAAGCACATGGGTAGGGTTGTGGTTAGGGACTACGGTGTTAGGGGTAGTCAACTGTGGGTTCACGGTGAGATTCAAGTAACAGTACCGATGGATGTTTATTATGAACACATGGCTAGGCATAAGAAAAACAGTGGCAAACTCATTGGCGGTGTTGATGTTAACACCGATAGAATCAACCTAGCGATTATCGATGAAGACAGCGAACTCATTGACCATAAAACGTTTTGGTTCAGCGAGGTGACTGCACGAGGATTCCCTAGGCATAGGGCTTGGAGTATAATCGGCATGAGGATTCATGAGATGCTTAACTACGCTTACCGCCATGGTGTTAAGACACTGTTCCTAGAAAACCCGGAGGTTCTCGGTAGGCTGAGGCTAATGTGGATTAGGAATGGCGATAGGAAACATGAAAACTACGATTACAAAGTCTCGGTATTCAGGAGCTCAATCATTGAGAGAATAACCATGAAGGCATCACTGTACTCGATTAGGGCTGGTTACGTGAACCCAAGGGGAACAACAAACTCCAAAGAACACGACGAACTAATGAGAAAGTACAGGCTAGACAAACACACAGCATCAGCATACCTAACAGCCCTAAAAGGACTTAGGCATTAATAAATACATACACTACAAACAATCAAGAAAACCGAAACAGCCCCTATGAAACCAACCCTAACCTTACCGCCAGCCCCCGTGCCCGCTGACGCCATAATACGCACAGCCCCCTGGGTTTAAACGTATTCAATGTGGGTGAAGCAAGGCTCGCCTAACCTTAACCATGCACCTTGGGCAGAAGCCAGGCCCCTTCCTGTCCGTGTCCATGAGGGTGTTGCTGAAGTGCATCACGCAGCTTGGGTTCTCGCAGTGTCCAAGGCCCAGTGTGTGGCCAACCTCATGAATAACCTCCTTAAGTATCCTGGTTACTAGCAACTCCCCAAGTAACCTAGCCGTGAACACCAGGGCGTAATCACCCTCAGCAACACCAAAGACGAAGTTTAAACCGGGCACGTAACCGTCAGCGTTAACCACCGCAACATACCTGCCGAAGCCGGGGTACTGGGCCCTTAAGGCATGGCCGATGGCGCTGAGGAGTAGGTCAGCCCTAACCTGCCCTCTACGAGGGTCTAAGTAACTACGCCACAGTCCACTTAAATCAGCATTAACAACTGTAAACCTGATGAGGCCATCGAAATACCTCGAGACCATTAGCGCGAAGTCCCTGGGTAACTCAACCTCACTCACTATTAACGCATCCACACTTCACAGCGGCTTTACGTGTTTATAGGTATAATTGCTTGGTTACTATCCATTAAGGCCATGGTCAACAATGAATATAACCATTCCAGGTAATTAAGGTAATGCCCAGAGACATGTTGATTTAGTTTGCGGAAGATTTTTATACCATATAAAGAATATTAGCCCTGGTACCTTAATATGGATAAGGAGAGGAAGACCACGGATAAGGAAACTGAAACGAAGAGGAGCGAGGTAAGTAGGGAGGTGAAGATTGAGAGGGAACCATTTGGTGTTGAGGCTCTTGATTCTGCTCTTGAGGGTGGTGTTCCTAGGGGTACTTGGGTTGTTGTTACTGGTGAGCCTGGTGTTGGTAAGAGTATTTTGGCAATGCACTTCGCCTGGAGTGGATTGGCTAATGGTGAGCCTGTGATTTACGTGACTACGGAGTCTAGTTTTCGTGATGTTGTTAGGCAGGGTGGTCAATTCAACATGAGGTTCACTGACTATAAACCAGTGAACCTCGTTGATGCGCTTACTGGTCGTGTTAAGGTTAAGCCAGGTGAAGTAAACCTAGTAGTCATTGATTTGTTTGGGCTTTATAGGCAGTATAGGGAGATGCTTAAGGCAAGTGAGGAGGAGGGTGAGGGTAAGGGTGGGAGGAGGCCTAGTAGGGCTTTGAGTGTTGAGGTTCTTGAGGCGTCTGTGGCTAAGGCGTATGAGCTCCTTGGCTTTGAGGAGGGTAGGCCAAGTGAACCGAGTAGGCTAATCATCGACTCTATGACTGCCTTCTGGGCTGATAAGCCAGCGATGGCTAGGGCTTTTAGTTACAGGCTTAGGCAGGCGCTTTACAGGCAGAACATTACTGCCCTCCTAACAAGCCAATACGCACCAACAACAGAAATGAGCTTCGGCTTCGGGCTAGAGCACATTGCTGATGGAATAATACACATGTGGATGGATAATGTCACGGAGGTTAAGGAGGTTAGAAGATGGCTAATAATAAAGAAAATGAGAATGACAAACCACTCCAAAAAAGCATATAGAGTGGATATCCAACCGGGTAAGGGAATAGAACTCGAGGAGTATGAGGGCGAGTGATGGATTTTTTAAATTCTAACCAGCCTAGCATGCAAAGGCTTTTAATGGGTT
>Ga0081473_141982_pt1 | contig 9844 bp, 10 predicted proteins | sample CisSprmetagenome_FD_70977 | JGI IMG/M metagenome (GOLD analysis project Ga0081473, IMG submission 70977) | Hypoxic/sulfidic aquatic microbial communities from Cistern Spring, Yellowstone National Park, USA v2 (version 2) | ecosystem: Environmental > Aquatic > Thermal springs > Hot (42-90C) >... | reverse complement strand
TTTCCTGGGCTCAGCTTTGGGAGTCGTCCTCATGTCCTCAGCTTCGCCGCACCTTCATCATCGCCCTAAAATTTTCTTTGTAGCGAAAGTTTTATAAATTTTGAATAAACTCCCCAGTTTATAAAAAATGGGGGTTAAGGGAGCGGGAACCCTCGCCCTTTAGGGCGGGGAGGAAGTCAGGGCCTTTCCTTCCCTTTTAAATCTTCGCATCCTTTTATTGATGTTAGGGATTAAGAAGGAGAAACGAAAAGAGGAAAAGCCCAAGAGGCTGACCCAGGAATTTTGGTATCGTCTAGAGCCAGGCCCCTTCGAGCTCCTCTCTGAACAGGAAAGGGATATGCTCGAAGGTAATTTCCTTGGGCTTTTGCATATATTAGACAGGGGCACCATAGTTGTGCATAGTGATTTACAAAACTACGTATACGAGAACGAAATCTACCAAGTCCAATATAATAAGTTCTATTTAATAACGGACAAAGAATTGAATAATTTGCAAAAAACAGAGAAATTGGTTAGGCCGAAGATAAAGAAAATACATCCAGACTATTTAGAGCTTGAGGACGGAACTTTAGCACAATCGGCAGTATTCTATAAATTCCCGGATATTATTCCTGAGGGAGCCCTTTATGAGTATTTCGGACTGGGGGACGTAGTTTTCAAATTCGAATCGCTAGACCCAGTTCACGCCGCCCAAAGCGTTGACGCTGCAAGAAAGAGGTTGGAGGGACTAGGATCCAACGATTCCTTTACGATCAGGAAGCTACAGAAAGTCCGGGAGCTACAAGTCCTGATTGGGGGCCAGGCGAAGCTACTGAAGTTTTGGATATGGATAACTTACTTCGGGAAAGATAAGGATGAATTGAAAGAAAAATTCGATCAGATAAGGGACATCGCCAAGAGCCGGCTTTTCGACGTCGATGTACCACGTTTCTACCAACACGTTCTATATAATTTCAGGACTGAAGTCAACTCCTTCTTTCCGTTCGCGAACTCGATTACTCCGAAATACGTGGATTCACTGACGGCCAGCTGGGCGTTCTATCCCCTTATCTCAGAAGATTTACTAGATGAAAATGGTGTGTTTGTAGGATTCAGCGAGACAGGAAGCCCAGTGCTCTTCAACCCTTACATGAGAAATAACTACAACATCGTCATACTGGGCGAGACGGGAAGCGGGAAGTCCATGACGGCTAAGATATTATTAAAGAGAATGAAAGAAAAATATGGCATAAAAATCTGGGGAATAGATCCCGAAAACGAGTACGTGAAGGTGGCGAACGTATTGGGGCTGGAGCCGATAGTGGTCAAGAAGGGTCAGAAGCTAGGATTAGACCCATTCAAATTATCGAGAATGGAGACGGAAGAAGGGAGGTTATTGGAAGTGGAGGATATAGCAGAATTGCTCGCGGACTTCTACTTGCCCGACAACATCGCCCTGAGGAACAAGCTGAGGAGGTACGTCTTCGACTACGCGGACTCTGAGTCGGTCTTCGAGTTCTTGGAGAACATAAGGGATGACACCGAATTATATGAAAATCTGGAGCCGATCGGTGCACCGCCAGACAAATACGTGTTCGAGGGTAACCCTCCCACTAGGGTCGAAAACGTAGTGTTTGGCTTAAAACAAATCAGTGGATCGGGATCGACGAGGCTCAAGGCGATCATAACAACCTTATTGAGCCTAATCTACCAAAAGGAGGCCTTCGGGGACAGAGAGAAGGGCTACATATTCATCGACGAGGCGTGGCTATTCGTAAATTACAACATCACTATGTCTTTGCTAGAAAACATTGCTAGAAGAGCTAGAAAACATAATAAGGGTTTGCTGTTTGTCACGCAGAGGCCGTTCGATGTAGTTGCAAATGAGGCCGCGAGGACGATCTTAGAACAAAGCTCCACAGTGTTCTTGATGAGGCAGAGAGAAGCTGGTGTAAAGACGCTGAAAGAGATCTACAACATAAGGGATGAGGAAGCACAGGAACTCATTAGGGCCGAGGCGGGCCACGGGATTCTGAGGACAGGCAATTATTTGCTCAGGATCTACGTTCAGCCTTCGGCTGAAGAATTCGAATTATTCAGGACGACAGGGGTGTGGTAAAATGAAGAAGCAAGTTATTGTTTATGTTGATGCCGAAATATATTACAAATTAAAGGAGCTGGCGGAAAAGAAAGGGGCTTCTATTTCTCAAATCGTTAGGGAAATAATATATGAGGTGATAAGGAATGGCACGTCTAAGGGATGCTCTAATTCTTGATGAGATATCATTCCTCGATGAGAGGTTAGGGAGCAACCCTATACTAACAATAAGGAATATCTTCTATTTCCTCGGTGGGGGATTGATAGCCTACAAGCTCTACAGCTCGGACAAGGTAGGGCTTCAAGTCGCTGGGATCCTGATCTTCGTTTTCATCCTGGCATTAATTCTCTATCCTAAGAAGTCCACCACATTAGAAAGTACTCTCAACGGAATGATCTCGTACTTTTTGGGATTCGACAATGAGAACGTAATTCGGGAAGAGAAGAACAAGCGGGGACAGAAGAAGAAAAATGAGAAGAACTTGAGAAAAGATTCGGCCAAGGGAAAAGGAAATGGATAAACCAACACCGAAGTCCCCCTCGGAAAGCCTTCAGGAATAGGAAGAATAATGAAGATCTTGGTGGGAAGATGGAGGAGGCACACAAAGCAATACTTTGGTTCGTCGTTATGATCTTGGTCTTAATGCTCGTCCTCAGCCTAATAGGGGGCTACAATTTCACTGTCGTCGCGCCGCAGATTGTCCTAGCCCAGAACTACAAGAAGTTGGTAATCCCCGACAGTGAAATGTTGAAATACATGCTCCAGCTACCCGTGGTAATTAATTCTTCGGCTCTCACCGCATATTTTCCAGAATATATCTTGATTAGTAATGGAAGCGAGCAGAGCATAGAGGATGCCATATTACATATACTAAGTATGAACGCCAGCCTCATCGCCCCAGGTCCGTACTGGGAAGCCGCGAATTTGGCCGGCCTCCTGACGGCAAACGCAACATCCCACAAATCTTTCCTGATCGCGATAACGAACGGGACTGACATGAATAACGTAACCTATTACAACATGACGCTACCTTTTTTCAACGCCACTCCATTCAATATCTCGTACCCTCCATCAGTTAATGTGTCGGCTGGCTCGCCGGCCTATCGCATAATCAACAAGTATTCCGTGACGACCAACGTTCAGGTGTACTACACACAATCCGAAGAGCTGGTCGGTTATGTAACCAGACAGGAAGGGAACACGACATATGTGTATGAATATTATGGATATTCCGTTTCAGGGACGGCATACCTTTTCACCAACAATAATCTGATCAATACCCAGAGCTTCTCGTTCTTCGTTTGGTATTGGGGAGGAACCTTCAAGTATACGATCTATGGGTTCACCACGGTGCCCCCAGGGGTCTCAGAGCTAGTCTTCGGGAATTATTCGCTAACATATTGGGAAGGATCCAGCACCCAAACGGTTCAGGCGGGGAACACGACGTACATTATCACGAAATATTATCCCGTGGGGCCAGCCATTCAGACTTACGGCTATACTTTCAATTGGTACGAGTACAACGTTACTATACCAGTTCACATCATGGTTTATAACGGGACGAACCCGCGAACTCAGGTCGGTAATAATGTATATAATTCTAGGGACATCATGACCAACTTCTCATATACCATATGGAGTTCGGCTCCACAACAATCGGGTTCCACCCACATTGTCACGTACGACTACATCCAAGTAGGGAATCACACTATTCAAAGGACTTGGGACGCCGGGGCGGTTGGCGTTACCTCAAAAGCTTACGTGGAACAAAGCGGGAACGTGATCAATTATTATTTGACGTTCTCGACGTCGTCAAATGTCGCTAAACTACCACCATGGGTGTTCGACCACGTGTCGCAAGCCGAAGTTTACGCCCACAATTATGCTTATGATTTCCTCAACGGCCCCGCCTACTACTACGCCCTGGCAAAGATCCTCTTAGAGAACTTTAGCGACCTTCAGCTCTTCGAAATAGCTCATGGCCTACAATCGTACGTAACCCTCAGTAATAGCTCATGGCCACTCGCGACCGCTCTCAGATATGGTAACGGCTCAATGACGGACATTTACTACCAAATAATGCCCTTGCTTTTCAACATTCAATACCACAACTTTACCTCAGAAAACGCGAGTATTTTGATAGGGGCTTTCAACGTAAATATTAGCAATAGGACGATCATTATCGAAAACAACACCGCCACCCTCACAGGGTTACCTATGGGCATGCTCCTCACAAACGGATATGTCAATATTAGTACAGTTCTCCAGAACGCGACTTTCACGTTCTATGAATGGCCGAACTATGGTTCCCCTCCGATATTATTCGAGGCCTACCCAACGGGGAACTACAGCGTGGAGTTCCTACTCTGACTTCCTCCCCGCCCTGAAGGGCGAGGGTTCCTCCCATCGGTTCGACCATATTTAAATTTTCCTATATTCTTCTTGAGGGATGAATGGACATTAATACGTTCATAAATTACCTAGCCTACTTCGCGTGGATCGTAGACGCTGGAGGAGTTATAGCCAGTGCCGTCCTAATAGGAATGGGAAGAGAAGAAGGCAAGAAGATTCTCTTCGGTACCGTAGCGGGGGCCTTCATCTTAGCGTTCTTCTGGACGATATTGACATCAACCATTCCGTCCCAGTCCATCAATCTGCCATACTGGAACTACATCGAGGAGTTCACTTACGCTGGGGCGGCCGTCGCGACGATCTTCGCGGCCATCGAGATGATCCGTGGCGAATTGAGAGAAGGGGTGGCCTACTTACTCGCGGCGGTCCTCATCGTGTTCATGGTCAACTACGGGCCTCAGATCCTTGGAGTTCAGAACCTCAACCTGCAGCCCGCTGACATCCACGTCAATCTAGGCGGCGTGGGCTTCTACAGCTTCCAATTCGGTGGTGTCCCCGTCGCTTGGCTGATCGAGATGCCCGACCCCTCGACTTTCCCTCCTTTCCAAAGCGTGTTTCAGCTCTCTCAAGAAGTTGCTTTGGGGATCCTGGGGCTGGCGTTCGTTTTCGCCCTAATTATTAGGACTTACGAACTAGAAGACCCAATCACCGCCCTCAAGGTAACCTCGAAGGACACGATAGTAGCGGCTATCCTGATTTACGGAATTCTCGACTTATATGAGATCTTCGCCCAGGTCATCAACTACGCTTCGACTAACATCTTCGCACCCTACCAAGGTGCCATCCAATGGATGGACAACACGGCAACCGCAATAATCGCGGCTGGATTCGCAGCTGGTTACTTCGTCCCGGCTCTGGCGGACATAGCCTCTGACTTATTATTTAGCCTATTCCTCGCGGCGATGTTGGCGTTGATCAGGTTCCTAGCGATAGCTGCGGCTTTGGCAGCTGCGCCCATTCTCCTCGCGCTCTGGATAGTGCCGCCGCTCAGGGGTGTGATTAGGATCATTGCGGACATCATTATAGGGCTAGGAATAGCTGGACTCATCGCTAGCGTGATGCTAGCGCTCCTCGCGAGCATCATCAACCAATACCCAGTGATTCTCATAGCGTCCCCAGTTCTCCTGGGCTTCCTCCCGATGATGATAGGCTTCGGCACGGCCACTGGCTTACTCCCAGTCGGAGCGGGAAACCTGATCCCGTTCAGGGGAGGAGGGAAAGGGTCGCAAGGAGGGAAAGGCCAGCCACAAGCCCAAGCTGGCGGTGCGGTCGTTGCCGCACCTGTCGGGATCGGCACGCCATCTCCGACAGTAGGCCAAACGAAGCTCAGAAGCTTCAGGGCTGGCACATCCGCTCCAGCACAGCCCTCGCCCTCCACTAGTTCAATCAAGCCCGCCACCGTGTTAAATCCACCTCCAGCTCCTGTCGGGATACACGATAGGATAAGGAATAGGAAGACGGTGATCAAAGAGAGTAACCCACGTGATAACCTGAAGCTCCCAGAGGAGTTGCCAGGCGGTCTGAAGAAGGTAACCGATTACATCACCCCAGTTGACCAAGAGAAGGTCAAACAGTTCGGGAAGGAAATGGAGTGGGTAGCGAGGTCAGCACCGCCCATTCCGGGCATCCAAGAGGACATAAAGAAGATCGGCGAGCAGAGAGCCAAAGAATTAGGAATCTCGCCCGACCAGAGAAAGAGGGTCACGATCTATAAAGAATCGATACCTCACGCGTTGGCGCGGGGCATGGCAGAGAACCTGAAGGCTGGGGCGATAATGACGGCCCAGAAATTCGGAGAGAAGATGGACAATTGGGTAAATCAAATGGGTATAAGCGTAAGGCCGTTCGAGAGCGTTGAGAACAAAATAAGGGAAGTGAAACTGAGGAGGGGTAGTAGGAAGAAAAGGCAGATCTTTTAAGCTGTTTGTTTTTTATATTCGGTCTTCTAATTTTATCATATGGAAGAGCCCGCAATTGTAATCCCTGATATAATAGAACTGGTTGAGAAGAGGCAAATAATGGAAGAGATATACGCTCCAGACGGTACTTTATTGATGAAGCCGTACGAAGTTATAGTAGAAAACCCATTGATAATGAACCGCAAAAAATGGAGATTGTTTGCGAACTATACCCCGATAGAAAGTAGACCAGACGAAAACACGTGGATAGCAAAGATAAACACTACTGGACAGACCGTCATACTCCATGATAATGATCTAGTTGGTATGCTGGGCTACATCAGACTGGAGAGGCCTGGTGCTACCGTGGAGGAGGTAGTAAACAATGAATTAGCTAGAACTGTGGAGGAGACTGGCGAATTCAAAGACGATGACGAGATGGCTGCTTACGCAATGGTTTTATACATCTCATTAGCGTATGCCATTCATTACGGCCTTCTAATTCTCGTGAAAGATTAGATTTTTTGTATAAACTCCCCAGTTTAATGAGAAAAACCCAAGTTTCTTGGGCTCAGCTTTGGGAGTCGTCCTCACCTTTTCAGCTTCGCCGCACCCTCATCATCGCCCTAAAATTTTCTTTGTAGCGAAAGTTTTATAAATTTTGAATAAACTCCCCAGTTTAATGAGAAAAATTCAACCCTAGACTCTACACTCTCCAGTCTAGAGTCGCTCAATTTTAAGATTCTAATGTAGATTCAATATGAAAGGGAAAGATTTTCCTAATAAGGATTTGGCGAAGCTCCTTTATGGAGAAATTAACTATCAAACACTCTCGAGAGTCAGGGCTTTAAAATTTAGATTAAAGAAGCGAAAGTTTTTTCACGCCAATGGGTCGAATGCTTATATACCCCTAAACCCTTCGAATTCTTTGCAAATTTCGTTTAAAGATTTGAAACATTAGGAGCTTGCTTCCTCGCTCTATCACGATAATGTGAATGACTTGAACTCACGCTATTTGGCGTTAGAACGATGATAGATCCGCACTCCGAAGCGATTTTTCCTTTAATTTGGTGATAGCCATTAAGAGGCTAACTAAGGAGGATCAACCGAAGAAAACGAAAAGAGTGATGAGGGTGACAGGAGCCACTTTTTTGGCATTTCTTTTGATTCTTGGCCTTGTTAGCATAGCTATATTCGGGTACCTAATTTTCCAAAGTGAAGGGCATACGACTCTCACTAGAATGATGGACGCTAAAGGACTTATAGTTTCCCTAGTAGTGTTACTGACCTCTTCACCGCCCTAAAGGGCGGGACTTTCCGCCCCCTTAACCCTTTTTGTAATTCGGAATTCCCATTTGAGGAGAACTTCAGTCTAGACTCTGAAACACTGACTTCCTCCCCGCCCTAAAGGGCGAGGCTTGTCGCTCGTTTTGTCAACCCGCAAAACGGTTAAAAGGGTTATACGTGACTTCGGACCCTCCATTTAAATACCTTTCCTCGAGAATGATTTATATTCGAAGGGAAATGGCTAAAAGGCATATCCCAAATAATACCTTCCTAAGGTTAAGTGAGGAAGGCAAGACGCCATTAGAACTAATGGCGGGATATTACGTAATAACCCAAGCCGACATGATTCGAATAGCGTTAAAGGAGTTCATGATGAACCACGGTTTTTTAGTAGATAAGACACGGCACGAACTGTTCGCGAAGGAGGTGCCGACGACCTAAGGAGCTTAACGCTGGGGGTAAGGGAAAAATGGCTCTATTTAGATCTCTTAAGAAAAACAGAAAAAAGGCTAACGGCTCTAATAACCGTAAGAAAGAACTCAAATATGTATGGCTCGCGTCGCAGAAGGCGACGTTCCTAATCGTCGGCGAACCAAGGAAGGCTAAGTACTCGTACGGCGTCCAAATTATACCGCTCTATGGCCTGTTCAAGTCGACAAAGGAAGGTAAAAGCTACGACGCTAACGAGCTGAAGGACTACAACGTCGTTCTTAACCTTCCAAAGGACGCGGACGTCAGCAAGCTGAAGGGCAAGAGGATCGCCGTCGTGGGCTATAAGAAGGACGAAATTCTCGTCGAAGAGAACGACGAGGAAAAGGAGACCAAAAGATTTAAATATCTGTTTGACTAAACATCTAAATAGGGGACGGGGAAGCCCCCGATGATGAAGAGGGCTACCCCGAGGGGTGACGACGCCGTGGCAGGCTGACCCCCGCCAGCCCCCCACTATTATTCTATCCTTTCTCCTCATTTATACTTTTCCAGGTCGATGTTGTACTTCTTAGCGTATTCTTTCAGGCCTAAGTCTAGCACTTCATCAGCTACGTCTGAGTACCTTTTCCCCACGTCCACAGCTATCTTCTTTATTATCTTGGCGTATTGCGGGCTCACCCACAGCTGCTCCTTATTCGTCGGGTGAGACACCATTTTTTCTCACCAAGTATATATCTGTTTAGATGTTTAAAAGCTTTACTGCTGAGATAAAGAGATCATATGAACTCCCCAGTTCAACGCAAAAAACTCCACCCCAGACTCTACACCCCCCAGTCTAGAGTCACACAACTTTTTACCATCTTTTTAGGCAACTTTGTAGGCATATTTTTTATGCATTATTTAGACGACTTTTGATGCATATAGCGAAAAACGCAACATTTATTAGCTTTGATAACTAAATATACAGCATGGTCTGCGAAGCGTGGGAATTGCAGTTCAGGTTTAGGAAGAGGATAACTAATTTCGAGGAATTATCAGAATTTTTAGCTAAGGAATTTCCTCATGAAAAAGTTATGACGTTAATCTTTGATAAATTACGTTTACTTAGAGAAGACCCTAAAAAGTATGCTAAGGAGAAATTAAAGAACCAAGCGGATAAGGACGGGAGGCCTTTATTCTCTATAGAAGTTACTGGAGATATAAGGATAGTCTATAGTTTTGAGCCAAAAAATTGTACTGTATTCATTTGGAGGATTGGGAGGCATAAGAAAGCTTACCGTTTCTAGCCCTAATTTTCTCAAGCGTTAATTCCTTTAACTTCTCTAATTCTTCATCACTTTCGATTGTTACGTAGTAGTATTCTCCGTCTTTTCCGCTCCTCACGTGTTTAAGCTATGCAAAGAGGTTATTAAAACGATATGCTAATCGAATTCCCTTTCGAATTTTAAAAATTGTCAAGCAAGCGGTGGTAAGCGCTACTCATGGAACCCCGGCTTTCTCTTCCCGTTAGAAAAATAAAATAAACTCCCCAATTTAATGCAAAATAACCCTGAAAATTTTCGGGCTAAACGGATTTTTCCGTTAGACCCCTCGGTTAACTCACCTTACTAACCCCCTGCGACTTGGCCAGCTTCAGCCTCATCGCGCAGAAAGAACATATGTCCCTGCCCTTAACGGTGGGCCTCCCGCAGACCTTGCACTTGCTCACCTCCTCCCTCACGTACTTCTCGGCCAACG
>Ga0081473_130928_pt1 | contig 9853 bp, 8 predicted proteins | sample CisSprmetagenome_FD_70977 | JGI IMG/M metagenome (GOLD analysis project Ga0081473, IMG submission 70977) | Hypoxic/sulfidic aquatic microbial communities from Cistern Spring, Yellowstone National Park, USA v2 (version 2) | ecosystem: Environmental > Aquatic > Thermal springs > Hot (42-90C) > Acidic... | reverse complement strand
GACCCTACCCTCTAGGTAATTCTCCCTGAAAAACGTCTTACCACTCCTCGGCGGCCCAATGAGAACGAACCTACCACAACCAACACACCTACGAAGAACCTCATTAACCTCAACCTCATTGAAACCCCTAAACAAATCAACACCAAAGCCACTCTGCATTAAGCATTGCATAGTTCAATGATATTTAAGCTTTACTTAATGCACCTCAGTTTATAACAATATTTATAATTATTCACGGCTAATTATGAGTAATGCCGTGATGATGAGTGCCACATGAACCCACCATCCATAAACCCAAACCAACCAGGGTAATAAACCATGCATTGAGGGTGTTGAAATGCATGGCATCAAACAACCCATACATTCTTCGCCCTCCCACCACTCCCCACATCATAGTCGGCGTAGCCTACTTAACACTCAACCTCCTACCACCAACACCACACATAATAGGCCTAACTCACGGTAACAATATTAGCGGGGTACCTGACTAGGCATATTGGTCAAGCGCGTCTTGTATTTTGGATAGTTAGTGTCCTTTTCGTAATTGGGCTCGACATCTACCTATACATTTATTATCCTAAGGAGGTTGGGCCTGAGATATTCACCGGCGTCTTGATTGCTGTCGTTACCATAGCGCCTTTCCTCTATAGGAGGATTGTGGATGTCCCAATCTTGATGATTGAGGTTCCTAGGGAGGATGTGATTAGGAGGCCCATACTCGCTACACTAGATCTACCACAGGCATGCAAATGCCCGGTGCAGCAGCAATCACAACAACAGTCGCAACAAATGTTCTTCTTGTGTATCTGTCAATGCCCCACGTCTCAGCAGTCAGCGATAATATGCAATTGCCCGCACAAATTATATTCAACAACCTCAACAGCAAGCTCAGCAACCGCCACAACAGCAAGTGCAACAGCAGCAACAAGCGCCTCAGGAAGTCGGCTACCTGAGACTTAGGTCAGGAACTTGGGTCTAGCCGCTGCTGAGAAGTGCGTTTTCCAGGTTAGGATTGTTGAGTGGCCGTGCCCAGCTGGCTACCACGCGCCGAGTGATGAGTATGTGGATTGGCAGGACGTTACGTGGGCTGATGGATTGCCAAGTATTATGATTAGGCCGAATGATGTTAGGTACGCGAACATAGCCATAATGCCGTTGGATAAGAATAAGCAGGCATGTTTTCACATCACACAATGGAATCTTGAGAACCAATGCGGAAGTCAATGCGGGCCAATAATTGCGTGGGTTGCAAAGCGTGATGTCTTTGACCCTAGGTCAGGTTGCACGGCTAGGCTTCAGGATGGTTTAGTGCCTGGTGAATACAGGATTGATACCCAGGTCACGTGCAGGAATGGGCAGAAGACACTTAAGGGGTTAAGGTTAAGGGTGGACCAGAACTGGAACAATACGGACATCACAACGGCTTAACAGTAGGCAAATGTTTTAATGGCTCAAACGCTTAAACGTAGAATACCAAAGGGATGCCGGTACTTGACGTACAGTTACTTTGTTTTAACCCTACCAATAAGCCGACCATTAATGTTCATTTAAACATTTGTACCTCCTAATGATCTTGGAGGTATGGTTCGTACTTCGAAGGTCCATCCATCATCCGTTAGAATTAACGTAACTTGTCTTAGATAAAATTTGCTACATCATCCTTATGTGGTGATTTTCAAAAAGGGATTTAGGCTTAGTTTTTAAATTTGAGGAATGCTCCATGTTTTAATCCTTTTTAAATGATCATGTGGATGTGGCTGTGAACACCTTATTTACCACTTCTATTAGCCTATTATTTATGTACCTCTGATGGCCAGCTATCATGCTAATCCTACCTTCGTTATTGCCCGCTATCAGTACGAATAGGTCATCGTACGTTAATTTTACGGGCCTTACATTAAAGGCTACCCTAACACCATCTATCATGTTTAGCCTTGTTAAGGCATTGTAGGCGGGCCCAGCGTTAACGTCATGTGTGAATAGGAGCATTATCTCACAATTAGTCTGCATCTGCCTCCTTGACTGCTGCTGGGCACAGTATTCCTTTAATACTGTACCATAGAGTCTTTTGAACTCATTAATGTACTTCTGTGGATTATCAACATCACTCAACCTGAAGACCACGGCTTTAAACTCGCCATTATCAGGGGTGGTGACGTAGGCACCCTCAAAACCAACCCTAAGAACTTTACTAGAAACTATGTTGATACTTCTTACATCACTATAATACTTCTCCAATAATCCAGCGGCGGCGTTAGCCAGGTATTCACCCTTAGCGACCGTTCTCTTTCCGGCGTATATTTCATAGATTGAGTATTGATCAAGTAAATTCCTGAACACGTTAACTACGCTATCTGTAGTTATATCGCTGCTACTTACTGCGTATTTAATTACCTCATTCAATATCCCAAAGGTTATTGAAGCCGGCGTGTTTACTAGGTATTCTCTGATTAACTTCCTGACTTGGGTAGATCTAAGGATTCCTACTACGACGTTTGGATTATCTAGTGGTATTACCTTATTATTCATCAATTCCATTATTATCCTCTCTGCGTAATCCAGCAAGGACTCCTCACTGAACCTAATAGGTATTGAACCATCATTATTAACGGAGAGCATTCTGCCAAGTGTTGGATGTTCACCGGATTCTAGGAGTTTCCTCATGTTTATGCTTGGATAGTATATTTCCTGTATTAAAAAGACTAAGGTAAATCTGCCAGGCAAATCTTCAAGAACACCAGGCCTTAAGGCATTTAGCGTCACGTATATCCAATCATATAAGACCTGTGGATCCGGTTTTTCTATAGAGGTTCCTGTTGACCGTTCAAACTCATCAATCACAAGAAAGATCCTCTTGTCATTATGACCAGCAAGATCACGATAGAATTGCCTTAACGCTTTAACAGGGTCTCCGATGCTAATGTAATTCTTGAAATTACTACATACAGTATTTAATGTACTTAAATTTGTAGTTAAGTAAATGCCATCGCTATTATTCACAAATCCTAGTTGTACACCTCCACATACCATGCGTATTATGTCAGTGGGTTCCACCTTGAGGGAGTAAGGTTCCCCAGCAGACTCTAAGCGGGATCTAACCCCCCTTGCATTAATGTACACTGCATCAAAGGTGCCAACCCTTTTAGCCTCATGGTATATTCCATACCCGAAACCATATGTTTTACCATACCCATACAGTGCCTTAACAAGAACAAAACCAATATTTGGATTACTCATTATCTGGTTAAAATATTCCGGCCTTGCCAGTATTACAGGCCCATTAGGATTAGCTTGCTTAGGTGCATCCTCCGTCCACTTTCTTACATAGTTCTCAACCGTGGTTATTATGCTAGTGCCTATCATTACCTCACCCACTATTGCACTTCAACTGCTGGTATTTAAACCTTTCTCCTTCATCAAATATTAATATACATCATTATCTATCATAGCATAACATCCTCTTCTTATCTCACAAAAAAGTAACCAATTAATACCATCCTATTTCATAGAAAACCTTATAAATAACCTGCTCTTAGTGAATTAATGATGAATAACGCATATGGTGAAGGGAAAGGGCTAGTAGAAATAGATGAACTAGCAATCAAAGGAGTGGAATTATTAAGAGAATTCATCAGCGGAATAACGGTTCCTAAAAAATATAAAGAAGAATACACCTTGCAACAAATAGTTAAGTTAATTAATGACGGTAATGATTTTTGGATTTACGCAAGTATTGATGTCTTAAGTGGTAGTAATGTCATTGATAAATGGAGTGAGTATAGGGATCGTTTTGTATCATGGTTAAATGAATTCCTTGATAAGTACAATATTGAAGCCGTAATTGATGGCTTACCTAGTGATTATAAGGCTAGAGTTGCTATGTTAACAATCATGCTATTGGCTAGAGACTTGGTAGAAACACGTTATTACGCATTAAGTAGTGAGGCCAGGCAAGTAATAGATGGCCATGCTGTTACTTGGAGCGGTATATCAATAAGCCTTTACGATTTAACTAGGTACATCTACCCAACAACACTTTGGATATCCTATATTGCTGAGGGTACCGAACCTATACGAATTGCAGCTATGTTTTCAAAAACCATAAGGGATCTATATGTTACCACAAAGAAGACTGGAAAAGATGGAGGATATACTTATAGGATATATAAACTCATATACTTGCCCCTCATCATTACTGGACTCATAGGTGAAGATGTACTTTATAAACTCATTGGATTAGCGGACCCAGAACTACTAAAGAAAGAACAGAAGAACAGATTCTTCACAACAGGACTTGGGCAGGCATTCCTAAAAATTTCAACATTCGCCTTCCGTTACTCACTAAGTACTGCTTACTATAGGACTGCGATAGCTGCATTGGCAGCAATATCTCACGCTCATTATTCCGTACTTACCACTATAATAAATCAGATACTCAGTACTGATGTTCGCGGTAATGTTGATTTCATGCAAAGTGAATATATGAAGTATTCCCAGTACGCTGATGCATTCCCTAATGTATATAGGCAGGCTTACACTCATGATAATGCACTGAGAGACCTATTCGCAATGATTCTAACATTAATTAACCTGCGTAACGAGATAAATGAATTAGCGGCAAGGGGGCTGAATCCCCAAATTATTAACCAGGCGTTAGGCACATTGATGAGAAAATACCCCTTCCTAGTTAGTGGATCAGTCGACGAGTTAATAAGAGATGTGATAAAGGTTACTTGGTTTACAAGTGGAAGGGTGACCTAGTTATGCCGGTGAAGTTAATCATCAGCATTTGCAAATTTTACTCACTAAGCTCCCTGTAATATTTAGCAGCTTCTCCTTGAATGGATTATTGGTAACTAAGTCTTCAACCCTCTTGATGATTGCATCAACGGTTTCCTTGCTGATGCTTTCATCCGACCTCAATGAGCTTATCGGTACGGGTCTATCCGTGCCATCATACATCCTTATTAATTCGTCAGCCTGCTCCTCAGGCAATTCATAGAATATGCGCCTAAGTGCGTATCTGCCTATTTTCGCCTCATCAAGTCCGTAGAAGAATTTTCCAATCCTTTCCTCAATCACTGGTATTGCCCTGAAGATTACTGCCCTACCCTTGGCGTTAAGCGGCCCTAGCCTACTGTAGCCACTGTTCTTAACCACCCTGAGACTTGGTATGTCTGAGACTGCGCGGTAAATGAGCCTTAACGCCTCGGCGTAGAGGTACTCATCACTTAGGTATAGTCCCTGTTGAACCTTTGTTAATGTGCAGTGCCAGCACCCATACCTAACGCCCAGATTCCCGTTAAGTAGATATAGGTCAATCAACGGTTTAACGTTGAAGTGTTTCTGAGCCTTTAAAAATGCCCACACCTCCTCAGTGCTCCAGAACCTGATTGGAGCCACCTTAGGTATGTCGTTGTCAATGGTGAAGTACGCCCCTAGGCATGAGCCCTGGGCCATGCATGTGCCAAACCTAACGCGCATTGACTTAGCCCTCGCGGCGCTCTCCTCATCCCTAGACCCTACAATAAGGATGTAATCACGGTACTTACGTAACCTCTCCTTAGTAGGCTCTATCTTAAGAAGCTCAACACACCACCTGAAGACGAATGTTGGCGCTGGGTAGCCCCTAACGAAGACTCTCCAGTAAAACGTGCTAGTGGGATCAGGTGAAGCGACCTCTGTGATTGCCTCAACGCCAAGCTTACTCATCTTCACCACGTACTCATTCATGAATCCTCTGGCCCAAGCCTCCATGGCAGGTATTTCACTTAACGTATCATTATGCAGAATAATAACCTCAAGGTCCCTTGGCCTACGGTCAAGAACCCACTTGTAAAGTAGAATAGCGACTGCTGTTGAATCCTTACCACCAGAGTAAGCGAGGATGAATCGCCTCGAGTGTTCATATGCCTCATCAAGGGCCTTAAATGACTCTGAGGAGTCAAGCACCTTCATACCTAACTGAGATCCGAAGCCTAATCTTCATTATTAAAAATATTGCGTTTAAAAGTTAAAACTTTTAGATACCTGGCGCATCATGACTAATGATAAATGATGCTTGATAAGACTGTAAACGTAGTTAACCTTGGTGAGTTAGGTAGGTACCTTGATGATGTTGTTACTAAGTTATATGGAGCCTCGAGACTACTACTCCTACCAGCAATACTTAACACTCGGGTTGTTAATTGCAACCTGCTGCGTAAATTCTGCTGTGATGGTTCACTACTAGCGTTGAACTACAAGGTTGGTGGTGTTACCGTAGTGAGGGCTGAACTTGGCAGTTTAAGTAGTGGCTTTGTGCCATGTGCTGTTGATGCGAGGAGGATGCCACCCTTAAGGAAGTTCATTGATGCAGGGGTTCTTCGCATAGTCAATGGTTCACTAATGGTTGATGATTGGGATGATTACCTAATGCTGATTGATTCCACCAGTACTGTTAAGGGAATTTTGACGGTCCTCCAGGCGCTTAGTGAGTGCAGAGTATATTCGGTGGCTTCATTATCCAGGTGCCTAGGTCTTAACCCTGAGGATGCATTTAACCTACTGTTCATGGTTAGGATGCTTTACCCAGCCATCCTCGAGTTGATAATGCCTAATGGAAGCACCATTAATTCAATATTGAGGAGGATGGACGTAGGTGCAGTGGTTAAGTTAAGTGAATTAGCGGCGAAGCTTCCAAGTAGCGGTATTGAGGAGGTTATTATTAGCCCAAGTGAATTGGTCAATGAGTTAAATATTGCGTTACCAAGGAGGAGGTTTAAGAGTAGGCGAAGGTGGCTGTATGGCAGTTCACCATTACGTACTGGTGTTGGCCTTACACGCGCTGGCGACGGTTTCGTGAGTGTTAGGTCGGCAATCACTAGATATGCGATACCCTCCATACTTGATCTAGTGAATTTTAGGGGTGCGGTGGTTGCTGACGTTGGCTGCGGTTTTGGCGTTAAGGGTGCTTATGGGATTAGGCATGGCGCATCATTCGTAGTGTTAATTGACATTGATGAGGGGGTTTTAAGGCTTAGGAGGAGTGGGCTGGTGGTTGACCTGGTGGTTGCTGATGCAAGGATGCTACCGCTCAGGGAATCGTCAATCGACGTTGTGGTTCTGTGGAACGTCATCAACTTCATACGTGAGAAGGGTAGCGTCATAAATGAGGTTAAGAGGGTGTGTAGAAATGAGGTCGTGTTCTCGGTGTACAACGCAGCTAATGCATACTGGCGTTACACGTATGAAGACTTCCTAAGCGAGGTGCTAATGATTGGTAGGCCTAGGGTTATTAAGAGGGTTGGCAGGGTCCAGTATCAAGCTATTGTGAGGGTTTCACATGATAAGCGTAAGGATTAGGGTGTTGAGGGAGGAGTACTGCAACCACTGCAACATAAGCAAGAGGAGCCCGAGAAGCACAGGTGTTAAGCTCCTCGAGGGTGTGCTTGATAGGGATGGGGTAAAGCCAAACGTTATTATTGACTATGGATGTAGCACCTGGAGAAACTCCAGGTACCTGGCTATTAAGTACGGAAGCTTCGTGATAAGGGTTGACGCTTTGAGAGAGACTAGGCCCGATGTGGCGGCTTACCCAACACACATGCCGTTTAGGGACTCATCGGCTGACGTAGTCCTGCTCACACACATACTCATGTTTATGAATAATAAGGGGGAGTGGCCAAGGGCAATTCAGGAATTGGCTAGAGTGAGTAGGGGCTATGTGGTGCTGGAGACGTATCACGTTAAGAATCCAAAAGCCTTGAACTACGAGTGGCAGGAAATATATGAATTAACAATCACAAACAACCTTTCAATAATTAGGAGGAATTTGAGAAAAGACATGGAGAATGTGGTGCTAGAGGTAAATCATTAATCAACACGCATGAATACCACGTGATCACTCACTTTTTTGGAAGGCAAATCCTTAAGTTGTTTATCCTCACGCGGTTCAATCTCGGCAAGGTTAAATAATGCGTCCAGGGTCCTATGTATTCTTGAGGCATTTTTGCCAATTACCCTATTTCTTCTTAACCTGCTCCTTTGAGCTGTCTCTGTAGCGGTTCTCCTAAGCCTTTGTATGTCACCTATGATTATGAGCATTAATCTATGCCTACTAAGTTGAACGTTTAGATTTTCAGGTTCTCTAAAGTATATCGTTAATCCTTCATCATCATATGAGCGAACATCCCACTCCTTACCAAGTAATACTATTACTATATCATCCTCATCACCAAGCATTGATTGAACAGTTAAGAGCCTAACATTATTGATATTAACCCCACCTATCTTCCTTAAGTCTATCTTCTTCAAATAATACCTAACGTCCTCCACCAAATCCCTATAAGGACCAATAACGCTTATACCAACATTATTACCCAACAAGCACCTAAGTAGAATAGCATAGTAAGCCGCAAGCTTTACCCTCACCGGTTCAGAATATTCGCCAGGGCTTATGGCCCTCTTCGTATTAACCATAATAATTGGTATAAGACTTGACAGAGCATCCTTAACGCTACTAATAACCCTATCCCATAAATAATCATTTGCGAAGCCTTTACATTTACCGAGTCTTTCTTCCCAATTTATGTTTCTAAGGCGATCCTCAAGTCTCTTTTTAGCATTCTCAGCAGCCTTTAATTGAATACCAACGTCGGAATAAAATCCATCACTAATAGGTTGCTGAGTTGGTTCAGGTAATCTAAATGTTATATCCAATGTCATAAACTGTCTTGAATTCAAACTACGCAGAACCTCCTCTACCTTAGGCAGGGCAAGCAAAAACCTACCATAACTCTGATACTCAGGGCCTACGGCTACTGCCTGTCTGTCGTCACCAACTATGATAAGGCTATGCATAATACCAGCATTACCCTGAGCCAAGGCTCTAAGCTCTGCATCGGAGACTGGATTAAATGGTAAGTAAAACGGCATTTTAGATGCCTCATCAATGAATGGGATGAATTTATACCCTGAGTTCCTCATCTTTGAGGAGACACGTTGATAATCCGTAGTGAATATAAACAAAGCATCATCAATTCCCCCATAAACCATGTCTTCCAAAATGTCGCCATCCACGTATGCAATCTTCTTAAGCTCCTTAAGGTCGTCTTCGAAGTATGGCCTTGGTATTGCAGAGCCATAAATGCGTATTTTACTTAGAATCTTATCAATACTTAATCCCGATTCCTGTAGTATCTTAATTATTGGTTTTAATGCTCGTTCAAAACCACTAGTTGTTAACTCATTCGTCGGTGCAATGTATATGAACTTATACTCACCATTGAGGAGTTCATTAATTACGTCTTCATCATTCATGAGCCCCTCCATGACCTTAGTCTTGCCGGTACCAGGTGGACCCCTAATACCAGCAATTGGTACATCCCCCTCATGCAATATTGCCTTCTTGCTAATCTCAACAGCATTCCTTAATGAGGACCCTAGATTTAGTTTATATTCATCAATATCTTTTAGTGCATTTCTAATTAATGAGGCAAGGGTGGTCATGATGTCTCACCTCTTGTGTATACGTTAAACGCCTCCACAAAGGCTCCTTCAACACTCTCTAATATGCGCTCCCTATTCTCAGTTGTTAAATTATCAAATGTCTGTTTAACTTCCTCTTCCTCCTCACTAATATTCTTTAATGACATGTGCAGTGCATGTAATGTGGCGAGGTCCATGTTAGTTAGATCAGCATCAGCCTCAACAACTAAGACTTTATTTAATCCATATTCATTAATGTAATGACTAAATATCTTAAATGGCAACCTTAGGTATGGGCTTATTGGCGTAACCACAACGCAAGCCTCATCATTACCGCATTCCACCCCAATATCTTCATCCCTCTCGCCAGGTAATAATGTCTTCT
>Ga0081473_125905_pt1 | contig 9855 bp, 8 predicted proteins | sample CisSprmetagenome_FD_70977 | JGI IMG/M metagenome (GOLD analysis project Ga0081473, IMG submission 70977) | Hypoxic/sulfidic aquatic microbial communities from Cistern Spring, Yellowstone National Park, USA v2 (version 2) | ecosystem: Environmental > Aquatic > Thermal springs > Hot (42-90C) > Acidic... | reverse complement strand
TACCGACACTACTGAACCTCTTACTACCGAACTTATCACTAGGCCCATAAACACTATTGCAGTTAGTCCTAGAATGAATCCTAAAATGCCAATAACAGTCGCACCCCTCGTGTTCTCAATTAAATACGTGAGACAACTCAGGGAATTACGCCACGCCCTCAAACCCTGCGCAACCCTCCCCATCAATATGCAACACCCACCCCGGAGTATTTAAACCAACCCCACGGCCTAGACGAGCCTGTGGTAGAGCTTGAGCAACGCCAACCTGAGCCGCTCATTATCATCAATACTGCAATTACTGCTACATGCATTATACACTTCACGGAACAAATCCCCTATTTGTTCCAGTAACTGCTTATACCGCTCTACCTGCATCATTAACGGTGCATATTTTGATGGCATTTTCCACCCAACATACGCCAAAGCCTTTACAGACTCAGCATCACCTTTAATCAGCTCATAAAGCATCAATGCAAACCTAGCATGTGGCGTGCTTGGTGAATAGGCCAAGATGAGATTCTTCGCGTCTAACCCATCTGAGAATTGCTTCAACTCTTCATATTTATTCTTTAGACTGTCCAGGGCATTAGCATCGCCGGACAACGCCTTGACGGCATTCACGCAATCCATATTTCCACTGTGCTTGCTATTACACTCATTCAGCGCCACCTTCTCATCACTATGTATGCCGAAGATGAGTTTTAGGGCGGGTACGAAAACATCTATATGCTTTTCAAACGAATCAACTAGCTTATCCACCCTAACCTCGACTCCATCAACCCTGAACAGCCTCAGCATGAGCTTGGTTAATACATTGCCCTCTATTTCCAAGCCCTCCCTTTCCAAGTTAAGGGCTTTCTCGTTCTCCATGAATAGATTCTTTGCCTCACCTTGTTTACCGATTGCCGCTAGGTAAACTAGGTAGCTGTTTAGGATGCCGGTTGCGATGCCGAAGTACGGCGCCCTAAAGCCAAGCTTATTCCTGACCTCGTTCCACAAGTTCTCGAGCTCTTTAGCAATACTCTTATACTTATCGAGGTCCTTAACCCCAAGGATCCTGGTACGGATGCGCCAATAACGATCAATGAGGCTCTCATCGCCATCCTCCTCGAACTCCTTAAGCACATCCATAACCACGTTTACACTACTCAATCTCGCAATCTCGACGGACCTAGCTAAGGCATTGAGCTTATCCTTAACAACGAGCATTTTGAACCCAAGAGACTCCCTCAAGCCCTCGCCGTGAACTGTGATTCCAAATTCATACTTAGTGCTGTCGTCAAGCAGCAGGCATGCCCTATAAAGTCTCGGCGTTATATCGCCTGGACCGGGTCCCCCGTACTCACTGTGCACCTTAATCACGTATGAATTACTCCACCAATTGTATTCATAATCGAAAATCAATAGTCTATTTCTTTGTCCCGGGCTTATTGATGTCACGTGATTGTACGTCGTGAATAAGGGAAGGGTTAAACCTCTGAGGTTTTCAGCAACCTGGTCAATAATCCCTCTCTTTTTCTCATCATTATTCTCCAATGATATTGATATTAATGCACTGACAAGGTTCATGCCAGTCTCTACGTACTTCTTCAACACGTTACCTCCCCTTAATACTAAACCTGCCGGCATGTACACGGGCTTCTCCGGCAATGCCCAGGCTAGCGCCTCGCCATTAACGTGCGGATTAACAGGATTAACAAGCATTCCACATATGTTTTCTATAAGCAGACCCGCTAGAGATTGCCCTCGGTTTATACTCACAACACCCTTAGCATCCCTAACAACAACCCTACCCTCATTCTTAATTATGGCCGATATGCGACCACTACGGCAATCATCACTCCAACACTCAACATCGAGCTCGTGACTGAGGGTTGTGGTTGTTGATAGGTAGTTCGTGACGCTGTATAGGCCCGTTGCGAACAGTGTGATTGCGGCGCCAAATATGGGCCCCGCCAGGTTGTACGGAATAATCCTGAGGTCTAGGAGCACGCCTGTAATTAATAACGTGAAGAGCCCAACGTCGACTAAGGCGTTTTTGAAGACGACCTTTAGTATATTCATAACGTTTAAAATCTTAAACATCATATTAATGATGCGTATACGTGTTAATAAAAGCAAAACAGCCAAGATAAACCCATATCACACCTATATGTCGAGCACGTTAACCCTCGGTCTAGCGATATGCCTCACGATAATCCAAATCAAAATCATTATTATTAAGGAAATAATTACCACGAGGTCTGTCGCTGTAATAAAGTCATGAAGTATCGGTACGATTTGCGATATGTGCCACGATTTATTGTAGAAGTAATTAGCCGGAATCCCATAATTGCTAAATGCATAAACGATGAAATCTGCAGCTACTAATGAGACACTAATCACGATGCTATCGAATACCATACCCAACGTTAATGACACGATTAAGAAGATGATCCACATTACCCTACGGAGATCGCAATTCTCCATTGTTTATTAGGTATTTCAAGACTTTTATAAATCTTTGCCAACACTAATTTGACACTAAGTCTACGGCCAGGGTCTCAGCTAGGTTTGTCTCTACGTGGTAGTGGTAAAGCCGGAGTAGTGTTAATACGTCTATATCTGAAATTTCGAACCTTCTGCTCTCTTTAATAGCCGAAGTGAGTTTTTCAACTGAGCCAAAGAGGTCAGCAACGCCTGGAATAAATAATATTTGATTCTTACGTTTTATACTTCCGTATTTTATGCTTCCAATTATGGCGTGCGCCTCCGTCAAGTCCACGAACTTAATGGCTTCTTCAATGGCTTTATCAAGGTTGCCTTTTTTGAATCCTTTTTCAAACTCTTCCCTGGCCTTGAGTAGGTCGTGGAGTATGAGTATGAAGCGTAACCGAGATGTTGTTGGTAGTCTCAACTCCACAATAGCCCTACTGAAGAACCCCCAATCCTGAGGCTTCTCGTTATTGTGTACGTAATCGATGATTTCTTTAATCAACGCCGGAGGTGCCGACTCCTCCGATGATCCTCCTACCCAGTTTTTATATGCCCAGTGGTGTTGTAGTACCGAGTCTAATTCCGAGGCGATTTCCTTCACCATATTCTCGTTGCCATTGAGTGCGTTAAGTATGCGTTCACAACGCTCATAACATTCTTGGTCTAAGTGCCCCTCTTCGTCGTATCTGCACGCAGATTTGCAAGTGATTTGCCCATAGTTGAGGAGGTGTGCCAAGGCTGGTCTGAGGTGATTAGGTACGTAATACCTAAGTGTATCATAAATATTGCCGCTAGTAAGCCAACCACTAAATTTCTTTCTAAACTCCTCATCAGTTATTAGGTTAAGCAGGAGCTTCATCATAACGCAGACATCGTCACTGCAGGAGAAAAGGAGACTATTATTCTCTATAAAATAGGCAAGGTCATCCCATTTCTTGGCTAGAGCTAGGTAAACCGCGTACTCGTGCAAGACGCCAAAGACTAAGCCCAGGTACACAGCGAGCCACCCAAATCGATTCCTCAATTCGTTCCACAGAGCCTCAAAACCACTCGCAATTCCGAGGTACCCCTCCATACTTATTGGCATATTGCTCAATAGTGGATTGAAAATCCTCCTGCGTAAATTGGCGGCGCGTTCAGTAATACCCCCGTCATTACTTAACTCTTTAAGTACTATGTTGAACACCTTCCTAGCAATCTCTTTTTCATCAAAAAAGTATATCCTCCCAAGCATCGCTTGCATTGCCTTAAATGATGCTATTGCATCGAGTTTATCCATGGTTATGTAAAGCTCAGTCTCTAAGGGCAACCTCACGCTCTTCCCATAAACCATTATGCTAAATACGTACTTGGTGCTGAAGTCGAGCCATAGGCAGACCCTAGGTTTGCCCACAACATCCTCACTCGGAACTCTGATGACGTAACCGTCGGGTACCCTCTCGTACTCAAAAACCAGCAACTTACGGCTATGCATTGAATTTATTGAGACTTTGGTGGCAACGTTTATAGGGGATAATAACCATGGCAGTAACTCATCCTCAATACGTGGATCCTCGTTGGCGGTAACTAAATTTCCACAGAGATCCTTATCGGCCAGGAATTTCCCTAGATACCTCTCCTCCTCAGGTGAGCCTATTTCCCTTGCCCTTATACTTACGAGGGCATAGGCATCCTCAGCAACATTTTTGCCGGTGTTCTTAACGCGGATGATTATCTGCCCCTTACTACAATCATCACTCCCACACTCAACATCGAGCTCATAATCAAGCGTTGTGGTTGATGAGTAGTACTTGGCCAGATCGCTCGCTCCTATTGTGAGCAGGGTTAGGGCCGAGCCTAGTATGGGGCCGAGTATTGTGTAGTAATTCTGCGGTATTATCCTTATAAGTAATAGTAAAGGTATAACAATTATGGTAATAGCTCCAATCAAAGTCATAATTACAGGTCCAAGCGGTAAACCGCGCAGGAATGACTTTCCCCTCTTCACCACGGTCATTAATCATGAGGTTTTTATTAAGGCTTGGGTTAATACCCTAATGAGTTGGCCCAACATCGTCAGTGCCGTTGTGGGTGGTCTTGTTGGTGGCCTAGCCGGTTACATCATTAGTACTGCATCTAAGCCGGGCTTTAGGTACATTGGCATAACCGGCAATACGCTCGGCGCCTCATTACCATTCTCATCAATATCGACCCAGACACTCCAGTGTGGTGCTAGGTTTGAGGTCGCTTATCACTGGAGGCTTGGTGAGAGGTTTGTTGCGAGGAACTCTAGGGGTTGGTTGGCTATTTATGACAATAGTGGTAATAGGGTCCACAACTCACCAGGTATTTGGGGTTGGAATTACGTGGTTGGTATGGACATTGTTGGCGAGGAGTCACTGATTCTATTCCACGTATACCCAGTAATAGGCAATCCAAGCGACCCAGCGCTCATTGTGGTGCCAATACCAGTGGCTCAATTTGGGGCTTGGTCACCATACATATCATACCAATGCCTAGACTACAACAACTACCTAGCCAGGAACCCGCAGTACCAACGACAATTCTCACAAGTATGCAGGATTAGGGCAAACCAAGACTTCATGCTCGAGATCAGGGTTGCCTCGGAAAATGCTCATGGGGCCAAGGTCAGGATGAGGCTGGGCGATGTGTTGAGCAAATGCCTCGAATCGCTCAGGAGCGGTGGAGGGCCTGTGAGGTGAAACTTAGCTCAAAACCTCGCATTCAACGCCACGCCTCCTTAATTCACCGACTATGTACTCAACATGCCCCTTACCCCTAACCACCAAGACCTTGTATCCTTGGTTGATGAGTTCCTGCGCCCTGTTGATGAGTTTTGTATCCCTTAGGGTCATTGCGGCGTTGATGAATGGAGCGATGAGGATTATAGGGATTCCTGCGATGGTTAGCAGTGTTGAGATGAACCATTTGGTAGCTTGTGCGTAATGCCCAGTCAGGAACCCAACGGCAGTAGCCCAGAGACCATACACCACCACGAAGCAAAGCAGGAGAACCAGGAGGAACAAGACCAAGTGCGGCCTGAAGACCTCCCTGTTCCTCTCGTAAATACTGAGCAAATCCTCATCAACAATCTCAACACGCCTATCCACCCTCTTAACTAACTCGACTACGTACTTCATATCGCTCCTAAAATCGATGCCGTACCCCAACTTATAGTAAAGACGTAACTTTATACGGGTAACTTGTATACAAAAATTGAGTATCCTGAAGTAAGTTAGTGATATGACGATCACCGATCTTTAATCCCTTCTAATCGATTCTCTCCAATTTATCATGTCAAGATCCTTATCAGGGACACGATCAACAGCACCACACTTACTTAATAATACCTCCTTAGGCGTACTAGAGCCGTTGTGAAATAACTGTTAGTTACTATTTATCGTTATTAGTGCACCTCATAATCATGATGCAACTTTCGGGTAATTTCCCACACCACTGCGGTATGCTCCCTTCACCCAATAGTAACCTTGCGGGCTCGGCAAAGGGAGGTCCAGCATGTTTTACAATATCTTCAAGTTCTTTTCTCATCCAACCCTCTTTACAGTGTAAGTAGGCTTTGAGGCACATATCTGGTAGACGGCACAGATTCTTGTCCCTGCAGTCGATCTTGAGCTTACCACTTCTATCCTTGAGACCTAACCACCTTGGTAATGACTCTCTGTGCCTACTGAGTAAAGCACCACCGTGGGCTCTGGCCACGAAATCCATCATAGTCATTATCGCAATCCTACAAAATTCATTATTGGTGTTGCCTAGCATTTGCTTGAGGTCGTTATAACAACGCTCTAGACCATCTCTATCAAAGAAAATCACAGCTAAACCCCCAAGAGATACTTTATGGAAACGCCTAAGTTTAACAACCCATAATCCAAATGTTGTGAAACATTTATGAAGTCGTGTTATTAATCTTAAAATATATAGTATTGATTCAATAGAGGTCATGAGTTTTCCTCCAGTATCCGCCACTTCAAGTATCTTTTGGCGTACTTAATGGGTGGTAGTGTAGTGCGGTTTAGGTTCAGGCTTGTGAAGTCGAGGGCCCTTAAGTAAAGATAGGTTGTAACAGGTAGGTTTGGGTCGTCAGCTGTTGTGTAATAATTAATGTGGACTGCATACTTAAACTTACGTAACTGAACGAGCCATATGCCATGACCTCTATCACCAACATGTATGGCATGGCTCCGCCCTATATTGTGCATGGTTTTGTAGTATGACATGACTAGGAGATTTGTGTTCTTACTTACTAATGCTAACCATGGTTTGTAGAAGTTGTGTTTTAATACTTTCCACTCCCAATCCACAAATTTCCTACTCCTCAAAACGACGACCAAAGGTAGATCAGGACCAAACTGCTTCTTATAATTATCAATATGATCCTTCACAGCTTTGACGAACTTTTCCAACTCATTCTTTTGGAACTCGAGAGTTTCTCCTTTTAAAATAAAATCATTATCTACATATTCAATGATTTTTCCTTTTCCTGTCATGATAACGGCAACACCCTTCAAGTAATTATCATCAGCTTTTCTGGGTTTAGCAATAGCAACGCCGATATAAAGCGCCCGTTGTAGGTACGAATACTTAGGCGAAGGTAGATCTACGTAAAATGGTGTACAACCAATCTTAAAGTAAATAGCCGATAATAAATTCGCTATATAGTACTCTACCTCCTTTTTCATTTTCATTTTTTCCAATAATTTATTGCCATCAACAAGTTGTAACCTGGAAATCTTATCCGAGTAACTCCTCACCTTAATGCTAGCAATATGTTTTTTCTCTTCTTTAAATCTCTCCCTACTTAATAATGCAATCTTAAACTCGCCTTCACCTAATAATTCATCAAGATTGGTGAGTTGTTTATAGCGCACGTTAATGGGGAACTTGCTTAAGTATGGCTGCATTATTTTCTGCCATGCATGTTTGTATTTAAGGTCATCATAGTATATAATTATTTCATTTACATCATAAGGTTCGCACTCGTATGGAGGATATTGTAGAATGCGGTATGGGGACTCTTCAGCACTATTTTGGAAGATGTATCGTATATTCTGCTCGCTAAAACCTGGTTTATCAATAATATTTTGTGGCTCGATTTCGATAAAGTAATCTTGATAAAGCTGAGGCAATTCTCCCTTCACTATGAATGTATCGGGGAAATCGCTGATATAGTACACATCAATGTTCCTATCCTTAAAATATTTCTTAACGTTTTTAGCACACTCCTCCGGCTTCTCTTTGCAGAACTTCTCTACATCCTCATTTATTAACCTCTTGATAAAGCTAGGTACCTTGTTTAACCTATATACTCTAGATGATTCAATCCCGCTTGAATCATGCGTGGAAGCATGATTCATTTTCAGAAAATTAATCTCGGGAGCTCTTTTTAAACCTAGTAAGTAATATTGTGTTTATTTAATCTAGTATTTCATCAAATATTCCTACAAAATTTACATGATTAATTCAAGTTACGACCTACGAAACCGTAAATAAAAACGGTATCGAGCACTTAATATAGTTCTCTTCATTTTTGCTTATTTAACTTAATCCTTTTACGACCAGCGCCAGCTCTATTACTGTCCGCCTCCTCCTTATTGGGCTCGTAATGGCCGGGACCTTCGTTGTTAAGCTGGCATGTGTGGTGGTAAATCCATGGGTATTTAATTGGTGGGAGGTGGGGTTATGAAGTGACTTGACCGAGAAGTACTATGGGAAGTTATTGTAAAGTGTGTTGGCCTAGTTAGTTTTAGTTATGGGCTTTTGCTCGCCTCAACATTATTCATGACCCCCGAGTCTCAATGCCTCATAGACTCTCTTGAAGCCTATCTACCTTGGTAAGCGCAATCATTGAGATCGTGACCACGGCTTTGTCTACGAATCTCACAAACTCACTGAACCAAGAGCACTGAGTGCAGTACTTGAAGACATCACTTACCGCTAATAAAAATAATTTATTAATGATAAGTCTCGTTAGGGCTTGAGTTCCATATCCGGTATACCATCGAGCCTAACCGAACTACCGTAGTCCTTGAACATGATCGCTGGCACACCACCAATACCCCTATAGTCAAGCCTACCGGTCACGAGCCTAATCATCAATTATTAACGCTTAGGCTTATAAAGTGCTTCAATAGATATACTCATAATGGCCTTAATTATTATTGAAATCAGAATTGATGATCTTGGAAAATACGTCCGTAGGTTTATTAAGTTTATTTACAACGCTGTTAGGGATCGTATAAAACCACCAATTACAATCGAATTAACGGATCAGGATCTTTGGTCCATGGATTGTAAGTACCTTCGCGACCTCGCAAAATTGCTTTATTATGCCGCTTGGAAAGGTAGTGGATCCGCATACCTTACTTTAGACTATGTAGATCGAATTGCCCAAGCTAGGGGTTGTCAAATTTGGTCCTAGCTAGGGCCGTATTTATGATGACCGCTGAAATCTCCATGTAATATAATTAACTCTTCCGTAAAGATGTAACATACGCAATATATTGGCGTGGTTTCTCGGGATAGCCTTAATGCATCATAATGCACCAGTGCCTATTGACTCACCATAATGCATTGGACCTTTTAAGCCCTGGCTTTTTCATAACGTGGTTAGGTACAGGATGGTGAGCATTAAGGATGGTGTCTACCAAAGGCTTGGTAAGTTGGTTGCGGGGACTCTGAGTTTGAGGATAACCCTGGGTACGGATCCTGGTGGTTAAGTATGGGTTCTGGGATGCGTGAGGTTTGCTTGAAGCGCCTAGGAACATTGCCTATTTGCACGCCATACACAAGCTAATCGTTATCGACAAACTCAAGAAGCCACCCTGGATTAGGCGCAAAACGGCAACACCAACCACAACAAACACTCAGCACAACAGCACGTATCGAAAGCTATGATAGAAAAACTACCGAAGGTAACACTGGCGTGAAGGCATACAGAGAACACAACCACGCCCTGGAAACCCACACCCACGGGAAACAAAACAGAAACAAAATTCGGGACCCAACCCCGCACATAGGTTTGGACACGAAACCAGGGCTCACACCGGCCCATTCTCCGACCAGCACCCCCCTAAACGTGTCCACCCCGGCTTAGGGCCGCTCCCTCCCGGGCCTAACCCGGTTCGCCGGGTTCCGTAACCAACCAGCCCTACGGCTGATTGGCTACGGCGTGGGCACCCTAGGGGACTGGTCTTCATCGAGGTACCGGTGCTCCCTGGCTCCGTGTCCAAACCCATGTGCGGGTTTCGGCCTCCGAACCCATCGGCCTGGGTGTTACCCAGGGGAGAGCTGGGTGTGCTCTCCAGGCCCGGTCCCGGTTTAGTTTACTGTGTTTTGGAAATAAATTTTTCTAAATTGTGG
>Ga0081473_126004_pt1 | contig 9858 bp, 10 predicted proteins | sample CisSprmetagenome_FD_70977 | JGI IMG/M metagenome (GOLD analysis project Ga0081473, IMG submission 70977) | Hypoxic/sulfidic aquatic microbial communities from Cistern Spring, Yellowstone National Park, USA v2 (version 2) | ecosystem: Environmental > Aquatic > Thermal springs > Hot (42-90C) >... | reverse complement strand
ATAAGTCGTGCACCAGGAAGCCAATTGCGGAGAGCCCTATGGCGAATGCCCAAAGGAACATCCCGAGAGCCATGGCCCTCATATGCCCACCAAGCCACCTAATGCTCATGGGCACCAACGGGCTCGCCAACGCAGACACCGCCGCATACAATGCCGAGAGCAACCCAATAATTGCGTAGTTAACACCGACCTGATTGAGGACAGGCAGTATGATGCCCGGTATCAACCACATATTACCATCATTTATGAAATGACCAATCGAGGTCAACCCAAGCACACTAGTTCTGTAATTAGTGGATCGTTGTTGTGTCATTATCGTTAGGGTGCCCCTAACGCTTAAAAACCAATCTCGCGCAACCACTTTTGAATATGCGGGAAACCCATACACCTCCTTTAAGGGAAGTTCTGACGCCCCTGCTGCCCGTCAAGTGAGAGTCGAGCCGATGGTGGGAACGATGATCCTTTTGGATGAGGGGATCTTTGTCCCTTCCAAGATGAGAGATATCGGCTATACAAAATCGGCGCGTTTCAGTGGTTAATTGAAACTTTGCTTAGGGTTTTCCCTACTCTGAAGGGGATTAGCTCGCTAAAATTCTTCGTAAATGTCTATGAATTTCTTATACCAATTTTCATATTCACTATTTGTTACTACATGGAATTCGAATGGATCTCCTATGTTTAATTCTCTCTCGATAATAACCTCAATGTTTACCTTATCCCATATGCCTTTAGCCTTGTCAGTAATTATTAACACATCCACATCGCTGTCATCTCTATAATTACCCCTTGCAACAGAGCCGAAGAGTATTACTCTGCATTCCGGGTCTACCTTCTTAACGCAGACCTCCTTAATCAACCTCACATAATGCCTAGCGTTATTGAGGAATTCTTTTCTCTCGTCCCACTTCCTCTTAAGATATTCCCAGCTCATTTAATATCGCCTCAACGACGCTTAATGCCTTTTCAACGGCCTCTTTATCATAATTGATAGGTAAATATCTTGAGGCAATATAAGCTTGTTTTAATAAATTTAAGGTAGGGATTTCTGCGTCTAAGATCTCTTTGAGTTTTTTGTTTCCCGTAAGTTCTATGATTCTCTTTAATAAGTCTACTACATCATGCGTTTTCGGGAAAGAACCCGTCAATTTAGAAATGTAGTATTTTAAACCTAGCTGTAATGCTTGCTCCAATGAGAATAATGACAGATTATATCTACCATCACGTAGTAGAAGTCTAGCGTAACTTAAGAAATCCAATGCATGATTTTTTAAGAACTCCATACTTATAAAAACCGTATAGGACTTATAAATCATTTCCTACTTAAGGTATAAGTGTGTCCATAGTGCCATCATTGAGCTATAAATTATACCACCAAGAGGAAGTTGGCTAGGCTTATCGTTAAGGAGATCCTTGAAACCAAGGGCGCCATAGTCCTAGAGGACCTACCCAAGAGGGCTCCGGTGCACATGATCAAAAAACATCAGAGAGCAGCTTAGGTTTGAGGATTTACCGCGCAGCAAAACGGTACGGAAAATACAAGGTGTTACGTTAGACTTTCCTCAACCTACTAACGTCAGCGTTCAAATCTATGGTGCCTAACCTATTGCCTGTTTGATCGTAAATATACACGCTCCTCTCATCCTCATCCCTAACTAACTTGTGCTTACCATTACATATTGGGTACGTATTGCTGGGTCCGTACATGCAAATTCGCACGGGTTCGCCACGGTTAATGCATGTTCATAATTAGTATTAATGCTAACCGGAGGGTATTCCAACCATGATTAACATGAGATCTACTAGTAATTCACCATGTGCCTAAGGTCTGGTAGATCCTTGGGTGTTAGGTAGTTGAGTCTCATTGAGGCTACCCTATTACCTAGGTCGCATGCCTCCTCAGGATCTAGGCCCTTGATCGTGCCAGCTATGTAGGCGGCGTTGAATGTGTCGCCAGCCCCCACGGTGGTTATAATCCTGCTGGGTGTGTATGGTTTGCAGTGCCTGGTCTTGCCCTTATGTATTAGTATCGCCCCATCATTTCCGAGTTTAATTACAGCATTGATTCCAAGGCTAGCCAGGGAGTTAATGGTACTGGATAATAAATCGCCAAAGAGCCTACCGGCCTCCTCCCTATTCATGAAGACGACATCAGCCTGCCTAACCATGGCCATTACTATGTCTAGGTTATCACGGGCTGGCCCAACGTCGAGAAATAGCTTCACTGGGTAATTCCTAATGAGACTCACTATCCTTAATAATTCCCTAGCGGCTTTACGCGAGATTGATGCATTAAACCCACTAACATAAACGGCATCTACGCCATTAAATACTTGTGCGTCTAGGTCGTCAATGCCGAGGTCTGCGTTGACTCCAACGTAGCCTAGGAAGGCATGTCCTTCGCCGCCAATTATATTATTGGATATGGTTGTGGGCCCGTTAATGCGTTTGAGGAGTTTTGTGTCAACACCTGCCTCCTCTAATTCCCTGATTAATAAGTCACCGAATAAGTCATTACCAACCCTATCCACAACCGAAACCCTTAGGCCGAGCTTCCTGGCTATAATAGCGACATTGCAGGCGCCGCCTGGTGATACCGCCACCTCCCTGGCTATCGAGATGTCGCCAGGGCTTATCGGCAGTTTATCCACGATATAGTATATGTCCAACACGCAGTCCGAGATTACAAGTAAATCCACCGAGTCACCCATGGTCCCAAGCCTCTACACTAACTCCTTTACCGGTCTCTACGCCAATTAAGTACCAGGCCAGTGAGGCGGCTAACCCAACGCCAAATATTGCAGTATCAACAATTAGGTAAGCGCCTATTGGTAGGTATGATGATAGGAAGATCACGGGTATTGAACCACCCAGCGAGATGACCCTAACGAGGGCTGTTAACGAGCCCCTACGCCTGGTAACCCAATACTCAGACTTCAAAACATCCTCAGTTAGGAAATAGGTGTTGACCAGTACTGAGAATGCTATGAAGAGGGCCCAAAATAGGGGTTGGGCGTGAATCAACGCGTTAATGAATAGGTCCATGACCGTTAGGGTAGCTACGGTGCCAAGGGACGACAACAATAACGTGAGCCTCCTACCAACCCTATCCGCAATGAGGCTTATCGGTAGTCCAGAGATGAATGAGGATAACGAGAACACGAGGATTAACCAGTTGGTTAGGTTTGGGAGGTAGTATGGGCCCAGGGTGAGGGCTAGCAATGTGAAGCCAGCCGTGTAGGACCAACCAATGAGACCACCCACGACAACCCTGACCCATAGGGGAGGTAGTGCAATACCCACACCACGACCCTCCAAGCGCGCCCTAGTGGTGTCGCGACGGGCGATCCAGAGCGGTGACTCGGGTATCCTGGACCTGAGCATGTAGAGCGTGATTATGGCAACCACAAGCGTCATACCAAGGGCAAGCCTCTGTATGGCGACTGAAACGGACAGGAGGGCTAGGGCTGACGCCAGGGCGCCACCGAGGTTCGTGAAGTTAAGTACCAAGTAGGCCAGGGAACCACGAACATCGCCGGAAAAGTACTCGTGCATCGCAGTGAGTATGGTGTTGTAATCACCACCAATCGCCAGTAGCAGCAGGGCCAGGAAGGCGAGGACCAGGACGTAACCCGTGCCTAGGATTAGGCCCAGGGCACCAACCACATAGAACACCAATGAAACAAACATCGCACCCCTCCTACCAACAAAATCAGCCAAAGGACCAAAAACAACACCACCAACCAACAACCAGAGGGGAGGCCAAACAGAGAGCAGGGCCACCAGGTACCTAGGAACAGAAACCCAACCAGAGGCAATATACGCAATAGAATAAACAAAGGCCTCAACCGCAGCACCCAGGGACAACACAACAAAAACAACACCCCAACGAACCATCGAAATAGGATAAACAACCTACTTATAAAAACTACCAAACCCAACAAAACCCAAACAACAACCAAGATCGTGCCACACCAAACATAACCTCATTTTCAACTCTTTCCTTCATAAATTTCTGAAGGGAAAAATTGAAAGAAAAATCACAACCACATGCCCCTTGGTTATTGCATGCCTTTATTGCCGGTATCAAGCAATTGTTGGGCTATGGGTTTTGAACCTCGCTTTAGTGTTGTTTTTACTTACTCCGTGACTGCCCGTCTCAAGGCCTCAATCCTATTGAGCACTGCACTCCTAACCTCCTCCCTAACCCTCTCATCCCCGCTCTCCATCAATGTCATGGCCAGGTCTTTAATCGCATCCAAGGCCTCTGTCACCGCCTTAACCGCATCCTTTCCACTAAGCCTACCGAGTGATGCAGCCTTAGTTAACGCAGCAACCACATCCCCTAAATACCTCAGCTCCCTATCGACATCAACGGCACCGCGGACAATATACTCGTGAGTCGTAGTAGCATACACATAGTCGTATGGGCCCAAATAGCACTTCCTCCCATTGCCATGGTAGGCATAGTAGTAAACATTCGAGTCCTTCTCGTAGGCATAAACAGCCTTGACAGGTAAACCACACCTAGGGCACACCATCAAGCCACCCAAGCCAACCACCAAAACACCGAAAACAAACCCCTTTATAAACTTTGCTATTTACGTGTAATTTACATATGTAAAATGATAAGAAAATAATAATAAATAAAATAAGGAATAATACAACTAAAAGCAAATAAATAATACACCGTAGACAACGCACGGTTTTCAGAAATTTCTGAAAGCAGAGAAGTGCCGTGCCTGATGTAATTTCTTACTTTCAATCTTTCCCTTCAGAAATTTCTGAAAACCATAAACAAAAACATGTAACCAACATGACTACCCACGTTCAGTTTAGGCACTTTTCCTACTCAGAAAATTTCTGAAAACATCAGGAATTGCATTCAATAGTCAAACTTGTGACGTCTGTCATAATTTCATGCCTTTCAATTATCTCCTTCATAAATTTCTGAAAAGCGCGAGAGGATTGCGCTATATATGGTGCATGGCTCGCTATTGAGTATCGTTTCTCCATTTTCACAAATTTGCGAGATCCGTAGGTAGGCATACGGATAACGTGGCCGTTTGCGTTTAGTTCAGGATATTTTTCTTTCAATTTTTCCCTTCAGAAATTTATGAAGGAAAGAGTTGAAAATGAGAGTTTAAAATAGGGCCTGATCACAAGCGTCGCGTGAGGATTAATTTTTGGTAGGGAGTGGTTGGATTTTGTTTTGGAGGTTGATGAGGATTTGTATGTTGCTTACCTGTTGATAGATCCTGGGGATTTGCTTTATGGTTGGACTGTTAGGGAGTTTAGGGGTAGGGAGGGTTCCAGGGGTGAGAGGGTTAGGGTCTATGTTGGGCTTAGGGTTGAGGCTCTCGAGTACCATGCCTTCAGGGGGACTCTCAGGGTTAGGGGTGTGATTGTTGAGGTCCCTGAGTGGTTTGAGGGTGCCAGGGGTAGTCACCACACCATGGAGTTGATGAAGGGTCTTGAGTACAGGTTGGTTAAACCCGGCGGTATAGATAGGGAGTTTGTGGATAAGGTTCTTGAGGCATTTAGTGGTGCCTCGGCTAGTGTGTTGCTTGTTTCGGTATCCATGGAGGAGGTTTCGGCAGCCCTAATACGTAGGTTTGGTATTGAGGTTCTTGGTTCAGTCCTGATACAGGGTGGTGGTAAGGGCGGTGAGGATTCACTGGATAGGTTTAGGAGGTCGTTGAGGAACGCCCTAGTTCAAGTTAGGCAGTGGTTTCAATCCAGGGGTCCAACACACATTGTCGTTGTTGGTAACCACATGACACTCAGCATGGCGAAGGAGGTCATTGATAGTGAATTGGGAGGCCTGGGCGTGCCCGTTATTTACCGGGAGCAGGGTGAGGGCGGTTTGGCTGGCATTTATGAGTTCGAGAGAACGGGTGCTGATGTGCTTAGGAAGTTGAATATAGACCTTGGGCAGGAGTACGTGGAGGAGGTCATGAGGAGGCTGGGCACTGGGTCTGGGGATGTGGCTGTGGGCATTGATGAGGTCAGGAGGGCGCTTGAATTCGGTGCCGTGGATACGCTCCTGGTGCTCGATGAGACGTACAAGGAGGCTGGTACGGAGATTAAGGCGCTTGTGAATATGGTGTTGAGGACTAGGTCTAGGTTGGTCATAGTACCGTCAAACACAGAGGGGGGCGAGAAGCTAAGACCGATGGGGGGTGTGGCGGCATTGCTAAGGTTTCCAATTTCCTAATCCTCAATCATTAATGCCTAGGCAATTTCTGTTCAGTATTCTCACTTCCTCTGTGCCTTTGTCTCCTCGGTAGTGCCTTGGGATATTATCTTCGTTACTCTATCATACGCGTCCAGTAGTAGTATCATGGATTTTACGAGATCATTGATCCTATCTATATCCTTAGTATCCTTCAACTCGTTGTTTATCATGACAAGCCTCTCGTACAGTGTATCCCTAATGTCCATCAAGCCATACCTAATCATGACCTCCTTCTCCTCAGCATCGGACCTAACCACAACAACAGGCTTATCACAATTAGCACAGTAATACTCGCCGGTCTTAAGCCTGAGTAGCGGTGTTCCACAAACTGGGCATGTGTAGCTCGTTAATGCGGCCCCAGCCCTAATAAGCTGCGCCATCTTCTTGGCAACAAGGTCCCTACTACCCACGGCTCTTGAATAACCCTACCAACTTTATAAACCCAACGACGCAGACATAGATAAATACTTATAAGGGCAAAGCACATCTACATCTTGGATGACGAGTGACATGCCAACTGAACAGTGAGGAATCCTGGGGTAACTGAAGCTGTTTTGGTTTTCTTGATTATTTGTAGTGCTCATTTTTATTGATGCCTAAGTCCTCTCAGGGCTATCAAGTAGGCTGATGCTGTGTGTCTGTTTAGCCCATACCTCTTCATTAACTCGTCGTGTTCTTTCGAGTTTGTTGTTCCTCTTGGGCTTATGTAACCGACCTTTATCGAGTACAGTGGTGCTTTCATGGCTATTTTCTCGATGATTGTGCTTCTGAATACCGAGACTTTGTAATTGTAGTTCTCGTGTTTCCTATCGCCATTCATAATCCACACCAGCCTTAACCTACCGAGGACCTCCGGATTCTCCAGGAACAAGGCCTTAACGCCATTGTTGTAGGCGTAGTTAAGCATCTCATGAATCCTCATGCCGATAATGCTCCAAGCCTTGTGCTTGGGGAATCCACGTGCAGTCACCTCGCTGAACCAGAACGTCCTGTGGTCAATGAGTTCACCGTCTTCATCAATGATTACCAGGTTAATCCTATCGGTGTTAACGTCAACACCACCAAATAGTTTACCACCATTGCGTTTATGCCTAGACATGTGCTCGTAGTACATATCTAGCGGTACTGTTATGTGAATTTCACCGTGAAGCCACAATTGGTTATTTCTAGTGCCAACACCGTCAATCACAACCCTACCCATGTACTCAACACGCCCAGTGAGGATTATATCGAGCAACTCACTGTAGATCCTCGGTATTGTGGGCTTTATAACAACCCTACTAGTTGTTCCATTATATTTAATCGTCGTCACGTGAAACTCATGGTTTGGCTTCAAGGTAATGCTCCTACTCGGGTACTCCAACTCACTCTGTTGAAACATGAGCCAGCCAGACAACTCAACACCCCTGAAATTAACATCTAACGCCCTACATGATTCGTAAACACCCATCACCAGAGTCACAACGCCGTCAGCATACCTACGATTCGGAACAATTCCATAGGCAACGCTCCTAAACATACCCTTCCAACCAACCTTAATACCAGGCAAGACCTGCTGCTGTTTCGCCAAAGACAAAACCTAACTGTACCCCTGGAATCCGAGAACCGCAGTGGCAAGGAACCGCAGGCGACCGTTGGGGAGCTGCTGCGGTGAGGGGGCCCAGGGAGACCGTCGAGAAAGAGACGGCGGGAACAACCGCCACCTCCGGAGAGACGGTAACTGAAACAACCCCAATCCTCACGATACCTATGCCTATTAACACCATAATACCCCGTAAATCCAAAACCAACCTCAGCCAAATCAACCACCCAAGCCCCCAAGACCTGCAGCGCCACGAAGCCCTCCAACAACGCGTAAACCACCTGCGGAGAGGCAATACCCAACTCATAATCACCCAACCTCAATCACTCATCTACAAGATCAATGATGCCTAGAAACCCAACAACAGACACGGAACAACCACAGCGAAGAAAATCAACAAAACCGTCAAGAAAAACTACCCGCAGAAAACCACATACAGCACTTAAACAACCACGACAACCACCAATGCACGAGACCGTGCAATGAGTTTATCACCTACTGCACGACCTCGTGAATTTCCACATTGCGTTTGTGTTACCAAGGCTTTTCGTGTGGTTTGCATGTTTTCGTGCATTTTCTACGCTTGACTTTTGACTATTTATCGTGGGAACAAGTCGTTGCCGTGGGGGTTGAAATTCCGTGGGAACAAAAATTCAATTACTAAAGCAAATCGTGGGAACAAACACGAACCATAAGCATTAGAAGTAGAAACACGTCCCCACGAAAACCAAGAAACGAAGAGGAAAAGCTTTAAAACCACAGACAAAAACCAACCCAGCGGGTGATTTCAAAAGAATATTGAAACAATTTTTGTATTGCCGTCTCTTGTGGCGACATCGGGTTCACCAGCTGGTGCGGTGATTTCAAAAGAATATTGAAACGGGTAATTAACAGGCTTCAACACCAGGTCTGGCGGTAACGGGATGATTTCAAAGGAATATTGAAACGAAAACGCCTATCTATTAGGATAAATTCAGGTAGCTCCTCCGATGATTTCAAAGGAATATTGAAACAAGTACAATGTATGATGCGTATATTTTCGGCAATTTCGAAATCAGATGATTTCAGAGGAATATTGAAATTACATACTGCGGGTGCATTTTGTGGGTATATATTTCTCAATAAGTTGATTTCAGAGGAATATTGAAACATTTCATTCAGTTCTTCAACTCCTCCTGTGGTGCTCATCGGGTTGATTTCAGAGGAATATTGAAACCTTGCTGGTGTGCCTTAGCCAAGCCACGAAACTTCTACCGTGGTGATTTCAGGGGAATCATTGAAAGAGGTGGTGAGTTGGGGTTGGTGTCTATGAATGCATCTAACCATGTTGATTTCAATAGAATATTGAAAGACTTGTTTTGGTAGTGGTGCGTATACCTCGACCCACCTACCATCTGGTGATTTCAATAGAATATTGAAAGCTCGATATGCCCAGGTTGGTTTCGGTGGAGTGTTGGGGCAGTTTCAGTTTTCATGATCATTTGTGGCACTCATTTTTATTGGTGCCCAGACCGTTGAGAGGGAGGTGGTGGGAAAAACGCTGTCTCCGGAGAGACGGCTTAATAAGCTGGGTCATGCGTTGTTGCTTTGCCAACGTGAGCCATGCGCACCACGTTGAACATTAGCTGGTGCTTGTGACTGTAGTGCCGGAGGTATTGAAACACTGGGTTTTTAAGGTACAATATAGTGCCTAAATTGGGTGCTCACAGTATGGATTACACATTCATTGAGTTCCTGGTGGGGATTGTCACCATAGTAGGCTTCATGTATAAGTTCGAGAAGGACACCAGGGAGGATCTTAGGAGGGAGGTTGGTGAATTAAGGACGGAGTTAAGGACGAACATCGACTCACTGAGGAGTGAGATGAGGAAGGAGGTTAGTGGATTAAGGACGGATATTGACTCATTGAGGACTGGGTTGGATGGTGTAAAGAGGGATGTTGAAGCCCTGAAGACTGGTGTCAATGAGTTGAGGAGGGAGTTGAGGAGGGAGGTTGGGGCGTTGAGGGGTGTTATTGCTGGCGTTGGTGAGGTCATGGTTG
>Ga0081473_115079_pt1 | contig 9875 bp, 15 predicted proteins | sample CisSprmetagenome_FD_70977 | JGI IMG/M metagenome (GOLD analysis project Ga0081473, IMG submission 70977) | Hypoxic/sulfidic aquatic microbial communities from Cistern Spring, Yellowstone National Park, USA v2 (version 2) | ecosystem: Environmental > Aquatic > Thermal springs > Hot (42-90C) >... | reverse complement strand
AGGGTAATAGCTAGGAAGATTGGGAGCTGGTTCGTAGACGTGTGGGACGCAGCGAACTACCTACACGTGTGGGGATTCCACGAAGCAAAACTCGAGCCTGACGATATAATGATTAGGCTACCACACATAGAGAAGATGGTCTCGGAGACGCAAAAGCTCGTCAAAGGATGACGCATTTAGGGACGGTGAAATTTCGCTCTCGAGCCTTCTCAGGGTTTAAGAAGTATTCTTGCTAAATAACCGATGGAATGCATGGTAACAATAATAATTATTTATATTACTAAATTCACCTTATGAGGTCCATGCTTATGTCGAGTGATTTGTAGCTATGGGTCGGGGCCCCTATCGACACGACGTCGACGTACCTCGCGTACTCAACCACGTTATCCTCATTGATGCCTCCAGGATAACCTTGTCTCTCAAGCCTCTCCTCGCCAATTCCTCATGCACCTTAGCTATATCGCCTGGGCTCATGTTATCGAGCATGATTATATATGCACCAAGCTCGGCAGCCCTTACCGCCTCCTCAACGTTTCCAACCTCAACCTCAATCTTCGCAATGAACGGCGCCCTCTCCCTGGCGAGCTTCAACGCCCTATCCAACCCTCCGATTGCCCTTACGTGGTTATCCTTGATTAGAATTGCGTCACTAAGGCTAAACCTATGCAGATCATCACCGCTAAAGTAAACCGTAGAGGAATGATGCAATTTAGCAAAACTTACCACCTTGCCTAACCCAACCCCAAGACCATTGCAAACCCACCCAGAACTACACAATGAAACCTCAATGAATATTAACCACCCCCAACCTCAATACATTCAGAAACAGAGGCCCTCGCTTCAACATTCGTGGTAGATGTCATGGATACCATCTATTTCTTTTGTATGAGGGGGTTTCGCTGTTCACTAATTCACCATTGCTAGGATCTCATTACCAAATCCTTAAAACAAGCATAAAACATAACTAGACTAGTAATTTTATGAATGATGAGGTTTAAGGGCATGGATAAATGACGTAATAGTGAAAAAATGACATAGTTATTGTCAAATAAATTAGGAAGATTTTTATCAATATTACTTAAATAATTTTCTTTTAATATTTATATATCTTTACAAAATTCTCGACAACGACCTTAAATAGCATCCTGATAAGTAAAAATTAAGGATAGCTGTTAAGTATGAGAGAAGCGAGCTATAATCATATGACGTGGAATATAAATTATTTAGTAAATTTAGTTTTTAGACTAAATGATTCTAATATTGAACAGAATTATAAAACATATTTAAAAGGTGATGACTCTTGTACTTGAGCGATGAACAATACACTGTTCAGTATCGAGTGGATAGGAAGGCAACATCCTCATATTACACCAATAAGGATGGTATAGCCGTAATTAGGGAATTCGTGAAAAGCATAGAGCATAAGGATGGTGTAGTCCTAATGGATCCATTCATGGGTTCTGGGGTCACGTTGTCCTCGGTCAATGACCTGGTGAGACCAAGTAAGGTCATAGGTATTGAGTTGAATAGGGAACCATGTGAGCTTGGACGGAGAATACTTTCGAGACTATATGGTAATGTTGAGGTCGTCTGCGGGGATGCGTTTAAAGCGGCTTGGGGATATAGAGCGGACTTAATAATCACAAATCCACCATTTGTGAGGTGGAGTTTACTTGATAAGAAATATAGGGAGGAATTACTGAACATAATGGAGAAGAGGGGTTACGGTAAACTCATTTCAAGGAAAGACCCAGGTCTTCATATCCTCTCATTCTTCCTGATGGATTATATACTGAGGGATGGCGGTTATATAATAACCGTGATGCCAGCCTCAGCGTTTTACACCAACCAAGGCGAGGGCATGAAGTCATTATTGAAAACCAAATACGACATCCTGGCGATTGTCGAGAATAAGAGACAACAGTCCTTCAGTGATGGAAGTGGGTTCAAGGAGCTGGTAGTATTCCTGAGGAAGGGGAAATCGCTTTTTTCCTTTAATGATAATCATGCTAAAACGCTTATTTACCAGTGGGATGGGGGGTTGAATAGTATCGGAAGCATAGACCTGCATTCCCTCCCTAAGTTTGCCGATAGGAATTGGTTATCGTTATTTAACATGGATATTGCTAATAAATTAATTGGAATAATCGAGGATTGTTTAGAAAGGGGGTTACTACGTTATTTAAGGAAGGATGAGATATTAAGGGGGGTTGAAATGTACGGACCAGACTTCTTCTTCCTACCCAACAGGTACTGGAAAATTATTGATAAAAACGATAAATATGTTATTATTAAAAACAATGAAGGTACAAGGCTAAGTATTCCCTCGAAATACTTAGTTGAGTGTTTAAGGAAACCCGAATATTATAATCAGATTAATATTTCAGATGCGGGATTCTACGCCCTTTTCTACGCCCTTGCAATAAATGATGAACCAGAGGGAGACCTAAAGAAGTATATTGAGTGGGGCGAAAAAATGGGCATTCCAGCGTTGAAATTTGGCAATAACTGGTATAAACATATTTGGACACAACTAAAAAATAAGAGACCTTATGGACACATATTTATTCGTGATAAAATAGATCCAGAAAGACACAGGATTCTAGCATATTACAGTAAAAAGCCACTATGCGCCACTAAGGATTTCTATATCATTAAGGTCAATAATCCCCTAATTGTTGCATGGTACAATTCCTCATTGTTTAGGCTCATTCTTAAAGTATTTAGTAGAAAGATTTCTGATAAATGGACCAGGTTCCTGGAGGGGGACTACCTCGCAATACCAGTGCCCACGGAAACAACAGAGAAAATAGACTTTAGCAACATAGACAAGACCATAGAGGATTACCTGCGCAAAGACGAGAAATGCAAAAACACCCTGAGAGACCTGCCTACGGGGCTACTCCCGGCGTCCTCGGCTGGGTCGAAACAACCTTAATTTTTATTAACCCCTTCAATTAAACAATGATTGGAGGGGCGAGGTAGCTTGGAAAAATACCGAGAGAGCAATGGCTCGCATCGGTTCGGTCCAGCAGAATGAGGAACGTACCCCTCCGCCAATGCGATGTTTATAAATTCATGATTTAGAGCGGACAAACCTCGTCCTTTAGGGCTGGGTCGCCCCACTACGTGGGTTCAACTTTCAGTTTAATAAACCTTTCTACGTTGTAGCCACGCCACAATAATGCTTAAAATTCCTAGTGGGGAAAACCTATGATGCCGTGGTGGCATAGGAAAAAGGAGAAGGATGCGGAACCTATTGTTCAGCCCCCAGCGGTTAATAATGCGACTAAGGTTACCTTTAGGCTTACGATTACTGGGGCGAATATGGAGGAGATAGAAGGTAACATTAGGGTCATAGGGGAGGAGCTACGCAAGGTGCTGGTTGGGAGCGATGGATATGTTTTATCGCCCCACCACATATCGGGCGGTGCGTATTACTTCAACATCAGGAGCAATGAGCCGATGCAAATCAAGGTGCCGTATGGATGGGTCGGTGCCACTGATGACGCAATTATCTCTTTCACGCTTGGTTCACGCTCAGCATACCTAGTCGATGCTTACGTAACAATAATAGCGAAGGACTTCCAAACATTGAGAGGATATACAGAGAGGCTGATTAGAACATTAGCTAATATATCCCTCTCTGAGTTTCGCCTAGTCAGTGCAACAATTGAGGGCGTTTCTGCTTAGCAGGAGACATTGCATAGAGCAACTTTCCTCAAAATCAAATTCAACCCCCTTATTTTCCATTAGGTTAAATTTATAAACAGGAGAAATCAATTTGTTTACGATGAGTGAGGCAGTTGAACTCATGGCTAAGCAGGAGTTAAAGCACGTTGCACCAGTCATTTTTGCCTGGAGACACACTAGAGAGCGCTGGATTATTGTTAATAATTTAGCAACAATTTATGTTAGGAATACCGATTTATGGTACCCACCGTTTACGGGGCATGGGGATTTCAAGATTTTGCTTGGTCGTGGCTTCCCACTCATAAATTGTGCGGATGAGGAAAGGAAGCATGATATTATCATTGAGTGGTATGATGGTGTCAGGAATAGGATAAACATTGATGGTTTTGCCGTTGTTGCGGCACTTTATCCAGGTAGGCACATCTTAATCCACTCACGTTGTTGCGGTAGCAATAAAGTAGTGGTTTATGGAGACTTCAAGCAACTGATCGAGGGAATAGGTGCCCTAAACATCAGCAATAGGGATAGGGAGTTCCTAGTTAAAGCAATTAAAAGCTTAGAGCTAGTATTCGGGTAATTGAAATCTTGAAAGGAAAAGCTTAAAAATTTCTGAGTTTATGATTTATGCAATGAGTCAGGCTAGGGATAGAAGGCGCATGTATTATAATGAATGTAAGGAGTTGCAAATTAAGGATTTGGAGGAAAAGCATTATTGGGGATTGGGCATCTTCTTTGGCATCTTCTTTGCAATCTTCCTCTCGATTGCAATTGCAACAAACCATAATGTCTCACCCATAGGGGCTTTGATAGGGATTGTAGGTACGTGGGCTGTCTTAGTTGGCGTCCCCATAGCCATTGTGGAAGGAATTGCCACCCACAACTGCCGACCACTGCTGAAGTACAACAACGTGGTTGAGTGTGAAGAATCATGTAGCTATCGCGCGTGCTTTAACGAGTGCATTGAGCGCGCAAGAACCGAAAAGGACAGGGAGTGGTGCGATGAGTACTGCATGAAAGCGTACCAATCATGCATAGATAAATGCAACAAGGCATTCGAGGTCACGACTGATATTTACCAATGGCACAAGTTCCTAAAGGAACTTTTCGAAAGCAACGACCCATAAGCTACGGCATCAATTTATTTCTTATTAAGGATAAAGCTTATAAACCTCTTAGTTTACGGATATCTTGGTGGGAACTATGGAGAGACAAACCCTTCTACAAAAGACGGAAGAAAAACTAAGGGTAAGGGTTAGGGAGGGAGTAACCGAGACTGAAATCCAGAACCAAAGGAGACAAATGAGGAGTGATTAGCCATGGAAACGCAACAAATTGTTTCTTCAAAATCACAGCCACAGTTTGTTAGGTTGTGTGATAATGTTGCTTCGCTCTTTCCAAGCCTTGCCAAACAATCGCCAAGATTGATATTTAGGAATGGGACAGGTATTCCTGTGAGAAAGGAGCTTTTTGTTGTTGTTAAGAATATGCTCTTTAACGATGATAAGAAAATGGTGGAGAGGCTAGCCAAGGAGCACTTTGTCGATGAGATACATGCAACATACTTTATGGAGTACGTATACAGGTTCAGGAAGGCTATTAGCAGACTAATTTTTGCACCGCATTACGTAGGCATTATATTACATGCGACCAGGGAGAATAGATGGGGGCGCGAAGTCGATAGGATACGAAGATACTACGTCATTGGAATCAACGACAACACTGGTGGCTTATTCATTAATGAGGTGGCTACTCTACCACCCATATCTTTCGATGTTGTGACATACAATGGTATTACCATAAGCACGAGCACGGATGCGGACTTTAGGAAATACCTCGGTTACGACGAGGATGTTTTACAACAAGACGCAGTCCTTGGAGTGCCAGCTAGTTATGCCAATACGAGGTACAGGGTATCGGGGGAAATAGTTTTTTGGCTATGGAATATCGATGATAGCTACATAGCATCATTATTTAAAGAGCAAGTTGAACGCTACATCGTATATTTAATAGCTGATAAGCTAGCGCGCGTCTTAATTGACCACGGGTTTAATATTGGCTCAGTAAGATTTGAAGGAAACGAAGTAGTGATAAACATACCAGGTGTTTTGACTGGAAAACTAGCAACGTGGAGGGGTAGAGCCAGTGATGAAGCAAAAAATGTATGTGAGGCATTAGCGAAAATGATTGGGAAATACTTCACGATCGAGGCAAAGACGGAGGACAGCAGGGGAATAACCATTTCAGATGATACAGCAACGGTAGATGTAGAATTTGTCTTTAACACTAGGCGCTGGGGAGAAAGGAGAGCGGACTTGGAGCTATGGATAACTCTTTCAAAAATAATTGAAACTTCAGCGACAGAGCGTACATATAACGAAATGATGTCAGATATAATCAATAGCATAAGGGATATGTTGAACAACTCCGAGAGGGTTGATGAGGTGATGGTAGGCAACCACTACATAAGGATAGAGCGAGGCTTACCCGTAAACTTCGTTTACGAGCCAAGAATGAAACCGAAGATGTTCGATGCAATGCTCATAACAGTGTATAGACCAAGGACGTTCCTAGTGACGCCCAGGACAAGAATAATGATTGAGCACGCACAGCACGGAACAAAGCACATATCCTTTGACTCTACATATGCACTGGAAATAACAACCACGCACATATCGGATGAGCACCTGGAGAAGGTAAACGTCCTAGCGCTCAGGAAGCTTTTGAAGCAAATGGAACGATAAATTCAGCCTCTCAAAACCCGTCAAAATTAAATTCAATTTCCTTATTTTTCCACGGAAGGAAAAGCTTATAAACCCCTGAGTTTACGGTTTATGTGGTGAGAGAGATGTCCACCGAAGAGATGCCCAACAATACCGATATAATCATAGAACTCGTTAGGAAGGTTAAACCTAGGATGTCTACAGGGGATGCTCTAAAGACAGCGTTCAAGGTTGTTGAGATAATCGCTTCGCAGAAGATGGAACCAACGAAGGAAGATGAAGCACTGTTTAATGCTTTCATAAATGGGGAGGACTGGGCGTGGGACAAGCTAGAGAACCTCCTATATAGCTCCAACAAGCCAATCACTGACGCAGAATGGTGGAGGTTATTCGCTGACTACTTAGCATTAGCGATAGCAGGGTATGTTTCTCCAGCATACGACGTGCCTGAAGATGCCCCTGTTTTTGAACTGCCAGATTTGCTCTATCACGCATATGATTACATAGGCTGTGTAATAACCACACTTTCAAGGAAATGCTTTGACCTCTATCCATAATGCCTTAAAGCGATCTCCCTTAAAATTAAAATTCAATTTTTCTTTTTTCTTTTTTCTTTCACGGAAGGAAAAGCTTAAAAACTCTAAATTCACGATTTATTTGGTGATAAAGATGGGTACACGAGGACTAATAAGAATATACGATTTAGAGAGTAACAAAAAGAAGCACTCACCCATAGCTACAATATATATTCAATACGATATGTATCCCAAGCTAGGCACAATGTGCTTATTAATCGACTACCTAAAAGACCGCAAAGTAGTAAACGGCATAACCAAGCATTTCTCCCAAATAAATGGGATGGAAGACTTAGCCTCAATTGCCATCAGCTACATGAAGTATTTGAACACCATATGGGAATTAAAGTCAGGATTATCCCATGAAAGACCGAGCAAAGTTCCACCAATATCAGCAGGCTTTGCCTACTTAGTGCCAAACGATTTCAACATTAAGGACTCTGACGTTGAATACGTCTATAGGCTCTACCCACCAGACGGCTACGAAAAGCTATATGATATAGCCACAGTAATGGAATCTGGGACAAAGCTGGAGATACCATTTACCGAGCTCCGTATTAAGGCATATAGGTATGATTGGTCTAACAATAAGTTGAAGCAGATTTTTAATGGCACAATAGGCGAATTTTATGAAAAATACTGTAAGGCAGACTAATGGTGGTAGGTATGCTATATCTCAGTAACGCATTTTCCCTACAAATGTTAGGAAAGCTACTGAGGAAAGACACCGAAACACCAGTGTACATAAGAGAGTTGAGCGCTGAAGAAACGAAGACATATTTGAGCACATATTTTGTTTCAGCCGTGGGACACCAAGGCACAGCGGAGTTTTTAACCAAGCTGTTAGGCATACAAGTACCAGTCAATAGGGCGCAAATAGAATTATTGCCAGGCGATAGGCTAATTGTGGTACAGCCATGGGGAGCTAGGTTACAACCAGTACAAGAGCTGACAGCTGACGTAATGAAGGAACTTTTCAACCAAGGCAAGGTCAAATTCATAATGATACGAATACCATAACGCCACGCCCTCAAAAATACATTTCAAAATTACATTCAGTTTCTTTATCTTTTCCATAGAGAAAAAGTTTAAAAGCTTTTGGGTTTACGATTTATGTGGTGATAGAGATGGCAGAAAACACGGAAAAGAAGGAGGAGAAAGACAATGGCTGGGTAATAAGGGTTCAGCTCTTTCCGGAGCATGGTAAGATAGGATACTTTGCTTTCGATGCGCTGTACTTCCAAGACAGAAGTTGGGTTCGTGATTTGGAGAAAATCATTCCAACAGGTGAGAAGATACAAGAGGGGGAGCTTGAATTAAACGAGGTTCACTCAATAAGGAGGTTGCTACCGTTACTAGGGGATGATTTTCTGCTTATAATCGTGCCAATTTATGACCACCTGTACCTCATTGAGGTCGTGGACGGAGCTCAGCACGTAAACATCTTCAAAAATGAAGAGGAACTTAACAAATACATAAAAGAAACGTATAGGATCGACCTCAATAAGGTGAGGACATGATCAAGGTCGAGGGCAATAAGGTGATTTTGGACTGGAGCTACGATGTGCATGTACTACAACTCAGCGATAGCGGCATAATTTATACGGTTAAGTCGTATAGGCTACCGCTTAATACATTACTAATACTGCAATTATCGGATGTGTACTTGTTAATTTACACACGCGTTGATGGGGATATTGTAAAAACATTTAAATGCTTTGAGGAGTTGAATGAATACTTAAGGGAGAACTTCGACTTCGAAGTGAACAAGCCCGACGTAAAGGAGGTGTGTCCAAACGTGAAGGAGCCTTGATGAGGTAGACCTCTGTTTTTCTTTTAAATTACTTTTCAATTCTTTTGCCTCCTCATATTATCATATTATCATAAGGAAAAGCTTAAAAACCAGTTAGTTTACGGTTTATGTGGTGAGAGGGATGTCAGACAAACTGATGGACGTAATAGAAAGGCTAGAGAGGACAAATATAGAGGAGTTAAGGGGTGTTATTGGGAGGATGAAGCAACTCGTAATTGAAATGAAGAGTTATGCGAACAAGAGCGCCAGTAGCTTTGTGATTGGCAATGAATTTGAACTTAGGGGGCTAAAGATAGAGGGGAGATATACAGGACTATGGTACTTTGGCATGAGCGCCGACCCCGAGAAGACAACGATTAACGACGTTTTCACAAAGTTCTTCAGTGACACAACCACGTTCTACAACACTTCGCTTGGCTATATTGCTGATACGTTGAGCGAACTAGCAAGAATAATTGAATCAGCACTAGCAAAAAGGGACGACCCATAACCTAATCCAAAATTCCCATCAAAATTAAAATTCAATTTTTCTTTTCCAAGAAATTTATGGAAGGAAAAACTTATAAATCCCTTAATTCACGGTTTATGTGGTGGGAATATGGTGGAGAAAACCAATGAAATGGTGGAGAAACTGTTTGGAGTGTACAAAGTTGCAATGCATATCGCTACAGACTTGGTTAATGGGACGTATGAGGAGGAGACAATTCATGATTTGATGAAGGATATAGCATACGATATTGCAAGTGTTATGAATATCTTGGAAAAACAATGCGGTATTAAGGTGCCCGAGAATATATGGAAGGAAATGGAGAAAATAGATGAGGAGCACGAGAAAGCCGTGGAGCGATGGACAGGGTAAGTTATTGATTGTGGCTACTAGTTTTTCAAAATCAAAATCACTTTTCTTTTTTCTTTTCTCCCATGGTAGGAAAAGCTTAAAAATCTCTCATATTGAAGCCAATTGATGCCAGTTAAAATAAGAATAGCCGATAGGGTATTTACTACTACTCAATATATTCCTTCGGAGTACTTCCTAGAAGTGAAGGAGTATTTGAAGCGTTTAGGATTTCGGTG
>Ga0081473_127347_pt1 | contig 9882 bp, 9 predicted proteins | sample CisSprmetagenome_FD_70977 | JGI IMG/M metagenome (GOLD analysis project Ga0081473, IMG submission 70977) | Hypoxic/sulfidic aquatic microbial communities from Cistern Spring, Yellowstone National Park, USA v2 (version 2) | ecosystem: Environmental > Aquatic > Thermal springs > Hot (42-90C) > Acidic... | reverse complement strand
AACTCCAAGAACTCACGGCTACGACCAACAATGTTCTCCCAGAACCTGCTCTGCCCCTCGTGTACACCAAGGCTTACACCGGTGGCTAAAGGTGTGAACTTTAGTGAAGGGTTTATCTGGAGCTCGTATGTTGCATGCCCGAACTCGTGCATCGTGCTGAGCAGGCTTCTCTTGAAGTCGAACCCCTCGTATCTTGTCGTGATCCTCACATCGCCTAACCCTATTCCGATCGTGAAGGGGTGTGCTGAAACGTCTAGCCTAGCTTTATCGCCTAGAGGGTAGCCTAAGAGTCTAAGGACCTCACCGTTAACGCTCTCCATCCAACTCCTCTCATATTTCACATCCTCCAGAGGGTGTTTCCGAGGGAACCTCCCCTCGGAAACAACTTTCTCAAGGATGACCCTGAGGTCTCGGGCTAGGGGCTCGAGTACGTTGTCAACGTCTCTCGTTGTCAAGCCCTCCTCGTACAAGTCGAGCAGGGCGTCGTAGGGGTGCTCCTTCCACCCCAGGCAGTCTGCCTTCTCCCTGGTCAACTCAACTATCTTCTCGAGGTAGGGCTTGAACTTCGAGAAGTCGTCTGACTCCTTCGCCACCCTCCACGCGTACATAGCTTCTTGGGTCGTCTTCGTCAGCTCGGCTAGCAACCTGGGTGGAATAGCCTTCATAATCCTTATCTCCCTTGCTAGAACCCTGACTACACCCCTCTCGTAGTCGTTCAAGGCCTCGACACCGCTGGCTCTCTCAACGAGCTCCACGAACTCCGGCTTCAGAATAAGCTTCTGTGCTAGAAGACTTAACTCGGCTCTTGCAACAGCTCTCTCCTCCAAGCCCTCCCTGGGCATGTAGGTTTCACTATCCCATTCCAGGAGTGATTGAGCATGCCCTATAGCCCATATCTCACGGTATTTCTCGAGGATCTCCTTAATCAGCTGGTTCTCGAACACTATTTCCCACCAAGAGGGTGTGATATGGAGCTGGAGTAAATTAAAATTGTCTTAGAGCATAGAATAATATTAGGTTGCATCCGGGTTGCCTCCTCTTGTAATTTTGGCTGGTGGTCTGGGCACAAGGCTTAGACCTCTGACAGAGATAATCCCTAAGCCCATGATACCCCTCGGTGGCAAACCCCTACTAGAGCATCTGGCAACCTGGTTTAGAGGGTTGGGTTTCAACAAGATCTATGTTGCAGCCAACTACAAGGGGGTTGTTATAAGAGACTATGTTGCGGGGAAGAGTCTCGGACTCCAGGTTAGAATACTTGATTCGAAGGATACTATAGACGGTGTGAGGCTGCTGGCGGGCGAACTCGAGGGGGAAGTTGTCGTCTCCATGGGTGACATTATTACAAATATAGATGTAGCCCATCAGTACAATGAGCACAGGAAGAGAGGGGCTGACGCCACTATATCGCTTGTAAGCGTTGACAACCCGCTCCAATTCGGGCTTGTAATGGTCGACGAGTCCGGTAAGATACTTTTGTTCACAGAGAAGCCTATTAGCCTCGAAGTATACCTCCTAAGCCTTGCATTCCATAAAACGAAAGGAGCTAGCACCTACAGCAACCTAGTTAACGCAGGCGTGTATGTCATCGGCGAAAGAGCCCTGGAATTAATAACCTCGAACCCATCCCTCCTGGACTTCGGCAGACACTTGTTCCCAATGATGGTTGAGGAAGGTTACATGGTGCACGGGTATGTTGCTTCCCACGGAATTTACTGGGAGGATGTTGGGACCCTCGAGAGGTATAGGAAGGTGATGTGGGATCTACTCAGCGGTTACATCCCTGGCTACAGGGTTGAGGGTTTAACTCTATCCAGCGGTGTCCACGTTCACAAGGAGGCAGAGGTGAAAGGCCTCCTACTACCTCCTGTGTACGTCGGGAAGGGGGCTGTCGTGGAGGAGGGGGCTGTGGTAGGCCCCTACGCTAGCTTGGAGGGGGATGTGGTAGTTAAGCATGGGGCGAAGGTTGAGTACTCGATCGTGTGGTGGGGTAGTTTTATAGGGGAAAACTCGTATGTTAGGGAGTCAATAGTGTTAAACAACACAAGGATCCAGGGCGTGAAAGTAGTGGGCTCAGTGGTGGGAGCGGGCAATGTACTGGAGGCGGACGCGTACTCGATTACAATCCCCAATAAGGTGGTTTAAATGCCTTCCCTATTCGACGGTAGAATCGTGGGGGTCCCAAACAAGGATTTCACACCCGACATCGCCGCTAGGCTAGGCGAGCAGTTCGGCTCCTACCTCGGGAGAAAATCCGTGGTGGTCAGCGGCAGAGACTACAACCCGTCTTCGAGGATGTTGAAGAGGGCTTTCACATCGGGGTTGATGAGTGTCGGGGTCGAGGTCCTCGACTTCCACGAGTCTCTGAACGGTGAGATATCTTTCAGCATTAAGAGGTTTGGGGCTAAAGGAGGCTTCTTGTTTACCACATCACACTCGGTCAAGGATTCAGTCCTCCTCAGGTTGTTTAAATCGCCTGGCTTCGAGCTAACCGGGTCCAAGCTCGGCTTCGAGAACATAGAGGTGGGGAGGGTTGGCCTCGGGGATATAGGTTGGGTGATGTACTCCGAGTATATCCACAAACTATACGTATCCGCTGTCTTGAGCTTCGTGAAAGTCGACGAGATTATTCCCAGGGGCTTCAAACTAGTAGTCCACACGGCATACTCGCCTGCAGACATGCTTGTGCCGGATATCCTTAAAGCGCTTGAAGCAGACTACGTTCTCCTACAGAATGTGAAGGCAAAGGCTTATGAATCCACGTACCCGTTTACCCGTGAGCTTGAAAGAGTCTGCAGGATAATAAAAGCGACGGATGCAGAGTTGGGTGTGGTCGTCAACAACGACGCCTCCTCCATGGTGGTGATAGACGGGGAGGGTAGGGTTCTCTTACCTGAGGAGGTTATGTTCCTCATAGCTTTGAACGCCCCCAGGGGCTCCCTCATACTAGCCGACAGCCGGGTGCCGGGAGTTTTCAAGAAATCGCTTGCTGAGAGGGATATTAAAGTCGTAGAGTTGGAGAGCGAGGAGGAGCTGATTGAGATGTCGTATAAGATGAGGCCATACCTTGTCTACAGGTTCAACGGCTCATTCGAGGTGCCTTTATTCAGCCTCGGGTACGACGCCGTTATAACCCTCGTAAAACTACTCGAGTCTATTGCGATGGCCAAAGTAAACGTCTCAGAAGTCGTGGGTAAATATCGTGAGAAAGCCTATGAGGAAATAAAGAGAGTCAGCCCCGAGAAAGTCTCAAGCGAGACCAACCTCGCTCTCCCAACGCTCTTCGGCTACTACAAAAGGGCGCCGGAGGGCTCAACGTATATAGTCTACAAACCAGAAGCAGGCGAATTCTCCCTACTATCTCCAAGGTTTTAAAGTAGTGGGCTTAAACCATGGGCTAAAGGAATAAGGGCTTCGTCGGACTAGATTTTTGCTCAGATGAGGCCCTCAACAAAGTATGAATTATTTGGCGAGGAATGGCTGGAATGCTGAATATTCACTCTGCAACCCCAGAGTTTCGGGGGTTGGGGGGATTTTAGTGACAACACTATATCCGGGTTCTGGGATACATCAGACAATATTTTGTGATGCAACTCATACCGGGGGCGAGCCCCCGGGACAGAATAATACATTCTAAATATGCCGAGTCACATTCAAATTATTTGGTGGTTGTCCTTAGTGCCCTTTAATCTCCTAGCCAGAGTCACCCGGGCCCTATTACCGATGAAAACGCGATAGTCGTGGTTTCTCGAGGGGTATTTGAGCGATTAGTAGAATATAAACCGGTTGTTGAAATATCAATAACTTGGTTTTCAGGAGAGTATGTGAGATGCTTAGAGTAAGGGGGTTGAGAGCAAGGTATAGCGATGGGCCGGGGAGGGAGGTTATAGAGGGGGCTAGCCTGGAGGTTGGAGACGGGGAAGTAGCCCTTCTGACCGGTGCCTCTGGCTCGGGGAAGACGACGATCATTTTGGCCGTAACCGGCGTGTTGAAGTTCCTGATGAACGGTGTAGTCTCAGGCGTGGTCGAGCTCGACGGTTTAAACCCTCTAAGCCTGGAAGGGTTTAGCAAGCTCCCCGCCGAGGTAGGTGTCGTACTCCAAGACCCTGATAAGCAGATCGCGATGCCAACCCCCATAGGCGAGCTGGTGTTCACTCTGGAGAACCTCGGCTACAGCACAAGAGATGCTGTTGGGAGGAGTATTAGCCTCCTAAATCGCTTCGGGTTAGCTAGCAAGGCCTCCCAGCATGTTGATGATCTCTCCCTAGGGGAGAAGAGGAAGCTTACTATAGCCTCGGCGATCATTCACCAGCCAAGCCTGGTGATCCTCGACGAGCCGACAGCCTCACTCGACCCCTGGTCGACTAGAACTGTCGTAGAATTAGTCTCTTCTATGAAGAAGAGTGGTTCAACGATACTTGTAGTGGAGCACAAACCGTTCTACTTTAAGAGCGTAGCCGACAAGATCTTCACGCTTGAAAACGGGAGGGTTGAAAGGATAGACTTAGATACGGGTTCAAGTCATCCCAGGGTCGGCGAGAAGAAGCGGAGGAGTGTGGGAGGAATTGTTCTAAGGGTTGAAAACTTGGTTGCTGGCTATGGGGAACCAATTTTAACAGTCGACGAACTACACGTGGGTGGAGGCGAGGTAGTGGCTGTTGTAGGACCGAATGGTTCAGGTAAGACTACGCTACTGAAGACTATAGCAGGCTTCATAAAACCCGTGGGACAGGGGAGGATTGAGAAGGCAAGCTGCTTCTACCTGCCCCAACACCCTGATTTCACGTTTATATCAACCACCGTGGAGAGGGAGCTTAGGGATGCGGCTAGGAGTGTAGGGTTCAGCGAGCTCGCCAGCCTGTTCCCCTGGTTTGAGCAGGCTAGGAGGGCGAACCCATTTACCCTGAGCCACGGGCAGAGGAGGTGGTTAGCCAACTTGATAGCATACGGGTATTCCAGGAAGCTTATTTTAATGGATGAGCCTAGCACAGGCCTCGACGACAACATGCTCAGGGAGCTTGAGAGGATTGTGGGTTTACTGGCTTCGAGGGGTGCTGGGATACTGGTTTCAACGCACGACCCTAGGTTGCTGATGGACCTTGCCGACAGGGCTTACTCAGTGGAGGGCGACAGGCTAGTGGAGAGAGACCCCGTTGACCTCGCGATAGAGATGTACAGGGTCGCGGGTGTGAGGTTTGAGTAAGCTCTCCGTGTCCGTCGCCTTCATCATCACACTGACACTTACTTCACTAGCCTTCATACTGGATGACCTGCTTGCTCTCGCCTTCCTCTCCACGTTACCGCTCGCCCTCACAATCAAAAACATTAAGAAGGTTAAATGGGTATACCTCCTACTTTTAATCTCCCTTGTAGGCGTTTTAGTGAATGCGTTGATGTTCTCTAATAAAGGGGCAATCCTTTTCCTCGTGTTCGGGCTACCAGTTAGATGGGGCGCTTTAATAGCCTTCTTCAAGGTTTCGCTTAAACTCCTGTTGATAGCGGGTGCCGGCTCCTGGTTTATATTAAGCTACAGTCCATTCGAGGTCGCTAGAGGGCTTGAGAGAGAACTCGGGCTTCCAAAAGGGGTTAGTTTTTCAGTAGCCTACGCTTTCAGGCTGATGCCCCTGCTAGCAAGAGATTTCAAGGAGATCCAGGATATGAGGGTTCAAAGAGGTAGGAGGAAGATACCCTTAACACCAATGGATCTGGCAAGCATGCTGACACCTCTTCTGAGAGTAGGGTATGAGAGGGCTTTCTGGGCTGGAGTGGCAGTTGAGCTGAAGGGTTTCAGGTTGAGGAGGGTTAAACACGAGTTTAAACTCTTTTATAGGAATGGTTATCTCCAGGATTTCTCCGCTGATGGCGCCCGATAGTTTTCGACTATGTTTTGGGATCATCGCGATAGTGCCCGTGAAATAGGTAGGGCTCTCTTGGATTATCGGTTAAACCCTTTCAAGTCCCTAGAGTTCTATTATAACATTGTAATTGTAAACTTAATAACCTTGTTTAGATAGAAGTAACACGGGTGGAATCCATGATTATTGAAGCAGTATCCGCGATAATAATCGTGGTGGTGGCTCTCCTGTTATACCTTGGAGCTAGGAGGGTTAGGTACACGAGTGTTGACTACACGGTGATAGGCTTAGTAGGCGTGGTCTTAGGTGTAGTGTTCGTGCCGTGGTGGACAGTCTACTACATTGTCAAAGCCATCGCGGGCCCTGTGGGGGCTAGGCTTGCGACTTACGGTCTATGGTTTATGGCCGCGCCATTGGCTGCCGTGCTCGTGAGGAAGCCTATGTCCGCCCTCCTAGGCGAGACTGTTGCAGGGCTTATAGAAAGCCTGATACCCACAGCAGGGGGGTTCACCAACCTGATCTACGGCTTCGCGCAGGGGCTGGCAAGCGAAGTAGCATACGCTGCAGGACTCTACAGGAGTTACGGCCCATTGGTCACAGCCCTCGCGGGCGGGTTAGCCGCCTTCCCAGCCGTAGCCTTGGACGCAGTCTTGTTCGGCGATATATACCCGTGGGACTATATGACCTGGATTATACTAGGGGCGTTCGTGAGCGGGCTAGTATACGGTTTAGTGGCATACCTCGTGGGCAGGGTTGTGAGGCCTTAAAACCGTTTTTTAACCATTTCACCCATTCCAGCTTTAAGGGGCTTAGTATTTGGTTAAGTGCAGCTTCTGCGATAAGCCCGCTGTATACGTGAGCAGGGTGAATAACACCGCCTACTGTAGAACCCACTTCATCGAGTACTTCGAGAGGAAGGTTAAAAGGACCATAAGGAAGTACAGGATGCTGGGGAAAAACGAGCATATAGTAGTGGCTGTGAGCGGTGGAAAAGACTCTCTGTCCCTACTCTACTTCCTGTGGAAGCTTTCGAGGAGGAACCCCGGGTGGAGGGTCTCAGCCCTTTTGATAGATGAGGGGATTAAAGGCTACAGGGAGTATACTATAATGAACTTCATGAAGGTGAATGAGAGGCTCGGCGTACCCTACAGGATAGCCTCCTTCAAAGAATACATAGGTATGACGCTGGACGAGATAGTGGAGGAGGGGAGGAGGAGGGGCCTACCCTACCTCCCCTGCGCGTACTGCGGCGTCTTCAGGCGCTACCTCCTGAACAAGGTTGCCCGGGAGATGGGTGGAACAGTCCTAGCTACAGCGCACAACATGGATGACATGGTTCAAACATATCTGATGAACCTGGCTAAGGACACGCTTGAGAGGCTGGCCCGCCTAGCCCCTGTCACCGGGGTCGCAAGCCACGAGAAGTTTGTTAAGAGGATTAAGCCCTTCATCGAGGTTTCGGAGAAGGAGACTAGCATCTACGCCCTCCTCAACGGCTTGATCCAGCCTGAGTACTACAAGTGCCCTTACGCGGAGTTCAACATTAGGTTCAAGATAAGGAGGATGATCAACGAGCTCGAAGAGGCCCAGCCTGGGACTAAGAACGGCCTGCTGAACAGCATGCTTGAGACAGTCAGGCTCCTAGCAGGCTCGAGGAAGGTTGAAGAGGAGATCAAGACGTGCAGGATATGCGGCGAGCCCTCCTCCCACGACGTTTGCAGGGCATGCCAGTTCAGGATAGAGCTCGGCCTACTCGAGAAGCCTGTCTTCAGGCTGGAGTGAAGACTGGAATGAAGCCGATGTACATGATCGCAACGAGGGCTGGAAGCGATAGGAGCGCTGTAGAGCACGCCGTCTCAAGGTATTACAGGGATTGGGGGATCAGCATTGTCTCTCTAGGCGGGTCGAGGTCTAGCGCTGATTTGACGAAGGGCTTGAACTCGTTTACGACCAGGGCGCTGTACGTGATTTACCTCGCCAACCGTGTGGACGCTGATAAAACAATCATGCCCAGCACCACCTCCCCCAACACGGTTGTCCACGTGGTTGGGAAAGCTAAGATCAGGAATATGAGGCTCGAGGAGATACGCCGTGAGATCGAGAGGGCGAGGGCCTCATTGAGGATGAGGCTCTACTACGAGGGGGGCTTCTACAAGTTTAAACCATCCAGCAGTTCTGCGAGGCCTCTCGTAGAGGATCCAGAGGTATACCACGATATCCTGGCGTTCAGGGTCCCTGGGTTCATGTCGGGTCTCGTAGGGTTGAAAGAAGGGTGGTACATCGCTCTAAGGGATATTGGGGGCAGGCATATCATATACAGCGAGGGGCGGCCAGCTGGGTTCCTAAGGATAAGGGACGACCTGGGGTTTGACAAATACACTGGTCTGCAACCGCGAGAAATCGACCTAGAGGAGACGGCGAGGATTAACCGAGATTACATTCTATGGCTTGTCGACGAGACCGGGGCCTGGATTAGGGATCTAGGCTCCTTCGACACCGTCCTAGTACCCTGGAGCGGGGGTAAGGACAGTACTTTCATACTTCAACTCGCTGTGAGGGAGTTCGGGAAGAGTAGAGTAGTCCCGGTTTTCGTGGATATAGACGTCGACTTCCCCCAGAACAAAGTGTTTGTGGGAGAGGTGTCCGAGAAGCTGGGTGTTGGACTCGTCGTTAAGAGGCTTGAGCTCAAGCCACACCTACCATTAAAAGGTTTCCCAACCCACGAGGACCGCTGGTGCTCTAGGCTTAAAGTCTCGGCGATAGAGGAGGCTTACCGGGAGGTCTGCCCGAGGGATGCCCAATGCCTGGTATTGGTGGGGGATAGGGATGTCGAGTCCGAGTCGAGGAGCCAGAAACCACCAGTATTCTCGAGAGGCAACCTGACTTTCGCCTACCCCTTGAAACAGTGGAGTACACTCCTCCTCCAGTTAGCGTCAATCACGCTGGGAGTAACGTTGAACCCCCTCTACGAGCTCGGCTTCTACAGGATTGGATGTTACATATGCCCCTCTCTAAGAGGATGGGAGGTTGAGATAATAAAAAATAGCCCTGTTTTAAACAATCTTCGAGAAGACGCTTTGTTCAAGAGCTTCCTCGAGAAGAGGACTACTTCGAGCTCTTAAGCTCGTTGATCCTGTCTTCAACCTGTTTTAACAGGTTTTGTAGATAGCTTCTCAGGTTCTCCAAGTACTGTAGCTCGGCTTCCTTTGTGAGGGGTGCTACCGGTGGCTGTATACCCATACCCCACCAGAATATCCATCCAGGCCTCTCCCACGGTGGTAGGTAGCTCCAGGGGCCGTGTCCAGGCCATGGTCCACAATAGTGATGCTTCCACCAACCCATATTTCTCACCAGTTTTTGAAATATATTTCAAAAGTATTTAAATGTTTCGGTCCCGGGAGGAAGTTGATCTAGGGGAGGGCTAAGGGAGAGACCTCTCAGATATTTTAAAAGGCTTCCTGTAGACTATTGCCTCGGCAAGTTTTCTCCTAGCCGAGTCGAGGAGCCTCCAGTAGGTGGCCTCCGAGACCCCCATCCTACTCGAAGCCTCCTTCACATCTAGACCCTCCAGGTAGGCTAGGCGCATAGCTTCTACCTCGTCCTCGTAGAGTACAACAGGCTCACCTTGAAAACCATGGGGCTCTGACTGGAACGGGAGGTATACTACGCCACTGTGGTGGATCTCTAGGATTCTCGGTACAGGGGGTCTACCCGGCCTGCAACACCCCCTGTGATGCCCCCTGTGACGCCTCCCACCCATCCCCGGCAAAGAAACACCCATTCCCCTAATCACAGGATTGCTATGAATCTCCGTGTTTATATTAGTTTGCGAGGTCTTAATTGAAAATACTTAGAAAACTGCTTTCAATGCCTCGCGGAACAACCCGAGGCCTATCTTAGCCTCCTCCTCGCTTATCGTCAACGGGGGTATCAGCCTTACAGAACTCTTACCGCAGCCGAGGATTACGAGACCTTTCTTCAACGCCTCGCGTATAACCCTATTCCTCGCCTCTACGTCGGGCCTCCT
>Ga0081473_133879_pt1 | contig 9901 bp, 12 predicted proteins | sample CisSprmetagenome_FD_70977 | JGI IMG/M metagenome (GOLD analysis project Ga0081473, IMG submission 70977) | Hypoxic/sulfidic aquatic microbial communities from Cistern Spring, Yellowstone National Park, USA v2 (version 2) | ecosystem: Environmental > Aquatic > Thermal springs > Hot (42-90C) >... | reverse complement strand
CCTGGCCTTGAGGCCCACCCTTAATCTCTTCACCCCCGCCCTTAGCTGCTCCTTAAGCGCTCCACTCCCAATGTAGTCCCTGTCCGAGTCGAAGATCCAGTACCTGGCCTCGATCGGCGTAACGTTCTCGTCAATGTCCTCGCCGTACAGGACGAAACCCATCTCCTGCCTTATACTGTCCCTCGTGATTAGCCCGGCAGGCTTGACGCCAAGTTCTATCAGTTTCTTGACGAGTGCTTCGGCGCTTGATGGATCAGCCCATATCTCTACGCCGTCCTCTCCAGTCCATCCTGACCTGCTGAGTAAGAAGACGTTAACCCCAAGGAAGTTCACGTTCATCACGAACCTTAAGGGATCTAGCTCGGGTTTAGGAACGAACTTCCAAACTTCCCTTCCCTGGATAGCGAGCATGACGTACTTGAACGTGAGGTCCTCTACCGAGAGGGATGAGTTCCTTCTGATCCATGAGATGATCTTTTCTCTATTTATTGCGTTTGTAACAATTAGGAACTCCCTTTCGCTCACTCTATATCCCATGAAGTCGTCTATGAAGCCTCCCCTATCGTTCAGGAAGGCCTGAGGTCCGGTCATCTCGTTCTCCTTAAACCTGGAGATCCCCTTCGTCGTTAGGTAATCGAACTCCCTTAGGTCACCCTCTACCTTAAGCCTCCCCATGTGACTCAGGTCAAAGAAGGCGGCGGAGGTTCGAACTGCTAAGTGCTCGACCCTATAGCTACCGTAACTCATTGGCATTTCCCAGCCGGCGAACTCGCCGAAATTAGCTCCTATTTGCTCCTCTATCCGCCTCAAGGGTGTCTCGAAGCGCATTAATATTACGTGGGGCATCCGTGTGATAAAACTATGAGTTTCAGGAACTGGCTTCCCAACCTCACACGTGTCGATGAGATGCTGAAAACCATAGGCGTCTCTTCGGTGGACGATCTCTTCAAGGACATCCCTGAAGAACTCAGGCTGAAAAGGCCCCTTGACGTGGGCTTCGGAAGGGCCTTGACGGAGCCCGAGATAATCAAGACGATAGAGATGCTCAAGGGAAAGAACGTGAGTTTGAGGTATCCTCCGTTTTTGGGAGCGGGTGCTTGTCCCCATTACGTCCCCGAAGCCGTGAGGTTCATAATATTCAGGTCGGAGTTTTACACGGCTTACACTCCCTATCAGCCAGAGATCTCTCAGGGATTACTGCAGGCCCTTTACGAGTATCAGGGCATTATGGCGGAACTATTGGAAATGGAAGTCGTCAACGCCAGCTTGTATGACTGGAGTACAGCATTAGCTGAGGCCCTCCTGATGGCCGTGAGGATAACGGGAAAGAACAAGGTCGTCGTGCCCGAGGCCACGAACGTCTACCATAAGGAAGTAATTAGGACGTGGCTTTACGGCAGGGGGGTACGGATCGTGGAGGCCCCTTATGACAAGGAGAAAGGTACCACGGATTATTCACACGTTGACATGAGCGACGTGGCCGCGATTTACGTTCAGCAACCCAACTTCTTCGGCGTGCTAGAGCCGGACCCCGGTATCGTAACGGACCTTGCGAAGTCACATAACGCGATCTCCATAATGGGGATTTCCCCGCTGGCCGCCTCCATTTTTAAGCCCCCCGGCGAGTACGGTTTCGATTTAGCTGTATCGGATGGTCAAGAGTTAGGAATTCCTCTGAGCTTCGGAGGTCCTTACGTCGGGGTTCTGGCCTCCAGGTGGGATGGGAGGCTAGTTAGACAGATGCCCGGCCGGATAGTGGGGGAGACCGTAGACGCCCAGGGCAATAGGGCGTACACGCTGGTGCTTCAGACCAGGGAGCAATTCACGCGAAGGGAAAAGGCGACTTCTAACATCACGACCAACGAGTCCCTAATGGCCATTGCCGTTGCGGTTTACGCTTCCCTCTTAGGCTATCACGGACTCAGGGAGCTAGGCAAGGAAGTTTTCAATAGAAGTCACTACGCTTTAGAGCGTTTCACCAGGGCGGGAGCCAGGAAGGCTTTCAGCTCGGAGTTCTTCGAGGAGTTCGTACTCGAATTCGATAAGGACTATGACAGGATAGCCGAAAGCCTCTTAATCAGGCGAATACACGGCGGGCTTAAACTCGATAACAGGAGAGCGTTGTTCTGTGTTACTGAAGTTCACCCGAAGGAGGCAATAGATGAGGTGGCGGAGGTGATAGAGAACGCCTGAGGAGTGGAGGCAGGCCAAGTGGAACGAGAAGTTGATCCTGGAAACCGGATCCCCTGAGAGGGTTGGCTTCGTCATTGATAAGTTAGGCGTCGAGTACCCGCTCCCCCAGGCCCTTTTAAGGTCCAACCCGGCCGAAATACCGGGTCACACCGAGCAGGAGGTGGTGAGACACTACGTAAGGCTTTCGCAGATGAGTTACGGAGTAGACACCGGGATGGTACCTCTTGGGTCTTGTACCATGAAGTACAACCCCAAGGTCGAGCTAAGGGCGTTAGAACTAACTGAAGGACATCACCCCCTGGAGAGCGAGGAAACGGTCCAGGGGATTATGGAGATGCTTTACTTAATGCAACGCTGGTTAGCGGAGATCACCGGAACGGACGAATGTAGCCTTCAGCCTCCTGCGGGGGCAGCTGGTGAGCTGAGCGGGCTGCTCATAATGAAGAAGTATTTCGATGATAGGAACGAACAGAGGGACGAGGTCTTGGTGGCCGACACGGCACACGGCACGAACCCGGCTACCGCCAGTATGCTAGGAAAGAAGGTCGTCTATATAAGGTCGAATAATGAGGGCTTGCTGGACTTAGAACTCCTTAAGAAGGTCGTTTCCTCCCGGACTATGGGCCTAATGCTCACGAATCCCAACACGCTTGGACTTTTCGAGGAAAACATCCTCGAAATCGCTAAAGTCGTTCATTCCGTCGGGGGCTTACTGTACTACGACGGGGCAAACCTGAACGGTATATTGGGCATCGCTAGGCCTGGTGACATGGGCTTCGACCTGGTTCACCTCAACCTCCATAAGACCTTTGCAGTTCCTCACGGCGGAGGAGGGCCGGGGGCTGGGGCGATCTGTGCGAAGGGAGATCTAGTTAAGTACCTCCCGTATCCGATAGTCAGGAAGGAGGGCAAACGTTACGTTTGGTTCCGTCCCGAGAGGAGCATAGGGAAGATAGCGACCTTTTGGGGCAACGTCGGTAACGTGGCTATAGCGTTCTCTTACATTTTAGGTCTAGGACCTGAGGGGTTAAGGGAGGTCGCGGAGCAGAGCGTCCTAGCAACGAACTACCTTATAGCCAAACTAAAGGGCTTAAACGGACTTACATTAATGGCCCCCCATAGGCCGAGGAAGCATGAGGTGGTTTTCAGCGCTGCCGAATTGGCTAAGAGGACTGGAGTCACCGCCAACGACGTGGCTAAGGCGTTACTTGATAGAGGGTTTTACGCTCCGACAATTTATTTCCCGCCTATCGTCGAGGAGGCCCTGATGATAGAGCCCACCGAGACCGAGCCTATAGAGGTTCTAGACGAGTTCGCCAACGCCTTAACTGACATAGTGAGGCAGGCGTTCGAAAACCCCAAGCCCCTCCAGGAGTCTCCCAGAAACACGAGCGTTGGTAGGGTAGATAACGTGAAAGCTAACCATCCGAGCACCATAACACCGAGTCTTAGGGTTAAGAGGCTTAGGGAGAAGGGCCTCTTAGGCCCGCTAAAGTGAATTTGAGTATTATCGAATCGGCTCAAGTTAGTTTTAGGTATTCGAATTAAGAGAAAATTATTGAAAGGTATCCTAAATACGGTATAGTGATATAACGGCCATCAATGCTAAAGACCTGACCTATGATATCGTTCAGAGTTATCCCGTTAGGCGGTTCTATGCCTAACTGATTGTCCGGCAAAGGATTGGTAAAAGGATCCGTGCCCTTCGTTATGTACTGATTATTATTGTGGGAGACGACCTCGTGAATTACGTAACCTTTCCCATTGTTGTAGATAACAATTGATCCTATATGAATCGTGTTGAGTTCGGGTTTCGCGTAGAAAACCATGTAACCGTTTTGAAATATGGGATACATAGAAACGCCCTCGACGCTCGCCGTCCTCAGCGTTCCTGATAGTGTTAGACCATAGAAGATTATCAAAATTAGTATTATTAATACATCAATCTTCTTCATCCTCGAAGTCCTCCCTGTCTAAATCGCTCAAGTCAAGCTCTATGACTTCACCCCTATCCCTTTCGTTCTCGCCCTCTTCCGAGGCTATCTTCTTTACTCCCTTCTTTCCCTCCACCTCTACGCCGGATCCTCCCGCCCTTATTTTAGAGACGACAGCCTTCCATTTATGACCGTTAGGGCACGAGAAGGACCCCATAACGGTTATCGTAATCCTCCCCTGGGCGTCGGGAATGGGGGATATAAGTTGCCACGTCTTTTCAGGTTTCTCGACCCTAGTGCCACACGTTGGGCATACGTAAGGGTCTTGCTGTTTCTTTCTCGGCATTTTGAGTGGTTAGATCTTCACATAATATAAAAACGTCTCGACCAGAGCTAACACTACCTCAACGAGTAGCACGGCACCGACCTTTTCTAAGTCGCCTCGCTTCAGCACCCCAACGTAAAGCAGCGGTACCGAAGGAAGCAAGAGTAGTAAAAATGCAATCAGGCTAGGCGAGTAGGCCCAAATCACGAGAAGCGGAGCCAATAACCAAACTCTCCAGAAGGCCTGGCTCGACAGTTTGTGCTCTAGGACCCGCTTATAGGCTGGGTAAGCTAACGCGTAAAAGAGACTGACCGTAAGCGGAATCCATGGATCGCTCAGCATTTATTAATCGAACCTTTACAACCAATTTTAACATCGCGATGGAGAAGCCGTTCGCGATCAGGAGGGTTAAGGGGTTCCAGATAATTAACTCTAGAGGGAACCCGACACTTCGTGTTCAGGTAGTCACGGAATCTGGAGTTTCGGGTTTCGGAGACGCGCCTGAAGGCGTCTCAAAGAGCGACAAAGAAGCCGTTGAACTGAGGGACAAGGATTACAGCGTAAGGACTGCGGTCGATATAGTCAACTCGATAGTGAACGAAACCCTGAGGGGTTTTGACGTAAGGAATCAAGTAGCCATTGACGAGACTTTGGTGAAGCTCGACGGGACTGAGAACAAGTCAAGGATTGGAGGGAACGTAACAATTGCCACATCGATCGCTGCCCTTCACGCCGGGGCGAAGGCAACGGAGCAGGAGCTTTTCAGGTATATAGGGGGCTCAAGGGTTCGCCACATACCGGTACCCTTGCTCAACGTCATCAACGGGGGGAAACACGCTGGAAACGAGCTGAAGATTCAGGAGTTCATTATCATCCCGTATGGTTTCTCGAGGTTCGCAGACGCCATAGAGGCTTCTACAAGGGTCTACAGGACTTTGAAATCGTTGATCACCGAAAGGTACGGGAAGCTTTACACGGCTGTGGGTGACGAGGGAGGCTTCTCGCCACCCCTGAGGCGAACGAGGGATGCCTTAGATCTCTTAATGGAGGCGATCAGGAGGTCAGGGTACACGGACCAAGAGTTCAAGTTGGGGCTCGACGCGGCATCAAGCGAGTTTTACAACGAGGATAAGGGCGTTTACGAGCTTGACGGAGAGGTCATGGACAAAGGAAAACTGCTGGAGTTCTATGTACAGTTAGCGAATGAATACCGGCTGGGATACCTCGAAGATCCCTTCCAGGAGAACGATATGACGAGCTTCGCGGAGATCCAAAGAGCTATGCCCGACGTGATAGTGATTGGCGATGACCTTTACGGCACCAACCCTAAGTACTTGAGGGAAGGGATCAAAATTAACGCTACTAAGGGTGTCATAGTCAAACCTAATCAAATAGGAACGGTTACGGAGACCATAGAGTTCGCCGAAATAGCCAAGTCGCACGCGATTAAGACGGTCGTTAGTCACAGGAGCGGTGAGACGGAGAGCGCTTTCATAGCTGACTTATCCGTGGGATTACAGTCCGACTTCATAAAGACTGGCGCTCCCGCCAGGGGGGAAAGGACGGCTAAGTATAACAGGCTCATTGAACTCGAGGAACTTTACGAGTTAAGATTCCTCGGTAGACAAGCCTTCTCATAACTTTTATGTTTTTAATGAATAGGAAATTTAAGAGGAATTGATCATTGTTATTAAATTAAAATATACTTACTTAAATAACTTAAAACTAAGAAAACTCTGTAAGCTTCACGGTAGTAGAACCCCTACAATCACCATGAACACTGCCACTACGAGTACAATTGCCACAAACTGCCTGAAAGGCATGTTGGGGACTTCTTTGATAGCTTTCATTATTCCGTACGTTATCCCTATTACCAGCGCGAGAAGTAGTATCGAAAACCCTATCACTATTAGTACCTCCGATAGGCCATTTGTGTTAATTTGGAACAGCTGTCCGAACTGTCCGACTACGTTCTCTAGCGTCTGTAACGACATCAAAAAGTCTCTCCTCACATGAGGAAGTTAAAAGGATAAATCGCGTGATACTTTTACTTTTGTCCGCCAGTGATGAGGGTTAAAAGCGCTTAAAGGTGCTGAGCCCCTAGCATCTGAGGCGGCTTTTCCCTTTTAAACGATAGACAGTGTAGTACCCATTTCGAGGTATTACCATGACAGTACCTTCTGAAAGTCTGGTAAAGTCTGTAGGGCAGCTGATAAAGGACGTATATGGACGTGAAATAGGTTACATAGTCAGTGTAAACACGGAAGTGGACGGCTCGGTTACCGAGGTCGCCATCGCCAGGGACTCGACGATCATGGTCGTGGATCCCTCGAGGTTCAAGTTGGAAGGCGATACGCTAGTTATTATACCAGAGTGGAAGGCTGAAACCCAAAAAGCGACGAGCAGTTTAGATAAGATAAGGAGGAAACTCAAGGCCCTGGAGGAGCTTTACAACAGAGGAGAAATAGATCGCTCTGACTACGAGGAGATGAAAAGAAAGTTTAATAGCGAAAGTAACAAGTTGAAAGAAAGTGTTTCTAAACTGAAATCGACTCTGAAAAATAGACTCTCAGAGATAGACGAACAGCTGATGAAAATCGAAAGGACGTTGATATCTCTTAAGATCGGCTACCTATCGGCCGAAATAGATGAAAGAGCTTACAAGAGCTCCCTGGAACAGTTGAAGAAAATAAAGGAGAGCTATATTCAGGAAAAGGACGACATTAGAAAGACCTTGGACAAACTAGATAGCATGGACAAGGAAAACGTCACCGAACTAAAGCCCGTAACACCCGTCAACCTGACGCCGGAGCCCGTACAACAGGGCGAGGCTAAGAAGCCCGAAATACCTAGCGTTGTATCAGTAAAGGTCTTAAATACGCTGTGAAAGGAAAGAACTCTTTTTGACCATGTTTGATAAGCTTTGGGATAACGACGATAACATATGGAGGAAGCTTTGGCCTTTCAGTAACAATAGAGGTTCGAAAAATCTTAAGGATAAGATCGGTGACCTCGTGTTCAAAATAAGGGAACATGAGACTAAACTAGAAGAGCTCATAGTCCAGATGAAGAGAAGAGGCAAGGACCTCTTCGATGCCGTGGTGAGGGCCCAGAGGGAGAACGACACCGGAAGGGCTGCTATATACGCTCAGGAGGTCGCCAACGTAAGGAAGATCATTAACGCTCTTACCACTGCGAAGCTGGTGTTGGAGAAGGCAAGAATAAGATTAGAAACCGTCAGGGACTTGGCGGAAGCTGGCTACACGCTCCAATTGCTCGCTGACGCTTTCAAGGCGATTAGGGACGAGATAAGGCCAATAGCTCCTAACATCGCTATCAGCCTCGATACGCTTGTCTCGAGCGTTAACGCGATGAGCTCCGAAACCTCCGCGCTTGGCGGAGTGGTATCCAACTATCAGCCTGTGATCACAGAGGAAGCGAAAAGGATACTTGAGGAGGCCAGGAAAGAGAGCAACGAAAAGGTCAGCAAGGAGTTCCCAGACCTACCTTCCGAAGTCCTTTACGGCTTCCCACCACCTCCTAGGACCCCATCAACCGAAGCTTCTGCGAAGATTCCTGAACCCAGTACCCCGAGCAGGCTGAAGGAGGCCCTGTATAATATAATACTTCAAACGAACGGCGTTGTGGATTTGGATTACGTCTCGAGCCGCTTGAAGGTCTCGAAGGAAGAGATCTACAACGCTCTCCTTGAGCTAGCGAAGGAAGGGAAAGTCGCGATTGATACCTGAGGTGCCGATTCATGAGTGCGGCGGTCACTCTCGAGGACTTAGTGAGAAGCTACGCTTTGAGAGCCGTGAAAGCGGACAAAGAAGGGAAAAAGGACGAGGCGATCTACTATTATAAAAAGGCGATAGAGGGACTTAGCCAGCTTATAACCCTTTATCCCGACTCGCCGTTCAGGCAGGCCTACGAGCAAATGATTAACGAATACAAGGCGAGAATGGACGCCCTTCAGAGGCTGGTACCAGCTAATGATGACTCCGAGCAAGGAGCGAACATAGAGGACTTCATTGTTAAGGAAAAGCCGAAAATCACGTTCAACGATATCGTTGGCCTGGAGGATGCTAAGGAGGCGCTGAGGGAGGCTATAGTGTATCCGTCCAAGAGACCAGACCTGTTCCCGCTGGGCTGGCCCAGAGGGATACTCCTCTACGGACCTCCAGGTAACGGGAAGACCATGTTGGCTGCGGCCGTGGCGAACGAGATAGACTCCGTATTCATGCAAGTGGACGCGGCCTCAATAATGTCCAAATGGTTGGGTGAGGCCGAGAAGAACGTTGCCAAGGTATTTAAGCTGGCGAGGGAGACCTCCAAAAAAGAGAACAAGCCCGTCATAATATTCATAGACGAAATAGACGCCCTACTGGGGACTTTCTCCACCGAGAACGGCGGCGAAGTCAGGGTGAGGAACCAGTTCCTTAAGGAAATGGACGGCCTTCAGGACAAGTCGGAGAACTTCAGAGTCTACGTGATCGGTGCCACCAATAAGCCATGGAGGCTCGACGAACCGTTCCTAAGGAGGTTCCAGAAGAGGATCTACATACCGCTCCCAGACGAAAGGATGAGGGTGGCCCTCCTCAAGGCCTATACCCAGAAGATCCCCCTCGACCAGTCTGTGGATTTGGTTGAACTGGCGAAGAGGTTAGACGGCTATTCAGCCAGCGACATTAAGGACGTTGTTCAGGCCGCTTACATGAGGGTGATTAAGGAGATGTTCAGGAACGGCTCCGATAAACCCCGTAACTTAACAACGGAGGACTTCTTGGAAGTGTTAAAGACGCGTAAACCGTCCTCCAGCCCTGAGCTGATTAAGGCCTATCAAGCGTGGAGCGAGAAGTACGGGGCACTCTGATCAGATACCCCAGGGTTGTCCTCACCGATCGGCTGGCATGACTCTCATCAAGTCCTTCACGTATTTTCCTACGCTTTTCGATTTCAAGAGTATCGATATAGCTTTTTCTCTCTTCATCCCTCGTTCTTCCCAAACCTTGAGGGCATCTTCTAGGTTCCTTTTGGCGGTGTAATGTATCTCGCACAACCCATCTTTATACTCTGGTAAATCACAGAGCTTACATTTTTTCCTAGCGTTTAATCCGAGGAAGTCCGCTAGCAATCTACCTATCGATTCCTTGTTTTTCTCATAGACACTGATTAGCCCCTTCAGGATCTCTAGGGTCTCGCTCCTGACCTCGCTGACGGTCCTCTTTCCTTTTCTTATTTCCTCTAAATCACGCTCCAATTTCCTAGTGAGCTCCACGCTAGTTAGGTGACCGAAGTAGTCCTTCAAGACCTTAGACACGGCGAAGCCCAGCGGGGTAAGCATGACCTTGCCCCCTGATGACTTGACGTATCCCCTCGTAAACAATGTCTCAATTATCCTTCCTCTCGTAGCCTCTGTGCCGATCTCGACTTCCTCCATCCACCTCAA
>Ga0081473_131936_pt1 | contig 9940 bp, 13 predicted proteins | sample CisSprmetagenome_FD_70977 | JGI IMG/M metagenome (GOLD analysis project Ga0081473, IMG submission 70977) | Hypoxic/sulfidic aquatic microbial communities from Cistern Spring, Yellowstone National Park, USA v2 (version 2) | ecosystem: Environmental > Aquatic > Thermal springs > Hot (42-90C) >... | reverse complement strand
GTTAACATGTCTTTAAATTTTATGGATCATGCTAATATTAACTTTTATGGTGATATTGTGTGGAATAAAGAATTTTATTATTTTGATTCTACGGGAAATAAGGTAAAAAAGTTACTAGAAAAAAACTTATGCCCCAATAATATATGTATATTTACAATTCCTTTACTAAAACCCGTACCACCAAGGAGTATCTTTTCAGCTAGTTACGTTACTTATTATTATCTTTATCCCAAAGATGATTACTTTGTATTCGAAATTCCCGTTCCAACTCTTAGGTTCCATATTAATGTTGAAACAAATAATATACTTGATATATATAGTATTAGATATACTGCAAATATCGATCCTTCGTCATGTTCCATGTTTAAGAAATCTAATAAGTTTAAATTAAAATGTAAAAACCTCAATCCTCTCTTAAGAATATTTTTAGATATTCATGTAAATAATAATTCATAATACTAATTATTGAGGCGAACCTACCGCACCTTTGTTTCCCCCTCCATCAGGCTGGTATAGTGTTACTAAGTCACTTCTGCTTATACTCATGTGTAGTAATGATGTTAATTCGCCTGTTACTAATGCATAAATTATTGGACCTGCTACTGCTATAGCTATTAACATTAATCTACTGTAACTTAATATTTTTACATTCGACATTAATTTTGAACTGAATTTCATTTTCGTCCCCAATATTATTATCTGTAAACAGATAAATATAAATTTTTTGGCTAATCAGATGTTAAAAACTTTACAAAATTGATTTTGAATTTTTCGTTAACAGTATTATATTTATAATTAGGTACTAATTATTTTTCATTCAAAACGTTTAGTATTATTAATTTAGTGATAGTGTATTACGAAGTAATTTTAACTATTTTTAACATAGTTACATCCTTTATTATCATCGACTTTATACTCAGTAATCACTTTTTAACTATATATAACTATATATAGCTCTATCTACTACTTAAACTATGTAGAGAATATTTCTAAGTTTGTCTTCTACGTGTAAAACCTTAAATAAATCGGAATCTACATTTAAGTCGATAGATTCTCTAAAATTGACTTTTACACATATAAAGATATGGTACACATCAGGCATGGGATTTTTTCAGACGCATATGACTTGTTAAATATAGGTTATATTCTGACAATTATAACGGATGCATACAAATATGCGGGAATTACAATACCGGGCTTTACCGAATACTTGGTAGGAAGTAACTCCGCTTTCTGGACTGGTTTACTGGCTTCCATATCATTATGGTCTGCGATTATAGGGCAACTGTTCTTCGGTTTCTTAGGGGACTACTGGGGAAGGAAAAGGTATACGGTGTAGAAGCTACTATCCTAAGCATAGGTGCCTTTCTGAGTGCACTTTCGCCTAACTTAATTTGGCTTATCATCTTCAGGTTCATACTGGGTATAGGTATTGGCGGAGACACCCAATTTCGGCTACAATAATGAGTGAATATGCCAACGTCAAAGACAGAGGTAAGTTAATAGCTTTAGTTTTCTCGAACCAAGCTTTAGGCTCTATTGCTGCTGCTGTAGTAGGTATATTATCAGCTCTGTTTTTACCGCCCGACCTTGCCTGGAGGGTAATAGCCGGTATTGGTGCAATTCCGGCAGCTACAGTAATCTACTTGAGAAGGAAGGTACCCGAAACGCCACGTTACTCCTTGCTGGTTGAAGGTAGGGTAGAAGAAGCTAAGAAGGCTGCAAAGTTCTTGGGAGCTGATCTGAGCCTATCTGAGGAGATAAAGGCTAAAGAAAGGGACATAATAGACCTATTTAGGTCTTATGGAACCCTGCTTATTGGTACGGCTGTAACGTGGTTTATACTCGATATAGCGATCTATGATACCGGTCTGTATTCTTCGGCAATAATCTCACCGATATTCGGGAGCCCATTCCCTTCCAAGGGCTCGTTAACAGCAGCACAGTTCCATAATGACTTACATACGCACTGTTCTTAGGTGCTGTGCCGTATTTGGTAGGATTTCCCGGTTATTTCACTGCTGTAGCATTGATAGATAGATTAGGTAGGAAATTAATACAGATCCAAGGCTTTGTAATAATGGCTGTCATATACTTAATTGTGCAGGGTGTCATGATAGTCAGCAATACTAAAGTAGAAGGTTTCTTAATCCCGGCTACTGCAGCGTTTCTAATATTACGCCTTATCTTTCTTCTTCATTAACTTCGGTCCTAATAAACCGCTCTCGTGACCCCAGCTGAGGTCTATCCCGTAAGGCTTAGAACTACTGGTCACGGCATTTCTGCAGCATCAGGGAAGTTGGGTGCAGCTATAACTACTTACTTATTCCCCTTGTTGTTGCACCAGCTTGGAATTAAAGACATTCTGATAATGTTAGCCGTGGTTAGCATAATAGGGGCTTTACTTACGGCGTTATTTGTCCCTGAGTCCAAGGACAAAAACTTAGAGGAGGCATCTAGAGAGGAAATAGTCACTCCTACGGCATCTGAGTGAGAATTAAAAAGAAGAGAAAAGAAAAAGTTAAACATTTTTCATCGTTATCCTCTAAATCTTTCTTTTTATTCTTTCTAGTCTAATAATTTCTTCAAAATTCTCTTCGAAGTTTTTACTTTTTTCAACAGCTGCTTAGCTAAGACAATCTCAATAGGGAGATCGGCGACAAACTTTACCTTCAACCAACACTTGCTAACACTAAATTCCAATTCGCCTAATCGGGGCTTTTCGAAATCGGCGATCTCCATGACGTATCTAATACTACTACGTGACGAGAAGCTTCTGGAATAAATTACTAGATTATAAGGTAGAAAGAATAATCCCTTAAGTGGTATTTCAGCCTTAATTTTACCGTTTTGAGTCTCGACTTTGTCAGCTCCGAGCACGTTCTTAAAAGTGAAATGAGGGTCTGAAAGCAATTCTACTACGACAGTCCCGTGAGGATTTTTTACTTGGTTTACATACTTCACGACACAAACTTATGTGTTAAGTTATTATACTTATTCGACTTAAGTTATTTACATCTCAATACATAGTATAATAAACCACTTAATTCCATCTCTTATTTGACCGCATCCTCTCTAACATTCAGCTAACTCTTTAGCTCTCCTCAAAATTTTCAACCAGTCTTCCCAGTTGAGTCTTCCAGTCCTCGTATTCTGTGCACTCACGTGATAGCTAGCTAACACCTTATATTTTCCCACTTCGATCTCTTTACCGTGCTCGAAATCAGCTTTTACTCCCAATAATATTGACACGCTATAAAACGCTATCCTACCTAAGGGGATAATGACCTTGAGATGCTTCAAAGAGTTAATTTCCTTTATTAACCAGTTTAACGAACATTTCTTTATTTCGTCATTAGTGGGTTTATTCTTGGGAGGAACACACTTCACAGCATTAGTCACGTATACGCATTTTAGTATAAGACCATCATCACGCGAAACACTTTCCGGTTTGTTGGCGAGACCTATTTCGTAAAGTCCCCTGACTACCCATTGCCCGGATTGGTCTCCAGTGAAAGCTCTCCCAGTCCTGTTACCACCATGGGCAGCAGGGGCAAGTCCTACAATAAGGATTCTAGCGTCTGGATCACCAAAGCCTGGGACAGGTTTTACCCAGTAATTCCATAACTTAAACCGCGGTGGAGGGACTATGGACTGGGCGTAATTCATCAGTCTGGGACAGTGATTACAAGAAAAAAGAGACTCACCGACTAAGTTCATAAAAGACTTCAGGTATACAGTAAATTAAAGGTTATGGATTTTTCTTCCCTACTTTCGTCTAATGTCTCATATCCGCCAATTGTTAAACGGCGAACCAAATAATTTTTACGTATTCTCATTAAAACCTAATTTTTCATATTAACTATTGCCGATGATGGTAGACGCTTGTATTCTATGACAGAATAGGAAAAACCTTACTTTACTTTATTCCGTAAACGTGTACCAAGATTCTAACGGTTTCGAATATAAACGTTAAAGCGTTATACTTTTTCCTCTTTTTTACACCAATCAATATATATTGTAAAAAGACGATATGTAGGCATGGAAAGCGGTGCTAGAATTCTCCTTTCTAAGTTGAAGGAAATGGGCGTTGACAAGATATTCATGGTCTCGGGTACTGATTATGCTGCTTTCATCGAGGAAAAAGTAAGAGACCCGTCCTTGCCCGATTTTATAGTAGTGCCCCACGAGATAACAGCGGCATCAGCTGCTCTAGGTTATTCTTTAGCGGGAAAAATAGGAGTCGTTGCACTCCATACACTGCCCGGAACAGCAAACGCATTGGGTATAATCATTAACGCTTACACTTCCCGTATCCCCCTTATAGTAATAGCAGGGAGAAGCCCTTACACGGAAGATGGGAGTACAGCTAGTAGGAATTTACGTATTCATTGGACTCAGGAAGCTAGGGATCAAGGTGAAGTCGTTAGACAGTGGGTTAAGTGGGACTTCGAGATAAGGCGTGCCGAGCAGGTGGAAAAAACCGTAAACAGGGGTTTTCAGTTAGCGTTTAGCGAACCTACTGGGCCGGTTTACCTCATGATTCCCAGAGAGGTAAGTGTAGAAAAAACTGAGAGAAGGTACGAGAGACCTCTAGCTACTTTTTCTCCGGGTGTTAGGGAGGAGGATTTGGTCAAGGCTAAGAAGTTAATAGAGGAAAGTCGAAACCCCGTTATTGTCACATGGAGAGCTGGGAGGAAGAAAGAGTGGTTCGATAGCTTGAAGTCCTTTGCTGACGACGTGGGTATACCAGTACTGAATTATGTAGGTGAAGTGGTAAATTATGAAGGTGAGATGGGAGTAGACTATTACGACCTATCTCAAGCCGACTTGGTCATAGTAGTTGAATCTGAGGTACCTTGGATCCCTAAAAAGGTGAAAGTCAAGGGAAAAGTAATAAGGGTCGACGTTGATCCCTCATATTCTTATATACCGTTTTATGGTTTCCCTTGCGACCTATGTGTACAGTCTACGGTATCAGAGTTCTTCTCTAAACTGAAGCTATCCGAAAAGAAGGAACTGAAAGAGAGGATTAAAGAACTCCATACTGAACAAGAAAAGAAGAAGGCAGAGGAGATTGAGAAGCTCAAAAAAATGAAGGTTGTTCATCCCAAGTTATTATCGTATTATGTGGGCAAGTTAGGCCTAGTCATATTTAACGAGTATCAATTTAATCCCAAATACGCACGCCTAGCTTTCGGACAATATTTCGCAGATCCAGGCTTCGGTCACTTAGGTTGGGCATTAGGGGGTGGTGTAGGTTATTCTATTGCTAGTGAAAGGAAAGTAGTAGTTACAACCGGTGATGGTGGTTTCATTTTCGGGGTTCCTGAGGCCTTTTATTACACAGTTACAACATATGGAGGTGATGTACTAGTAGTAATCTATGATAACGGGGGATGGTTAGCTAGTGCTGAGGCTGTAGACGAAGTATTTCCAGAGGGCTTAGCAAAGGCTAAAAAAATTTATCCTGGGGCAGATTTTAGAAGATATAACATAGGAGAGACTGTAAAAAGTTTTGGTGGATATTTTAAGTTAGTTGAGCGCCCTGAAGATATAGAGGATAGTTTAAAAGAAGCGTTAAAATACAAGTTGTCCATAGTTCAAGTTATAGTTGAGAGAACTAGATAATAAATAATAACTTTTCTATTGTCTACGGAAATCTAGTTCTTAACTCTTTCTTTTTTAGGCATAAAAGAGTCTTCTCTTGTAGAGCGTGTAAGTTTAGTAATATTCCTTAAGTACATAAATACATTAATTCTTGTAAGTGCATTTCTACAATTTATAATTTTTTAAATGCTAGAAAAATATATGAGAACGTTTTTCCTAAATTATAGTTAACGACAACGTTTGTAGTGCTTTCTAACCTAACAGACAAGGGAGCTGAAACAATAGTAGACAAGCCAAAAAGAATAAAAGAGGTCAACGGAAAAACTCAGCAAAATAGGGGCCAAAGTCAAAGAGCAATATGTATTATTTGGTGATTATGATTTCGTTAAGGAAAACATAAATTTGGTATTTATCGAAACATAAAAGATCGACTGAACGATTATTAGAAAAAATTTAAGCTAAATTTTAATATTAGTAGGTATACAGTACATCTCTAGGGATAGTTATGGGTGTTTATTCACACGATGTTACAATCCAAACTTCTAAGGATAGAGTAGTAAGCTTACTGACGGATCCCTTCCTCCTCACCGGAGTCTTTGGTCATATCAACATACTACAAGTTTATGACAAAAAAGAAGGAAAATATGTGACACCTTCTTCACTTTCAGGCTTCTCGAACAAGTTCTTAGCAATATACATCTTCGGTACACCAGACACAAAGATGAACTTCTTTGAAGGGGAAATGGAAGGGCCAGTATACTCGTCAGAGGGTGTAATTTATAGAGGATGGACAAAAGACCAGAAATTTACTTGGGAAATGAAACTCCAAACCAAGGCGATAAAGCCTATGGAAACGCTTGTAAGAATAATTATGACTGCTGACTACAAAGTATCTGGTCTAGATAAAATACTAGGGAGGACTCCTTTCGCCTTAGCTCAACATATAGTAGAAGATCACATATTACCGTACATAAAATACTATCTTAAGACCCAGAACGACATTGGAATAGAAGGTATAACACCGACAAAACTACTGGAAGAACAAGGCACATTTAGCCAAATATTACCAAAGATAACAAAAGCAAGCGTAGACGTAGAATACGGAATAGTAGTAATAAAAGGAGAAGACGTAAACGGAAGAATATTAATTAAAAACGGAAGAATTGCGAAAATAAATGTGAATTACAAAGGACAAATAATACAAGGACAGGACGCTATTCTTGAACTAATAAGTTTATCCGATACAGTCAGAGCAACACTTTACGCAGTATATATAGATGAAGTGTTGATGACTAAACTCGAAAAATACGCACTCAGTAATACTTCTCAAGAAATCAGCCCTGAATGAATTAAAAATTAGGAGTAAATCGTTTATTTTGTATAATTTTTATCAAATCTAAACTGTTAGTTTATAAAGCGGGAATATATTTAGTTTTTTATTGAAAGTATAATTTAATGAATGAAAAAATAAAGAAAAACAAACCAGACTTAATACTTGACCTAAGAGGAGAACCTTGTCCGGAGCCCCAGATAGAGATCGTAAAAAGACTTAATCAGATGAAAGAGGGTGAAGTTATTGAGATTATAAGTGATAACGAACCAGCAGAGCTTTCAATACCAATGATCTGCGAGTCTAGAGGTTATCCGTGCGAAGTAAAAAGAGATGGTAACACTTTTAGAATTAGGATCCTCAAAACTAAGTAATTTTTTTTATTACTCAGTAGAGAGTAACTTCTTAAATCGTAATGCATCATCAAAAGAGTAGATGTTATTGAACATTACGTACGACCCGTCGGTCACCATGTTCTTCAATACTTTGAGGTCGTCGTCGGTATACTTGTAAGAATAGTTCACTTCACCTTTTCCTATACCGTGAAGTCTGTAGTATTTCACCGTTGTTAATGAAGTGTGCTTGAAGGGGTCTACTACGTGGATCACACCGGACTCCTCTACGACCTTCCTCAATAACTCCAGCTCGTTATACCATTCTCCCCTAGGTTCCCAACCATATTTGAATTTCTTGTCAAGGATGGAGAAATAGTCTATGACAGCCCTAGCGTTACGGTCGGACGGTCTAAAGGACGCAGGAGACTGGAAAATGACTATCTTAGCGTTCAACTCCTTTGCCTCCCTTAACGTGATCTCAGTAGCTTCCTTAACTTCCTTAGTATCCTTAAACGACCCGTAATTTTTAGCATCTCCGAACTTATGTTTCATTCTCTTGTAGGTACTCGTGTTATATTCGTGAGTTATTATTTGTAGCGCCTTTATTGTGAGCTCTACATTGTTTTCTTCAGCTAACTTCCTCCATTTTTGCAATTGAATGTCACTAACAGTGTCGTAAAATGTTTGTTGTACCTCTAAGGTGTCGAAATACCTGAAGTGTTTATAGGTGAAACCGCAAGTACCTACCTTAATCACGATGTAAATCTTGTAGTGGAGGTTTAAAAACCGGATTCCCTTAACACCTAATTCCTAGTTCATCCTTAACTTCATTAAGGACTTCGTCATTAAACTCACAAAGCCACTTAAGATATGGCGAAAAATAAGGGATGTATGAAAAATACGAAATATTAGGGTATTTCTTCACGTACAATAGTTACCTCATATTTTCTAAAATTTCTCACTATAATACTTAGTCTTTCTACTTCAGTCTTCATTCTCGGTGAATAATCTTTTAAACATAGAATTAGTCTTTAATCCAATAATGTTTTTTGGTAAGTTAATATCCGGTTTGGCTGGAGGAATTTTTGAATTATTTTTCTTTATAGACGACCTATCTATATTTGCGGATATTTCTTATCACCTAACTCACATGTCCTCAATATTATTAGGCGTATTTCTTCACCTAATAGTAGCTGTAGTTGTTTTTACAATCGGGGTAACTATTATTGAGGCGAGTGGTATAAGACCAAACAGTATACCGTCTTCGATAGTACTCGGACTCCTTTTCGGTTCTTCCGTCCTATCCATTTTCAGTTTACCAATTCATTTAATCCTCCTACCTTACACGATCACATTACCGTACATAATAGCTCATCTTTCTTACGGTTTGGTGTCTTACTTAATTTATTACTTGTTACAACGCAAATAGAGGACGAGTTTATAAAACCTTTCACGTTTCAAAAACGAGGTTATGTCTACACAGTCCTCTTCATTACTCCTTTTTCTCCTTGGCTTGTAGTCTTGAAGGCTTCTCTAAAGCTCGTTATTATACTCAGTAAACCTATGAGTCCAACAGTCATTACTACCAACAGGAAGCCGACATCTATAGCGTCGAGGTTAGGAATCGAAATCCCGGTTGAGATTGCAAAGTTGTCTATCTGCGGCAATGCTATTATCAGTGCACCGACTACCATGAACACCAACCCGCCGTAATATAACACCCTGCCTGCAGACTTCCTAGCTACATAAGTGATCTGTTCTTCGCTAGCCTTCTTAGCCCTTAATATATTTCCGAATATTGCTCCAAATATTATCTGCATAATCATCGTGCCTATACCGAACATCAAACCTGGGAGAGGAGAGTAAATAACACTAGGTAACTGCGGGGCGAGTACGAAAGTTATTATCGATGCGTAAGCACCAAAACCGAAGCCAGCAATTAAACCATGTACAACTGTCATTCTTAATGGCACATCCTTAGGGATTTCGTGACTCCCATGCTTCATTAAAGCGTCTATCGGCAAATGTAAGTACCTTCCCTTGAGGATATAAGAACCTGCTATCGCCATTACGAAACCTACGATTACGTATACTGGACCGTCTAAGTTGTACTCTTTATAAATCGCAGCTAGGCCTATGTAACCGAGAGTGGTCAACAGAGCCCTTTGTGCGGTGAATCCAGCTGAGAATAGGAATCCTGCTTTCATCCCTCCCTTCGTACTGTATTTTCCTATAGCGTAACTGAAAGTTATAGGCCATGTATGTTCGTCCGGTGTAGCACCGTGTAGCATTCCCAGTATCAATGATATCAGGAGGATTTCTGAGACTGAAAGACCAGTAGAAGGATTTAAGATTTCGCTTAGTCCTATCATTTTGGGTAACCCTAAATACTCTATTTATCCCGTTGCTTTTAAATTTATCGTAAGTAAAAAACTTGAAACTAATAATTATATTTCTACATAATATTTGTTATTATTTAAGTAAAGAGTGTGGAGATAGTGTCGTCGTTAAGTTATCTATATTTGTATAACGAGTATTACTTACGGGTAGGAAGCCTGTATTTAGGCAAGACGTTTCTTGTCCCTCTTGTGGTAGTCATCATGTTGTTAAGTGTGGTAGGCCTTTCGGTAGGCAGAAGTATTTGTGTAGGGATTGTGGTAAGTAC
>Ga0081473_142795_pt1 | contig 9972 bp, 5 predicted proteins | sample CisSprmetagenome_FD_70977 | JGI IMG/M metagenome (GOLD analysis project Ga0081473, IMG submission 70977) | Hypoxic/sulfidic aquatic microbial communities from Cistern Spring, Yellowstone National Park, USA v2 (version 2) | ecosystem: Environmental > Aquatic > Thermal springs > Hot (42-90C) > Acidic... | reverse complement strand
TCTTAGCCATCCCCCCCATCATCATAAACCTATTTATGCACCCTTTTTTAGTATTTCGCAAGGTTGGGTGGGCATGGCGTGAGAATAGTCATGGCGGGGTGTGTATTGCTCTTGGTTGAAGTTGCGCGTTTTTGAGTAAAGCGCATCAGCACTACTGCTGGCTAAGGAATGAGGTCGTCATCATCAACGTCAACGATCATGCACCTCCTCATTGTTGTGTAGGCTTTGCTTCGGTGAGATACTCAACTTCGTGATAATCACCTCCTCGACGCCCCCTCCCAAACTGCTCGGCGAGTCTTCCGAAGCCAACGTTGGCATAATTATCAAATGCATTGGCTAGGCACTTACATCCCCATTTGTGCAATGTTTAACCTTGTGAAAGGTCCTCACCATGAAGCGGACGCTTTAAATAGCCTCCCCAGTTCAGGATGCAGTTAAGTAGGCCACTCCCCTTAACCCTAGTCATGCACGCCGTAGCCACGTTCCCCCAGGCGTTGCATAACCACTTATTCCCCACAATCCCATCGGCAAGCACAATGCTTTGCACTAAACCTAAACAGCTACTTCTACCGCGGCATTGATGCGTCGCGGCGCCGTAGCTACTGTTTTCTGCTGAGCACGAACCCGCTCAGGAGATATGCTAGGAGGAAGGCGGCGACGCCGACGAGGGCCCAGGTGGCTATCTGCAGCGCGCCGATCTGCCGGGTCTGGCCGTTCGCGGCGGCGGTCGACTGCGGCGTCGGGACGACCGCCAGAGGAGGCGGCTGAATCCCCGAGGCGCCCGTGGCCGTCGTCGCGGTCTGCACGGAGGGCTGGACGGTCTGCGTAGCAGTCGTCGTGGCGATGGTAACGGGGCTTACTGAAGTTTGAGTTGTTTCAGTACTATTCTGGCTAGAAACACCTATTTGTTGGATCGTAATGTTGGTAACGGGATTCTGAACAACGTACTGACCTGGCGGTAAACCTCTAATTACTAAGTTACCATTAGATAGCCATACAAACGAAAGGTTGTTCTTACCAGTTAACAAAATCATTCCCGGGGTATTGATACTAGTTGTTGTATTTATAATACTAACGTTTGAACCTACTACTTTGAGTATGTTAGCATTATATGGACTTAATGTGAGGTTAGATATTGTGGTTTTATTAGTAAGTAGTGTTATTGCCACATGCGTGGTTTCATTGGACTCGATACCTAAGTATGTTATATTCGAGATTGGTAACACTACTAAATAGCTATTATTCTGGTATGATATAAAGGCAAATGGGTTGTTTGTATACACTTTCGTACCGTTAAGTAGTATAAAAGTTGAGTTGACGTTTATTATAGCCAGCGGAGGATCTCCAAAAATTTTAATCACTGTTAAAATTCCATTAATAGTTTTTTGAGTTACAGATGTTATTGATTCCTTTAAGGATATAAGATGCTCTAAGAAAGAGTTCCAGAACGAGGAATACTGTGGAACTATAGGAGTATATATGTTTTGGTCAAGAATGAAAATTGGTGGTATATATCCCCACTTAAGAGTAAATGGAGCATCTCCCATTAGATTAGATAAAACTAGTATCATATCAATAGCATTAATGTAATCTGCATGTGAATATAACAAATAATCGTTATTAGGATGTTGCCACGGAAGTTTAGGTGTTAAGTAGAAATTGTACCACATTTCAGACCACCACAAGTTATTGAGTATCATAGCGGAATATAGTTGAGTAGCAAGAGTTAAGTTAGCTACGCTAGACGTCTCATATGCATTTATATAGTTCTCTAGGTACTCGTAATTATAATTAAGGTTGTTAATTAATGTGAGTATTATGCTATACACTATCTCATTTGGAATATTCCATGCATTTTCTATTATATCGGCTACGGTAAGAAGTAGGAATGAAGTGAGTCCTTCAGATGACGATGACAATATTGAATCACTAATTTCACTTTGTAGATCTGATTCAAAATTCTGTGAAACCAGTGAAGCAAAATATTGGTCTACTCCTTGATCTGCAAGAGATTTAGATAAGCTATCTGCAAAACTTTTCGCAATGATAGGCGCACCCTTTATTATCCTTTTTATTAGAATATCTGCAGCCTTTAATGTTGGGTTTGGCAAAGTTTGACCGGTTGCAATTTCATACAAGCTAGCAATAAGATTCTCCTGTTCTGAGGGAGGTAAAGAACTAAATTCTTGGAGTAATTCAAAGTAATTAGAGGCTTGTAAATGATATTGTTTAAATAATTCTTCAATCTCTTGTGCCTTTTGGTTTCCGAACTCGTCTTGTAATTTATGTGACAAATAAAGCTTAAGTACTTTGAAGAATGTGACTGTGACTTTTGCTGATATGGGATGATTTCCTTGATTATTTCCTTCAATAAATCCTTCTATGACATCAAGAAAATCAAGTAGATAATACATTGCATTAGTTATGCCATTGGCAGTCTCTATCACAGTTGGTATACCACTTTGAACAGTGACACTAAGGAATTGATATCCAGCCGAAGTAGTTCCGTAATTTTGTACTACAGTTTTCCAATTAATCCCTAATAGAAGCCATAAGTATAAATATCCCAATATTAGCTCCTCTTGGGTAGTGTTAGTTATTGATGTACCATTTTGATAAGTTATTCCTTCGAATTTCATTATAGCGTGAAAACTATTCAATTGTAGGAACAATTGTAGGAATTGATTTGGACTTATGCCCCCTTCTGTCGGTGTAACAGAGATTCCCTTGACACTCCAATAAACGTAATAAGTAGTACCATTGTACCATACTGGTACATAGAATGTTAATAACCCTTTAGGACTTATAACCAAAGTCCAGTTCCATTGGTCTGTGGTGATTAGTTGAGTCCTGTTGTAGATCAGTAACGCTGCGTAGATGTAATAAGTTCCATTCTGTGTGGTCGCGTAGTAGTAGGTGAATTTGTTGAGCCCTGGCCCTATGGTTATTGAGGTGAGTGAGGTGTCTATAGTGGGCTCGCTCGGGTTCGCCGTCTGAGGACTGGTGGTAACCCAAATGTACAACTCCCCATGCAGAATTGCATTGAGCGGATCGTCAACTGTAACATTAATAATTATCCTATTACCGTTTTCGACTGCCTGTAGGTTGTAGATCCAGGGCTCATCCCTAGTGAAGTTGGCTGTGTTGTAGCCTGGCTTCACATTGATTGTTTCACTACCCCAGTACTCTGTGTAGTTGAATCCTGTGTTTGGGTAATGGTAAACCTTAAGCGTGTAGGTCCCCGGAGAGATGTTGTTGAAGTTGAGGTAGCCGCTTGAGTTCATGTAGGCAACCTCACTAAAACTAGAATTGTAAAGAACACCAAAAACAACACCAGGCACCGTGGTAGCAAGCCTACCAAGAACGTTGTAAACTAAGACAGTGAGGTTGGACAGCTGGGGGACTTGAACAGGGGTCCAGCTCCACTGGTCTGTCACCGTGTAGGTGCTGATGTGGGTGAGCACCGCGGCGTAGACGTAGTAGGTGCCAGCTTGGTTGACCGGGTAGGTGAAGTGGAATGTGTTGATGCCTGGGTTTATGGTGACGTAGGTCACATTGGAGGGACCGTAGGGACTCGCTGAGGAGGGGCTGTTGGCGACCCAGAGCTCTATTTCGCCTTGAGTCGGGCTGGCCACGGTGCCGTTGACGGTGACCGCGACCACAACCTCCCCGTTGATCACCGAGGCCTGCAGGTTGTAGATCCAGGGCTCATGCCTGTAGAAGGTGACGAAGTTGCTGCCGGGCTGGAGGCTCACGGTCATGCCTCCCCAGTACTCGGTGAGGTTGAGCCCGGTGTTTGGGTAGTGGTATACCTCGAGAGTGTATGTACCCTGGTTGAGGTTGTTGAAGTTAAGGTAGCCGCTTGAATTCATGAAGGCAACCTCCTTAAAATTAGAATTATAGAGGACTCCGAACACGACGCCGGGCACAGTGGTAGCAGACCTACCAAGAACGTTAAACACTTGAACAGACGAAGAAGATGAGATATGTGGGTTGGAAGAGCTAGCAATTTGAAGCAGGTAATTAATAATTCCACTAATTTCGGTATAATTCGGCGGCTGAGTATTGATTCCGATTGAGTACACGTACTGTGCTGACTGATCGGGCATAAGTGTTACTTCCGCGTGCTGAATGTTAAAGAAAGAGTTAGCTATCGTAACGCCATTAATGGAAAAGCCGTTAGTAACTAACTGAATTTGTTGAGTAGTAGATAAATTATTCATCGGGATCAGCTGAATATTCCATCTACCAGCGTTATTTATCAATGTTATAGGCCCTACTGGGAGTACTTGCCAGAGTCCGAAAGAGTTTAGTTGCCCCAAATATCTTCCATTAACGTACAAAGAAGTGTTGCCGGCTATATAGTATGCATCTCGGATCACTTCTTTTGTCGCCTTGGTATATGGGTTGAACAAGCTTGGGAAGACTGTGAAAGATAGTCCGTCTACACCCTTATGTATATGACTCCAGTATTGATTGAGTTTTAGCGAAACAGGTGCTAAGTTGCGGTAGTAAAGTAGGGCTATCACCTTTCCTCCGTTGTAGGCTATCACCATGGTCTTCTGAAGCATATAGGTTGGGTTCACTACACTCCCGTTACCATACGTAGGTAGAGATATGAAGGTGAACCCGTATACCTTCCAACCACCTAAAGTGGTGCTGAATACGTAAGGACCTTCTAACGTGTGAACGAAGTAACTCATGTCGTTAAAGTCAAGTATGCCCGGAATAGAGAGATTGCCCAACATTACGGGGGGCATGAACAATCCTAGTTCAGCTTTAGTGAAGTTCAGGTATACAGCACCCATGGCGGAGGAATTGTAAAAATACGGAATAAGGTTAGGCACTTGAACAATCAAGGAAGAAGGTGGCGTAGGTGGGGTGGTTGTTTGCTGAGTGGTTGCCACATATAGTAATGCCCCATTGCCTCCGTAATCGAGTGTACCCGCGCCTACTCCGAATACGTAGTTGCCGCTGGTTGGTGGCGTGTAGTAGCCGTTTAGGTTTAGGGTGAAGCTCGCTGACTGACCTGTGTTCAAGTCCGTAGCAACACCGCTTAGCGTGTTCGTGCTTGGGTCATAGGTCACGGTTATGTTAATCAAATCACCTGGGTTAGGCCGAAAAGCACCCGTGCCAATGCCTTCCCAACCAGCACGTTCATAGCCGAGGTTTGGCGACTGACTTGGACCAACGCTTGCATTATTACCGCTTGGGTTGCCCACAATCCATACGTTCCACTGACCAGTTGCACCATTCGAGGTAGCGGCTGTCTGCCAGATAGGGGCCCACTGAACCACGATGTACGGCGTCGAGCTCTGGGGCGAAATAACATCACCTCCAACTGGCGACGGATATATTGATCTATATGGTATTGAGTAGTTGTACTGTGGGCTTATGCCCCACGTCGTCGGCTTCAAGAAGAGGTATACCTGAAAAGGCGTGCCTCCCCATACTATAGTATTAGTAGCTTGAATTGCTATTGTTACTGGACCACCGCTGTAGGTTTCGCTCCAAAACATAGCACCGCCTGCGCCTAGACCTGGGACCAGTTCGAGCACTGGTTGGTTGCTGTTAATGTTGCCTTGCGACCAGTATTGGCTTGCGTTGCCTGGCCCATAATACACCGGCCATTGGTTTGTTGGGCCTATTGGAAGAGTCCATTGTCGCCTTGGTATACATGGGGCGCGCCGAAGTACTGCTGGCCGTTTAGGAGGTTTAGGACCGCTTGGTAGTTCTGTGGCAATATGGGTGGTGTGGGCGGGGTAGTTGTTTGCTGAGTAGTTGCCACGTACAACAAAGCCCAATTAGCGTAGCTAAAGCTACCTGTACTTGCTCCTACTCCGAATACGTAGTTGCCGCTGGTTGGTGGCGTGTAGTATCCGTTTAGGTTTAGGGTGAAGTTTGCTGATTGTGTAGTGTTCATGTCGTAGGCAGTGCCACTTAACACATTTGCCGTTGGGTCATAAGTAATAGTTATCTCCATACGGTCACCAGGCCTGGGTTGGAAGGCACCCGTGCCAATACCACCCCAACCTGCATAGCCAAAGCCGAGGTTTGGCGATGGGCTTGGTGTGACGCTTGCATTATTACCGCTTGGGTTACTCACAATCCACACGTTCCATTGCCCAGCGGTATTACTCTGCCAGTATGGGTCCCACTGAACCACTATGTACGGCGTCGAGCTCTGGGGCAGTATAACATCACCCTCAACAGGCGATGGATAACTTGGTGAGGGGGATGAATGATACCATCCTTCCCCAGCCGTTGAGTTGTATGGTATTGTGTAATTGTAGTTTGGGCTTACGGCCCACTTTGTTGGGTTTAGGAATAGGTATATCTCGAAGCCATGGGCGAACTGCCCAGGTGGCTCACCACTTGAGAATGTGCCAATAATTGTTATCTTCACCAAGCCTCCAATGTAGGTTTCACTCCAAAACATAGCACCACCTGTCTCTGAACCTGGGACCAGTACGAGTACTGGTTGATCGCTGCTTATGCCTGCTTGGCTCCAGTAAATGCTTGCGTTGTTTGGCCCGTAGTACACCGGCCACGGTCTTGCTGGTGCACCGTAATAGTCGCCTTGGTATACATGGGGCGTGCCGAAGTACTGCTGGCCGTTTAGGAGGTTTAAGATTATCTGAGCGTTCTGGCTTGTCTGCGCCTTGGCTGTCGCGGCTATGAGCGTTATCAGTAAAACTATGAGAGTAATTACAAGTCTCGACTTGACAAGCATATTTTGAGAGCCGCCTCGTTTTTAAGTTTTTTCGCGGCTCCACCTAGCCGTGAATACGGAAGCGCCGGTCCGACGCCACGACAGCCGAGACCTCTCCTGGAGCGGCTGTTCTGCCGAAATCGGCCGGTCCGCGCGGAGGCGGCGTCGAGCGCGGGCGCGGCTGGAGATAGCAGGTAGAGGCGACGCCCTGCTTCAAGTCCGCAGCCACGGCGGCGTGAAAAACGCCATTGCCGAATATGGAGCTCAACGGCATGGGTCTCAGAGCAGAGAACGCCAGGCATCGCAATAAAGTGTACAGGCCAAAGTGTACAATTACATACGCTAAATCATTATATTTTATAACAAAATTACGCTATATTTATTTAAAATAAACGATAATAATATATTTTTATTTGCTTTGTTTAAGTCTATATTTTTTAATATCATGTAAAACTTTTTCAGTATATATTTATTGAGTGAAAGTTTAAATATAGAGTCTTTGCGAGGATTATGGACCCTGTAGTGTTTATGATTTTCCTCAAGGCTTTATCGCTTCATCTCAACGCCACGAGTCTGTCCTTGACATCCCTTGCCGTAGAGCTGCCGGCACCGCCGCTCGGCACCGCCGCCTCTCCCCCAGAGGAGGGAGGGCAGCACGGCCTCAGCGGCCACCTCGCGATTCCCACTCAATCTGGCGACCCACAGGCTCAAGCCACGTGGCAAATCGTCGGTATCCCCCTCCCCCGCCTGGGAGATGTAGGGCTTACTGCCACATACTGGGTCAACGTTGGTGTGGATGTGGATAATCTAAACAAGTGGCTACCAGCCAACAATTCCGCGTTGAAGGTGAGGTATTTAGCCTCAGGCGGATTATTGAGCTATGGGCTCAGCTTGATGGGAACAAATATAGGTGGTTATATACAAATTAACCCTGGTGAACATGAAGTGATTAAAAGCATCAATCTGGGACCATTTTCAGGACAACTCATTGTTCTAGTTAATGTATCGGCCGAGACAGTTGCCCAGGGCGCCACGCCGCAGACCTTCAGCGGCTATGTTCCCACCAGCGCTACTTTCGTCCCCAGCTCAAACGTACAGTTGAACACGACATTTTATATAATGCCTATAATACGATTGCAAGTAAATATAACTAGTACTAGCGAGTTCCACTATGATTTTCCGCTCGAGCGCAAACAAGGCGCCCAGGTCAGTTTCAAGATAAATAGAGTTATATTGCATTCTAACTGCGGCACTTGGATTAACCTGACCACGGGCGATCCGCCGTACAACCCGCCTAGGGTGTTAACCCCAAACGACACTACGGTCTGCATACTCTCTAGGGTTCTAGGAGAGAACCGCACGGCGGCAGGTTATGAAATCTATGCCGAATACATTAACCCGACGACCACGACGTCTTGGCAACAATCTTCCATCGTGGTTGTCCCCACCGGGCCTGGGTCGAGTACTTCCCAGACTGGTGTGTGGCAGGTGGCGCTTTGGGCTGTAGTCGGCGTGGCGGCGTTCTTGGCGGCCTATCTGCTTGCAGATTTTGTATTTAATAGGCGGGGTTGATGATAACGATTTTTAAGATCGAGCGGCAAAACTTAAATAATATTGAGATATGAACCATATGCGGGCTGGTTTGTTGCTCGGCATCATAGCTACGTCGGTTCTACTTCTAGCTCAAGGTGCCCAGGCCCCGAATTTCTACATAGTAAATGTGCAGGGCCAGCCGACGACGACCTTCTACCCGGGTGATGTGGTTATGCTCAGGGTAGCCCCCTTCGGCACTTTCGCGGGCAAATTGGCGATATACTACATAGGACCCACGGGGGCACAGTCGCAGGGCCTGACCTACGTCTACTGCGGAAGCAACGTGCTATCCACAACGCAAGACATCCAGGTACTTCCGGTAACCCAGCAGACGCTGGCGGGTAGGTATACGCTGTACGTGGCAGTGTACGATTGCGCCAACAATCCTGTGCGGACTGTGCAGCTGGAATTCTATGTTTATACATCCCAATCCGCGAACGCCCCTCTGCCGCCGTCTGCGATAGACCCAACTCTGGTGGCGGTAATCATAGCAGTGATCGCGGCTTTGGCTGGAGTGGGCTTGGCGCTGGCCAGGCGGAGGGCGCCGCCTCCCCCGCCGCAACCCCAGCCGCAGCAACCGGCGCCGTCTCCGCGCCCCGTTGCTCCGGCGGCCTCCCAACCTGGCTCTACCCAGGTGCTTTCCCAGGTAGCTGCGCGCCAGCCGCCGTCCGAGACCAAGGTGGGGAGTCCGCTTGCCTTCCTCGAGTTGCCCAGCGGATCCCCTATACCGATCACCGAGTCCAGCGCCGAGTTCGGCCGCGACTACTTCAAGCTCTACCTCCCGCCGGAGACGGTCCAGTTCATCTCGGCTAGACACTTCAGGATATATTACGCTGGCGGCCAGTGGTATATCGAGGACCTGGGCTCCACCAACGGCACGCTTCTCAACGGGCAGCAGATAAAGGGGAAGGGGCCGCTGCCGCTCAAGCCGGGCGACGTGATATCGCCTGCAGGCGTGATAAAGCTCGTCTTCAAGCCCGGCTGAAAAACTCGGCTTTTTCTGCAAAACTTATATATAGTTCGATAAAGACCTACAACACCACGCTCGAGCTCAACAGTGGAACTCTCAGACCTTTCGACATTTGGCCTTGTGGCGATTACTGGATTAGTAATGACCGTTTTAGCGATCTACTTCTCGATTAGGTTGAGCAAGTTGTACTCCTCGGCTAGGTCGGGTACGTTGAGCGATGTTAGTGCTGTCCATAGAACGGGCATAGTCCTACTCATTCTGTCCATAATAAAGGATCGAACCAATCAACCTTCTTTATCAATGGGTCCTTCATAGGCTTCATATTCTTGATATTTATTATTGATACTCTTGTTGAGTGGATCCTTCATAGGCTTCATACTTTTGTACCTATTACGAAGAGACCGCTATTACGTGGAAGCCATAAATAAGGTGGATGCGTATAAAAACTAAATCCATGGCTAGTAGGGCTGTGCCTAGATACGTAGAGGAGCTGTTGGACCCCTACTCTGGCTCTACTGGAGGCAAGCTTTGCACTAAACCTAAACAGCTACTTCTACCGCGGCATTGATGTGTCGCGGCGCCGTAGCTACTGCTTTCTGCTGAGCACGAACCCGCTCAGGAGATATGCTAGGAGGAAGGCGGCGACGCCGACGAGGGCCCAGGTGGCTATCTGCAGCGCGCCGATCTGCCGGGTCTG
>Ga0081473_113374_pt1 | contig 9976 bp, 15 predicted proteins | sample CisSprmetagenome_FD_70977 | JGI IMG/M metagenome (GOLD analysis project Ga0081473, IMG submission 70977) | Hypoxic/sulfidic aquatic microbial communities from Cistern Spring, Yellowstone National Park, USA v2 (version 2) | ecosystem: Environmental > Aquatic > Thermal springs > Hot (42-90C) >... | reverse complement strand
AATTAACCAAACCGGGTTTAAAAGCCTTACTAAGCACTTAGTAATTAGTACTAACGTGATTGCGTTTCTTCCTATTTTGTCTCGGGCCTATGAAGGATACCGTGTCGTTAATGAAGTCGTTAGTAACCTCAGTAACGAACCTAAGCGGTAACTCCATGATGTAGAAGGCCTCGTTAATAATGCCTTTCATCCTACGCCTAGTCATGGAATCACCCGGGGCTGGTTATGGTAATTATCAACTGGATTGATGCAGTGACTGTCGTGTTAGACGCAATATTGAGGGAGCCTACGTTCTCATAAATAAGCTCAAATATAGTGTTTGTGTAGTAACCAGACGTACACCCACACGCACCGTTTGGGCTACAGCACGAACTAGTACATGAAGTGTTGCAGTATCTATTGAATAAACCGTAACCACCACCACCACAATCAGTACCTATTAGTAGTACTAGGTACGGACCGGATACACTAACCGTGGTAATTCCAGTGATAACCCACGTACTAACGTTCTTAGTGCCCGTGCTATCAACAGAAGCGTTGAAGGTCGTTGATGGAGAGTTCATGTTGTAACCCGTAGCACTGTAGCAACAATTATTCCCAACACCAGCCTGGTAATTACTCGGTGGCTTACCACCACCGGTGAAGTAAATACCAAACGTTTTGTTATCAAGACCACACGTAGTACAAAAACTACTGGTGGTCCATGAACTAGGCGGGTTACCAGGGCAACTCCAAAGAGTACTTGAGTTTTGAAAAACCTGCTGGAAACCAGCCCAGTAAGGCAGACCTGTAGTAATCGTTGGGTCCCTATAGGCAACCCTAACCCACCTACTCCCTTTCTTAACCTTCACGTCGAAAACCCACTTAGCGGTTAGGGTAATCTTATCCGGTGGCACCCCTAAATCGAGCAACTCGTTTATTCGCTTGCCGACCCAGTTAATAACGGGTTCGGTGTTCGCCAACCACAACCACGAGTACCTAAACCAATCATCTAGGTTGTGTATTAACGGCTTTGGTGGGTAAAGCCCCTTCCTGCTTAGGTAATCAATGATGTAGTCATAGGTCGATTTACCCAAAGCCCTCATTTGCAACTCACGTATTGGGTCACCACGTGTTGTCTCTAGGCACGACACCACGAAAGAAATAAAAAAAGCCTGTTTATATTCCTTGCGTGTCAATACAACTGTCGTACAAGGACACAGAGACCTACACATACACCGCAACATCTCCAATAAGCCAGTTCTTATCTTACTCGGACTCGGTGGGTTATCAATTACAAGTGAGCCGTAAGTTAGCCATAACATCGACACTTTACGAGTTGATAAAGAGGACCCTAGTAATGATGTATTGCAACTACACGCCCCTGTGCCAAAGCCCAGACTACCAACTGTGGTATGTGCCGTACCAACCATTCGCAGTGCTGGAAGGGGCGATTCTATACTTCGACGACGGGACAACAATGAACCTACCGCCGACCTCAGTGACGGTGCAAAAAGTAGCGGGTGGTTTACTCTACACAATAAGCATTACAATGAACGAAACAAAGAACCTGGTGGGTGTAGGCGTCATAGTAACGATAATGGGTGCTAACACGTTCGTGACGGGGGTAAGAGGCTTCCTAGTGACGCTGTTCCCGGGTTCATACTCAGTCCAAATACAGGAGTACATAACGACCCCACACAGCATAGCGTTGATACCCGGAATACCAGACCCAATAACCGGGGCGTTGCTGGACCTACTACAGGGTTGCTTGACCAACCCAAGCGGTTGCCCCCAGACCTATAGTACATGCGGTGACCTGAACCTCTGCACCAGCAAGTGCTTGACGCCTGCCGTGTGGATTAACGACATTTACCTATACGGCTGGGACAACAACAATAACTACTTCATGCTTGAGGCGCTGTGTAGTTACTGCAACGCTAACCAGAACGTGTACATTAACCTACTGACGGACGGTTCACTGGCGGTAAACGTAACAATAACCTTCAACGTGAACAACCTAAACAAGGTGGACCCGAACGCCCAGTACTACTGCGTGTACACGACGTTTTGGTACCTATGCACCATAGGTAGGCTTTCATACGTAACCGCACAACCACAGAACACATCAACCAGCAACCCAGCATGCGTGAGCCAGGGGCAACCGGTACAATTGACGCTTCAGTACGTGCTGTCCCCACCAACCATGTAAGCCCTTAGCCACTCCCCGTGTCGCTAGCCGTTGTGTTTTCGGCACACGATATGTAGTACGAAGTCCCGGTACTGTCGCTAGTAACGCTACAGCCACTAGTGACCGGTAGGTTGATGGAACCCCCATCGCCTGAGTACGAATTTTCCGTACAAACCATGTAGTAGTAATTAGTTATGGACAGGGTTTGGCACACCGTTGACACGAACAAGTTGTAGCTCACCTCAATCGGTATTGAAATCGCCTGCTGACCGCTTAGGCTGGATGGCGGTAAGTACCTAGCAGTGAGTGAGTAGGTGAGTGAGTCCTGGTATGTGTAGTAGGCACCCTTGGGTAATTGAACACTCAGCGAGTAGTTCACCGTGTCTGTGTAGCTCGACTGTATGCAGTTGAGGCACCCGTAAGTAAGGCTGTAACTCAGGGTATCGGTGTACGTGTTCCTGACCAAACCACCCGTTATTGCTGAGTAACTGTAGGCTAAACCAACCGTGTAGCCCAGCTCAACCAGCGTTGATGGTAGCTGGGTAACCGTCACGGTTATGGGTGGCATGGAGACCAACTGCTGTTGGCAACCCATGCCTATTATGCTGAGCAACGCCTGCAACTCAGTGTTGAGCACCAAACCACCCACGCCACCGAGCAAACCACCCAGTATCGCAGTTGGCAACCTACCCCTGGTTACGAAGTGCTTGAAGGTTTCGTAACCCAAATAAACACTGAAGAAGTAGCCTAAGTACGGCGTCACGTACTTACAGAGGAACGTATAGACGCCGTTTAGTACAACCAGCTCTATCGACACGAAGAACTGGACTAGGGGTGATACGACGTACTCAACGATGTAGCCGGCGATGTAGAACGGCAAGGCAAGTATGCCGGCTGGAACTATGGCTAACGCATCAATGATTGGTGCCAACCACGAGAAGGCACCGCTGGGCTGGGGCAACTTACTTATTATGTAGTTGTAAACCGTGTTGAATATGTAATTGGCGAACTGGATTATTGACTGGGCGAACTCGCTGACGTCAATACCCACCTGCTGGATGAAGTTGCTGAACTGCCTTATTATGCCTGGTAGGACGGTTAGTAAGGCATAAAGCACGCTGGGTCTCCTTACGATGTCTATCACGCCCCTCAGTATGGAGGCCCCAATGCGGGCTAGCGTGTTGATGAAGCTATCAACCACGCTGGCACCAGCCAAGGCACCAACACCACCAACTGCCTGCGCCATCTAGTTTATGTGGAAAAGGCATATAAATAAGCCTTGCTTGTTTATAACCCAATGACTGAGGAGGTTAGGGTTAAGGTCGGGCTTAAAATAATCAAGAGGAACAAGGACGGAAGTGAGGAGGTGGTTTACGAGAGGGGCTTCGTAGAGCCTGACAAGTACTCAGAGAAGGGTGGTGACCCAACCGTTGTCCAGGACGCAATAGCCCAGTTAGCCTACACGTTCTTCTCGTGCACTAACTGCGGTAGTGGTTACCAAATAACCGTCACCGGCAACGCAATCGACACCAACGGCAACTCATACACGCTATCCAACGTGTCAGCCCAGTGGAACCCAAGCACCAAGTCGCTTACTCTGCAGGGTTCGTTGACGCCGTCTAGTAACATAACCATCGCCCAGTTGATTTGGACGATACAGCTCTGCGTGGCTCCTCAGTACACACCCAATGCTCCTGCCGGCGTCACATGCCCAGTGTGGACTGCTGAGTCTATAGGCAACGTTAATGCATCCCTAAACGCAAACACGACGTACACGTTCATTTTAACAATAAGCCTGTCGGTACCGTCAAGCTTCTAAGTCACTTGTTGCTGTTAATCGCCTGGTTAAAAACAACACCTATTGGTAACCTAACCTTTAGCTTCTTGGCTACCCAGTCTATCTCGTAGGTGACGCCGGTTTCCCTACTGAGTAGCTCCATCATTCTTTGGATTAATTGCTCAATGCTTATGTAAAAAACTACGCTGTCCTTGTCAAGCTCCATCGAGCTGAAGCCGATTGATTGCAACTGTTGCATTAACTCGTTGGCTTTAGCAACATCCACAGGAGCCTCCCTCCTTTGCACATTTACGTTCTTGAGGAAATCACTCATTAATTAACCCACTAATTAATTAATTAAAAAACTAACTCCCTAGGAGGCTCCCGTCACACCGGTGTGACGGGGAGGGTTACCGATTGGGGAAACCGCACTACCGCTACAGCCGGGTATGGATGACTTACTAATGGGTTTTAATAAGTATGCCGGGCTTAGGACGGCGTATCCACTCCCGTAATTAACAAGGGCACTTCCTTTGTCTATGACCTCCTCAACAGCCACGTAGCCCCAGTAGTTGCAAACCACCTCTACCGTGACACCCACGGGTATTGGTTCTAGGTTTGGTACCTCAAGGGCGATGTTTAGGCAGTTTAGGTCGTCCTGACTACTGCAATTGCCTGCCGTCAGTATCAAAGCACTACCGCTGTAGGGTATGTAGTACTCACTGCCTGCTATCAACCCCATTGCGAAGTCGTACTTACTCGATACATCGAAACCCAACCTAGTGAGCAATTCAATGAGCCACAGGGGCATTACCCTGGGCTTAAGCGTTGCCTTCCAATCAACTATGTAGTGCTTAGTGCCCATGTCCAGTACGTCGGCACAATCCGCAACGTGCCAGTTAGTCCAGACGCTTGAGCCGTAGATACCGAAGACACTACCCCCGCAGTTACCCACTAGCCTCGGGTAGTGAAAAAAATCGGTCTTTACGATGATTACCTCCTTACCGCTCTTATCAATCAACTTACCGTCCTTTTGGGTGAACACGCCGTTCTTTATTGCATTACTCACGAACTCGTCACTACTAGCCCTATAGACAACTACCCTATCGCCCTCAAAGATTTTCTTCAACCCCCTCATCAAGGAGAAAAAATTACAGGGTTTTAAAAGACTTACGTGTTAATCAGTAAACCACTACTTCGTAGAGGAACTCCCCTGCGTACTGGTTTGACCGCCCCCTTGAGGCTGTGGGAAAGGGGGGAACATCTCCCCCTGTAATTGATAGCTCTCTACCGTGGGTGGCTTCGCTGACTGGACAACTGACGCCTTGACCCTATCGCTCATGAGTTGACGGATGTCCTGGGTAACGAGTTGTTGACCGTAGTAGTTAAGCAACGTGTTTTGGTAGTAAATCGTGTTGTTCACTAATTTGTCGTATATGTCCAAGTACCTGTCCTCCACGTTCATCCTGTGCTCAGCCTCCCTCTGTGCTATTGCGGTGTTCACGCTTATTGCGTTCGCAATAACGTTGGTTAATTGCGACATTGCGTTGGTGTTAGCGTTAATTGCATTTATCTGGGCGTTGGTGAGTGCTGTGTTATTTCTCATGTCGTTTATGTTTGTGAATGCGTAAATCGCTATGCCAACCACAATCAACACCATTACTGCGATGCCCAAAATAAGCATCCAGAAGCTGAATGGGTCTAGGTAAACCACCTGGTCACCGCTCTGTGCAAACACGGCGTTGCTGACGAACAGGGTCACTAGGCTAACCACAGCAATCAGTAGCTTGGTTAGTGAGTTCACTGGTTTCATACGTATCACTGGTTAATAAACCAAGCATTATTTAAAGTTTTTTCCTGAACCACTCGTAAGTAAGCCTGTAGTCGAATTCCCTAACCGACTCCCTACACAGTGCTGGGTCGTACTTTATTTCGTGGTTTACAGCTCTAACCAACAAGTCTTCCCACTTGTAAAAATCGGGTATGTGGAACCGCATCAACAATTTATTAATGCCGAACCCCCACACGTAATCCTTAGTTGCGTGTATTGGGACCCTGGTTACGCAATCGCTGGGTAGGTGCTCACGCCATGTGGGTAGGTCATTAACAATTGCGTACCTACCAACCGCCAAAGCCTCGAACGGTGTCAAGCCGAAGCCCTCCACATATGAGTTCGTTATGTAGTACTCACCGTCGTAGTAAGAACCAACGTCCCTCTCGCCACCTACGTAGGTGACCTTTACAGGGTGCTTCTCATCTGGTTCCCTGTTCACGGCGAAGAAGTCGTAAACAACGGTGTTGATTGATAGCGAAAGACCGCCCAAACCACCAAGAGATATGCTCACCTGCCTAGGCAGTGCCTTGAACACCCTGGTGATTAACTCAGGGCTTGTGTGTAGGTGGGCAGTGAACCTATAACCCATCCTCCAAAGCCTATACAGCAAACCAACAAGGGCTGGGTAACCCTTCCTATCGCCCCACCAGTTGTTTCCGTACTCATTGAGACCCGGGTTGTAGTAACCAACGCTGACTAGGTCGTACTTAGGGACGGAATTGAAGAACCTACCCAAACCAACCCAGTCTATCCCGTTCGGAACTACCTCATTCACGTGGCAGTCAATAACCTCTAAATTCGCCTTGGAGTAGGCACTGTTGGCTATTACGTAGGTGCTCCTGCATATCTGTCTAACGTGGTTCTTCTGTAAATCGGTGTATGGAACACCATCAGCCGTGTAGTACGTAATGGATTCACCACTGAACCCATTGACGCCCCTGGCGATATAGGGCAGTACTAACGGGTCCATCATGTTTATGGCTAACTTAGGGTCGTAAAGGGATACGTACCTGTAAGCCAGGTATGCGTTGTTGTAATCAACAACGTAAACGTTCCAACCAGAGCCAATGAGTACCTGTGCTATGTACCTGGATTGTTGCTTAATGGATGTGGCTGGTGACGTGAGGATTAACGCATGCATCGGTGTTTTCTAAAAAACGGGGTTTAAAAGACCTACTCGGTCTCCTCCATTTCCTCCTCCTCTTCTTCCTCCTCCTCGTATTCTCCCTCGGCACCAGCCGTAACCGGGCTCTTAACAATTGTCCTAATGGTAACCGCAGGCTGTGGTGTTTTTACTAAGACGGGCTGTATGATTAATCGAATCCTGTAAACCACCTGGTAGGTACTGAAGACTTGGCGTAGGTAAGGAGCCAATTGACTAATGACTTGCTGGGTAATCTCCTCAGGCGACTGTGTCGGTGAAGCCCTGACCTTGACCTCAACGCCTGTATATGTTGTTTCTGACATACGGAGAAAAAAGAAAGAGGGTGGTTTTTAAGGGTTTTGCTTGTTTTAGGCGATTAAGTGCTTAACCCATGAAGCCCCTGAACCAGTTAATGAGCCTCCTGCCGAAGACGTAGATTGTGGCGGCTACTGCACCTATGATTACCACTAGTGCTATTAGGTTGGCGTTGCTTTGTATGGCTAACGCTATCTGGTCGATTATGCTCAGTAGAGCGTTGAACAGGTCCGTGAAAACCTGTTGTACTGTTGGTGCTGACATGTCCGGTCGATTAAACGAGCCAACGCAAGGTATATAAGCACTGCGTTAAACAGTTAGTACTTAGTATGTCGATACCCAACGAAGCCGAGGTTAGGGAGGCACTGAAAAAGATGATTGAGGTGCTCAAGAAGTACAATATTCGTTACGTCCTTAGCACGCCCGAGTACGAGACTTACTGGTGGCTCTCTATAGCCGTGGACATAGATGATTTATACAGGACCCTTTGCGACTTTGCGAATAGGCAGAGACCCGTTAGGTGCAAAAGAACCAGTGACGGGTTCATAGTGGGGGTTATTGAGCAGGCGGATTTACAGACCATTAGGGACGCCTTGGTTAGGTTCATGGATGAAATCCCATACAGGTTGCACCCGGACTTCGCCGTGTCTAAGCTAGGCGATGGGTTCTTGATAGCTATGAAGCTTTACGATGACGACATCATAAACGCATTGTTCGGCGAGATACGCCATACAGAGGTGGAGGAGGCTAGGCTACAGGGCGACTTGTGGGTAAAGGTTAGGTTTTTAAGTAGGTAGGCTTTGCTAAGTACTTAGTATGGGCAGGAAAAAGAAAACAAACGATGGTGGAAACACGGAGAACCCCGAACTCAAAACAGCTAGTGAGGTGTTGAGTAACACGGAGTTAAAACCAGCGGAGAAGCCCGAGGAAATCACTAATCAAACGCCTCCTGTCGATAACAACGTAGTGATTGAGGCGAGACCAATAGCACCAGGCGAGTTAGAGATGGCTAAGGCTGAGGAGAGGAGGGATAGGAAGAGGGAATTAATTATGCAGGTGCTTAGGAACGTTATTGATGACTTATACAACTGGCTTAACACGAAGAACGAAGGTATTCTACAGCGTTACACCACTGCCGACACCACGGACGTATTGATTGATTACTTCACGGAAATAAGCGATGAACTCTATAGGAGGCTGACCAGGTTTAGGTTGGTTAGCGACAGGATCAACAGGCTAATCGGTGGTCCCCAAGCAAGGGGCTTCACTCCTAGGGACCTTGAGCGTATGATTTACGAGAGGCTTGCGGGCAGTATTGCCGGCACCATGGAGCAATCAATTGAGCAATCCAGGAGGCGTAGGGTTGCTGACGAAATAATCAGGGACCTAATGGGCAGTGAGGGTCAAGGTAAGGAGGGAGGTGGCACCCAGTGAGTAGGCGTAGGTACACAATCGAGGACATAATTAATTCACTACCTAGCTATGCGTCGGAAAGGGCAAAAATCATTTCTTCCGTCTCCTTTACCGTCAGAAACTACATGGTTCTTAAGTACATAAGCCAGGTTACTGGGAAATCCGTCAGTGGTTTAGTGAACGAGATTATTGAGAAGACGCTTAATGATTGTGATAAGGTGTGTGACTACGTTGATGAGTTGGACAGCACACTGAGGAAAATAAAAGGCGAGTGATTTTGAGGGTTTTTAACGGCTTAAATTAAAAACCGCTTATGTTGGTTGTAGGTGGTACAGCGGTCTTGCACCGAGTCCTATAACCATTGCTCTTAAGGTTAGTTCATAAAGTATGTTCTCATCCAAATCACTGAATTGCATCCTATATGCCGATACATACGAATCAGCAACAACATCCGGGTACATTGCGTAAGCCCTTGCAACCTTCTCCGCAAAGGCGTAGTAGTTCGTGTACCTATGCCTAGGCACGTCGTAGTTCGCCAAAACACCCGCAACCATCTGCCTAACTGCGTGGTAGAACTCAGCCTTTGTTCTCCAGTACCTAGCTTTTTCCCTAGCCATTTGCATCAGTGCCAACTGCTCGTCCCTATCAAGCCCAACGAAGCCACCAAGCCTACCTGCGTAGTTACCCACAAGCGTCTCTTCCAGCTTCATTTCCGATACTGTGGACCACAGTTTCTTCTTTCCCATACTGGGTCATGTAATCGCTACCTCACGGGTTTATAAACGCTTTGTTAATCAAGGCATCGGTTGGAGTAAACGTTTTATTTACTAACTACATGTTACCGTGTGGTCACCCTAAGGCTCTCTCCAGGACCCAGTACTAACAAGGACGCCAGTGAACTACTTAGTGAGAGGGTTAGGGACGTGATTAGGGAGAAAATCAATGAGGATGTTAAGGCGTCAATAATATACGACATATTCGTGTCTAGGCTACCCACAGGCATCAAGTTCCTGAGGGGCGTTGGTAAGCACTGCATCACCATCACCAACCTAATGAATGCACCTGTGGAGTTACCACCCAACATAACCAACCCAGCACTCGCCAGTGCCCTTTGCCGTAAGTCCCCATACTTCATGCTCTTTGCCTTCCCAACAGCCATTGGGTTAAGCACCGAGTTGGTTTTTGCATACGTGAATGTGACAAAGACCGTCATTACGCTATCCATGACAAGGACAGAAGCCGTTGCCTGGGTTAAGAACCTCTTCGACGCCGTGCTTGTTTCCCGACTGCCCACGACTGAGCACCTACGTGAGTACTTGAGTG
>Ga0081473_134761_pt1 | contig 9999 bp, 9 predicted proteins | sample CisSprmetagenome_FD_70977 | JGI IMG/M metagenome (GOLD analysis project Ga0081473, IMG submission 70977) | Hypoxic/sulfidic aquatic microbial communities from Cistern Spring, Yellowstone National Park, USA v2 (version 2) | ecosystem: Environmental > Aquatic > Thermal springs > Hot (42-90C) > Acidic... | reverse complement strand
GAGCCCGGCCTCCCTGAGGGCCACCGAGAAGGCCGCGGCCGCCGCGGGGCCCGCGCTGAACCTGAGCTCGTGGCGGCCGCCCGAGAGCGATCTGATCTCCGTCACGGCTATCCCCCAGGACTCCGCCGTGTTCCTGGCGTGCCTCCGGGCGCACGCCGCCCAGTCGTAACCCTGGACCTCCACGACGCGCACGGGCGGGGAGATCCTCTCCTCGTATGCCCTCAGCCCGGGGAACGCCGACCTGGCCTCCTCAATCGACTGGAAGGAGTGCTCCAGGACGGGCCTACCCTCCATTATCACGGAGTTGGCCTCCTCCAGGGCCCCGGCCACGTCCGCCCACGTGGGCTCATCGCCCCTCACGACTATCTTGCCGCGCCAGCCCTCCTGCTCCACGAGGATCGGGAGGACGTTGACGCGCTTGGTCAGGGCCCTCATGAACACGTGCTCCGCGGTGTGGGCCGCGGCCTCCGGATCGGCGCCTAGGCACACGGTCGGGGTCCGGGCGGGCCCCCTAAAAGCAAACCGGAGCCCCCCGGGCCTCAGGTACGCTTAAGGCCCGGCGCGCCCCAAGTAGGGATTCGTGGCCGTCACCAGGGTGCTGATAATGGGAGCGGGCGGGAGGGACTTCCACAACTTCAACGTCTACTTCCGCTCGAACCCGAACTACAGGGTCGTCGCGTTCACCGCGGCCCAGATACCTGGAATAGCGGGGAGGAGGTACCCGCCGGAGCTCTCGGGCCCCCTCTACCCGGAGGGCATTCCGATACTGCCGGAGGAAGACTTGGAGGGGGTGATAAGGCGCGAGTGCGTGGACCTCGTGGTGCTGTCCTACAGCGACCTGAGCAACCAGGAGCTGGGCGACAGGCTGAACCGGGTCCTGGCCAGCGGGGCCTCATTCATGGTCCTGGGGCCGAGGGACACCATGCTGCTGCCCTCCAAGCCGACGATCGCCGTGACCGCCGTCAAGACAGGCGCCGGTAAGAGCACGGTATCCCGGGCGGTTGTGAGGGAGCTGTCGTCCAGGGGGATCAGGGTGGCGCCCCTGAGGCATCCCATGGCCTACGGGGACCTGTCGAAGACCGCCGTGCAGAGGTTCGCCACTCTCGGGGACCTCGAGAGGGCCGGGCTGACTATAGAGGAGCGCGAGGAGTACGAGCAGTACGTGAGGATGGGGATACCCGTATTCGCCGGCGTCGACTACGCGAGGGTGCTCGCCGCCGCCGAGCAGGAGGGGCAGGTGATCCTCTGGGACGGCGGCAACAACGACTTCCCCTTCGTGCGCCCGCTCTACATGATAACGGTCGTCGACGCGATGAGGCCCGGGCTGGAGTCCTCGACGTTCCCGGGCGAGGCCAACGTGATGGCGGCCGACGCCCTGGTGGTGAACAAGGCCGACCAGGCGAGGCCGGAGGACCTCAGGTCGGTCGTGGACGGCGTGAGGCGCCTGAACCCCAGGGCGAGCATCTCCATCGCGGAGAGCTCCGTGGAGGTCGATGACCCCGGCGCGCTCCGGGGGAGGAGGGCGCTCGTGATCGAGGACGCCCCCACGGTGACGCACGGCGGGGCGCCCTACGGTGCCGGGTACGTGGCGGCCGTCAAGTACGGCGCGTCCGTGATAGATCCGAGGCCCTACGCCAGGGGCAGCCTCGCCGACGTCTACAGGAGGTACCCCCACATCGGGCCCGTCCTGCCCAGCATGGGGTACACCGAGGACCAGAGGCGCGACCTGGCGGAGACCGTGCGCGCGTCGCCCGCGGAGGTGGTGGTCCTGGGGACGCCCGCCGACATATCCGCACTGGTCGGGGAGGGCGTGCGCGTGGTCCGCGTCAGGTACGAGCTCAGGATCGTCGAGGGGCCGACGATCGGGGAGCTCGTCGACGAGTTCCTCTCCCGCGCCGGCCTCGCGCCCGGGGAAAAGCCTTAAGGGCGAACTGGGATCCCCGCGCCAGCTTGGAGGGCGCCTACGAACGCGTCGTGGAGCTCGCTAAGAGGCGCGGGTTCTTCTGGCAGGCCTACGAGATCTACGGGGGCGTGGGGGGCCTCTACGTGATGGGGCCCCTCGGCGTCTCCATGAAGAACAAGATCGTCGAGCTCTGGCGCTCGATGTTCGTCAGGAAGCACGGGTTCGTCGAGGTGGACGCGCCCTCGCTCGGGCCCTACAGGGTCTTCAAGGCCTCCGGGCACGTCGACAACTTCATGGATCCCGTGGCGGAGTGCTTGAGGTGCGGCAGGAAGTTCCGCGCGGACCACCTGCTGGCGGAGTCCGGGGTGCGCGCGGGCGAGGGCGCCCCCGTGGAGGAGCTTGAGCGCCTGCTCAACGGGAACCGCGTCAGGTGCCCGGAGTGCGGCGCCTCGGAGTGGAGGGTCTCCCGGTTCCTCACGATGTTCGAGACCAGGATAGGCCCGTACTCCGAGGACGTCGGGTTCCTCAGGCCGGAGACCGCGCAGGGGATATTCACCGAGTTCCGGAGGATCTACGAGGTCACCAGGGAGAGGCTCCCGCTGGGCGTCGCGCAGATAGGGAGGGGGTTCAGGAACGAGATATCACCCAGGCAGGCCATGATCAGGCTGAGGGAGTTCAACATGATGGAGCTGGAGTTCTTCATGGACCCGGAGGCGGGGTGCCCCTACATGGACGAGGTCGCGGGGGACGTGCTGCCGATACTGACCGAGGAGGTCGCGGAGAGGGGCGGCGAGGACGTGATAGAGGTCAGCGCGCGGGACGCGGTGGAGCGCGGCATAGTGAGGAACGCCTGCCTCGCGTACTTCATGGCGCTCTCCGCGAGGTTCGTGGAGTCGCTGGGGGTGCCTCGCTCCCACCAGAGGTTCCACGGGAAGCCCGCCCGGGAGAGGGCCCACTACTCGGCGCAGACCTTCGACCACGAGGTCGACGTGCCCGGGCTGGGCTGGCTGGAGGTCGCGGGGCTGGCGTACCGCACGGACTACGACCTGAGGTCCCACAGCGAGGCCAGCGGGAAGGACCTCTCCGTGTCCGTGAGGCTCCCGGAGCCAGAGCTGGTCAGGAGGACCAGGTGGCGCGTCTCCTCCATGGAAGAGCTCAGGAGGGCGGCCGGGGACAGGTGGAAGGACGTGATGAGGATAATATCGAGCTCCGAGGATCCCGCCCGGGAGATAGCCGCCCTCGGGCTGAGGATTGAGGACCTGCCGCTCGTCAGGGAGGAGATCGTGGAGAAGGTCAACGTCAGGAGGTTCTACCCGCACGTGGTGGAGCCGAGCTATGGCATCGAGCGCTTGATGGTGGCCTCCCTATCGTGGGCGTACGGGATGAGGGAGGGGAGGGTGATCCTCTCGCTCCCGCCGCGCGTCGCGCCGGTGCAGGTCGCCGTGTTCCCCTTGGTATCGAGGGACGGGCTCGACGACGTGGCTAGGCGCATCGCGTCAGAGCTGTCCAGGAGCTTCGACGTCATGTACGATGACGACGGGTCGATAGGGAGGAGGTACGCTAGGGCGGACGAGATAGGCGTCCCGTTCGCGGTCACCGTGGACTACGAGACCCTCAGCGACGGCACGGTCACGATCAGGCACAGGGACACCTGGGAGCAGGAGAGGGTCGGCGAGGGGGAGCTCGCGCGCAGGCTCGCGGAGCTCCTCGGGGTGGGAGGGCCCGCGCGATCGCCAGCGCGATCAGGCCCGCGATCGAGATCGAGAACGCGTTCACCGTGTGGTTGTTCAGGAGAGGATGGCCCACCCTCTCGGCGGCGGACCCGCACCTCGACGGATCCTCCGCGAGGGAGCCATTGGCGCACCTGTACTTCACCTCCGCCAGGTCCCCCAGCAGGCTGTCCATCAGGTTGCCCGCGAAGCCCATGATGGCGGCCATCCAGATCTCGGCGGGGCCCGCGAGGATCCCGGAGGCGGCCGCTATGAGCGATATGGCCGCGGCGCCCAGGAGCCCGGCGATCGTGCCCAGCGCCGTGATGCCGCCGGAGGTCCCCGGGGCCGTCTCCTCCCAAGGCCTGGTCAGCCTCCTCGGGCGCGACCTGGACAGCATGCCCACCTCCGTCGATATAGTGTCGGAGGCCGCGGCCGCTACCGCCGCCGTGAAGGCCGCGGACCACGGCTGGCCGGCCAGCGCGGAGTTGGCTATCGCGAATAGGAGCGGGGGGAGCCCGTTCGCCAGCACGTTCTTGACGCCCCTGTCGGCCTCCAGCTCCGGCGCCAGCCCCTTGAGGTCTGCGCCGACCCTGGTGAGCAGGGATCCCATGACCGTGAATGAAACGAGGACGATTAGCCATCCGAGCCCCCCCGCGAGCAGGATCCCGATGCCCACGACCACCGCTGCCGCGACGCCCGCCGCGCTCAGGTAACGCTTCACTGCCGACGTCACGGCGAGCGCCGCCACGAGCGCGACGCCGACGGCGAGCTCCCAGGAGGCCTCGAGCAATCCTGCGGCCTCTGATGGGGCTCTCTATATTACCGCTTCGCATCACGAATTCTAATTCGATGATCTTAATTCATTTCATTCTATCGTAATGAGCTGAGGCGCTCGATGATCTCGCGCACCTCGCCCCGGGCGAGCGCCATGACCAGGCGCTCCCTCTTAGCCAGGTCCACGGAGAGCGGATCCACGCGCTCCGGCCCATGGATCACCACCATCCTGGGCTTGAGCTGGGAGACGCGCACCGCGACGAGCGGGCTCCTGCCCATGACGACCTTCGTGAAGACCAACACGCGCTCGGTCGTGGAGCCGAAGATCCTGTAGAACTCGCTCCCAGAGAGGGCATATATCGTCCTGATGCTGTCTAGGACCGTGTATCCGTAGAGGAGGCGGTCCAGCTGATCCTCCCCAGTGAGCACGTCGAGCGAGAGCGCCCGCACCACGTCCGACACCGGCCTGGGCTCCCTGAATTCGCCTATGCTGAGTATCGCGTCGGGGGCTTCGCCCACGGCCCTGGAGCCCGCGAGGACCCCCCTCTCGCGGTCAATCCTCACCAGCGTCGAGATGTACTTCTTTATGAACTGGGAGCCCGGGGCCTTCCTCCTCCCCCCCTCGTAGTCGCTGAGCACCGAGGGCGAGATCCCCATCTCGCTAGCCAGCTTCATTTGCTGTATTCCCAGCTTCTCCCTCCACTGTCTCATCAGCCTCCCGGGGTCCTTGCTCAGGGCGAGCTCCCCGGCGAGGCGCACGGCGACCTCGCGGAGTCTCGGATCGGACATCACTTCGTCGAGATCCATGCCCTCGGCTTCGCCCCGCACGGTTCGGTTCCAGGCGAAGCCCGCTAATAAGCAGTTCGTTGAGGGGCGAGCCGCGGGCCGCGGCTCGCCCTGGCGGCCTCGAGGAAGGTGCGCGTCTGCCCGAGCACCTGGAAGTCCGCGTCGTCCACGTCCATGACGACCGGCAGCCAGCCAGTGGCCTTGCCCATCATCAGGGAGCGGCCCCTCCTCAGCGTCGGCAATATGCCCGACAGCGTCTCCGGGTCCGTGGCGGAGTACCTCGCTATGAACTCTATGTCGCGATCGTTGGTGTAGTTAAACAGGAACAGGTTATCGGCCTGCCTGTAGACGAGGTCCTTCAACGCGTCCGGCTGATTGGTGACGAATATCATGAACGCGCCGTAGTGCCTCATCCTGGTCACGAGGTCCTCCCAGTACGTGTCCCTGACGTACATGTGAGCCTCCTCGGCCAGTATGAACACCGGCGGTATCGCCCCAGAGCGCAGGAGCTCCGCGACCTTCGCGAGCACCGCCTCCACGACGACCCTGCGCGTCAGCGTGCTAGCCCCGGCCAGCATGAACAGGATGGCGCCTCCTCCCCCATTCGATTCCGCGTCCCTGATGAGGTCCTCGAACACGATGCCGCGATCCTCGGTGAACAGCCTGGTCGAGGCCAGGGAGTAGTACCTGGAGAGCAGCGCGTCCCTCACCATCTCGTTCGCCCTCCACCTCTCGATCTGCTCGCCCAGCTGCGCGAAGCTCAGGCGGTTCGTGGACTCCAAGTAGCTCCATATCCTGAGGAACTCCCTCAGCGAGGTGGCCGGCAGGTTGAGGACGTTCCTCATGACGTCGGCCATCACGTTCACTCCCAGGTACCTCAGGTTGAACCTGAGGGATCCGCCCGGCTCCAGCGGGTACACCCTGCTGGCTATGCTCGAGGGCTCGCCGCTCCTGTCCCTGGTTATCCCCACGTACTCGTTGTTGATGTCGAAGACCAGCGAGTACGCCCCGCTCTCGACGAGGCCGCTTATGAGGAGCTTCGCCAGGTGGGACTTGCCGGATCCCTTCTTCCCAACTATCAGCGTCAGGGAGCCGTCGAGGGCCGAGAGCGGCAGCTCCAGGGGATGGCCATCGAGCGTCCTGCCGATCCTGATCGAGGGGCCCTCCCCGCTCACCAGGGACGCCAGCTCCTCCCCGGACATCCTCTCCACCCGGCCGGTGGCCCTGCTGGGGAGCCAGTCGACCGAGGGGCTGAGGCCCGACTCCGAAATTGTGCCGCGGACCTTGCACCTTATCAGGCGCACGTCCTTTATGCGCCTGGTTATCGACGCGTACTCCGGGTCGGACGAGGAGTAGGTCGAGCCGCCGAGCAGCAGGTCCCTCAGCAGGTCCTCCTCTATGCCCGGGATGTCGAAGTACTCGATCTCGTAGACCTGGGCCAGGAGCGATGGCCCGCTGCGCCCATCGCTGACCTTCACGTAGTCGCCCTTCGAGACCTTCTCCCCCTCCGATATCAGGAGCAGCTCATCCCCGTGCTTCGACAGGACCCTCAATCCGGGTTCCCTCCCCACCGGCCTACCCCCTCACCCTCAGGAGCCCCAGCAGCACCTCGCGCCTGTCCAGGGGCTTACTGAGCGCCGCGCCGTGCATGGCGAGCGACGCCAGGGCGGCCTCCTCCTCCGAGACCGAGATTATCGACGCGTAGTGCGCGAGCCTCAGGGAGTCCGGGTAGCCCCTGATCATGACATCGCTCGAGAGCAGGTCCCCCAGCCCCTCCATGTCGGTCGTGTCCACCCTCAGCGGCACGCCGTACCTCTCCAGCCTGGCCGCCAGGACCGCGTAGCAATCGCCCTCCGAGATCACGGAGTAGCCGGGGCCGCTCGGGAGCGCGCCCATGCCGCCCAGCGGCGGGACGATGCTGGTCGCCTTCGAGATCCCTATCACCGATATCCTCCTCTCCCTAGCGGCCGAGCAGTCAGGCCCGGACAGCCCCCTGAGCGATCCATCGACCAGGAGCAGGGCGCGGTCCCCCAGCCCCTCCCTCCCGTGGAGCAGCTCGAGCACTATCGATCCCTCCACGTGCTCCCTGAGCCTCCTGGCGGCGGCCTGCTGGTCCTCGCCCTCGCGCCTAACCACCTCCGCTATGTGCGGCCCGATCCTGAGCACGCTGGGGGGCGCGTACCTGCCGCCGGCCCTGACGACCACGCCCGCGCTGAACACCAGGTACCACTTACGGTCGGCGTAGGCCAGGGGCATCGCGCTGGAGTCTATGGCCACCACGTTCGATATCCCCCCGCGGGGGAGGCCCGAGATCCAGCGCATGTTCAGCCGCGCTTCGGGCGGCTCGGAGTCGTCCTCATCCAGGATCATCAGGGTCTCATCCTCCACGCTCGAGAGTGCCAGCCTGTCCGTTGAGCTGAACTTGTGGATCAAGTTGAACACCGCAGGAACGTTTAATTCCCCGGCCTCCATACCCATGCTCATGGGTGAGAACGGGCGGCTAATAAATGTTGTTCAAGTTGATCAAGATGAAAGGTCGCGGGGGGAGCTCGTCAGGGTCAAGCTGAAGCTGGGGGACGTGGAGGTGGAGGTGGAGAGCCCGCCTGACCGCATCTCCGACGTCGTCGCGAGGATCGTCGAGGGGATCTCCCACGCCGGCCCCCCCAAGGCGGAGCGCCCCGCGGCCGCGCCCGCCGCCCGGGCGGGCGGCACGACCTGCAGGGGCCTGATAGAGTCCCTGTGGAGGGAGGGGTGGTTCTCCGAGCCCCGGATCCTCTCGGACGTGGCCGCGGAGCTCTCCAGGAGGGGCTACAATTACGACTCCACCGCGATCTCGCACGCGCTCGCGGACCTGGTGAGGGCGGGCACGCTCTCCAGGATGGGCACGCCCAGGACCTACAAGTACGTCCAGAAGAGGCCGCCCTCGGACTAGGTGCGGGCCGCCAGCTCCTTAGAGAGCCAGGCTATTCCGTACGTGGTTATGCGGTAGTACACGGACCTGTTCTCCCCGCGCCTCTCGACGGCGTTCTGCTTGGCCAGCTCGCTGAGCCTGGAGCTTATCGATTTAGGCTTGAGGGCGGTCGCCTGCTCTATCTCCTGGATGGTCATGCCGTCCCTCTCGGCCTTGCCCAGCTCGTAGGCTATGCGCGCGGCGACCAGCTGTAGGGCTATCAGCTGCTTGTCGCTCATCCTGGGGTCCTGGACCATGACCCTGGGGCCCTCAGGCGTGAGCTTCACGTAGTCCCCGAACATCTCGGCGAGGTCCCTCAGCGCGTAGTTCACGTGGAGCTTCTTGGCCAGCTCGAGCTCCGGCACTATGGATATCAGGAAGCTGTTGAGCGCGTGGAGGACCTCGTCCGCGTCCTTCCCCGTGAACTCGGCGCTGACCTCCCCATAGGACACGTGGATCCTCAGCTCGGGCATCGCGCTTCGCCTCCCGCCAAGGGCTCGCGCCTTATGTAAACGTACTCGCCGCCCTCCTTGAACCTCCTTATCTCGCCCCCCTTCGCGAGCCTCAGCAGCGCCACGGCGACGCTCGACTTCGGGTAAATGAGCCCGTACGAGGAGAGCGCATCCATGATCTCGGAGAGCCTCCGTGGCTTCCTGCCCCAGCTCGTCTCGAACATCTTGAGTATCACGTCCGCGAGGGAGTCGCCCTTCTCCACCTTGAGGTCCGGTATCTCGATGCGCTCCGCCCCCTGCGCCTCGCTGGGGGCCCGCGCCTCGGGCGGGGCGCCTCCCTGGGGCTTGGAGGCCAGCTCCCTCATTATCCTCGATGCGACGTCCATCGCGGCGTCCACCGACGCGGGATCCCCCACCTCTATCTCGACCTCGCCCCCGGGCGTCCTGACGCGGACCCTTATGCCGGCCGACATTGCAAAGGGATTTTCGTTTTCAGGGTAGAAAAGGGTTTTGCGTCGTTTTCAGGATTGGCGCCGCAGCGCCTCCTCGAGCCTCCTCCTGACCAGCTCGTTCACCTTGGCCCCGTCCGCCCTGCCCCTGACCCTCGACATCACTTCGCCCATGAGCGGGCCGAGCGCCCTCTCGCCGCGCTCCGCTATCAGCCTCGAGTTCCTCCCGATCACCTCGTCGACGATCGCCAAGAGCTCCTGGTCGCTGAGCGCGGAAAGCCCCAGCGCCTCCGCGGCCTCGTCCACGCTCCGGGCGCGGCCCGACGCTATCTCCCTCAGGACGTCGGGGGCCGCCTCCTTGGCCAAGCGCCCGGACGCTATGGCGCGGAACAGCTGCCTCAGGTGCTCGTCAGATAGGGAGTCGACGTCCAGGCCCTCCCTGCGCAGGCTCACGAGCGTCTCCACGACCAGCGAGGCCGCGACGGACGGGCGGACGCCCATTTCCACCGCCTCCAGGAACAGCCCGTAGCGCTCGGAGTCCAGGAGCTCGTCCGCCAGCTTCCGGCTCAGCCCGTACCTGGAGGCCAGCAATGATACCTGCTCGTCCCAGGGCGGCGGCAGGTTCCTCCTGAGCCTCTCCAGCGTGGAGTCGTCTATCGGTATGGGGAGGAGGTCCGTCTCCGGGTACATCCTGGCGGATCCGGGCCTCGGCCGCATGTACCTGGTCCTGCCGTCCGGGGTCGGGGCGCGCGTCTCCGCCGGGGGTCCCGAGACTATGTCCCTGAGCCTGGCGGCCATCGCCTCCAGCGCGCGGCGCACCACCTCCGCATCCCCCAGCGCGATCACAACGGCGTCGCCCTCGCCCGCCCCCACGCGCGCCCTGAGCTCGCGCAGGAGCCCCTCGTCGATGCCGTAACCGGGGAGCTCGTCCGAATGTATGACGCCGCCGAGGCCGAACGCGTTGGCTATCGAC
>Ga0081473_132940_pt1 | contig 10015 bp, 8 predicted proteins | sample CisSprmetagenome_FD_70977 | JGI IMG/M metagenome (GOLD analysis project Ga0081473, IMG submission 70977) | Hypoxic/sulfidic aquatic microbial communities from Cistern Spring, Yellowstone National Park, USA v2 (version 2) | ecosystem: Environmental > Aquatic > Thermal springs > Hot (42-90C) >... | reverse complement strand
AAAGCGCAACCCAGTTATTGCTGCCCTCATCACTTAGTCCAATAACGTAGTGCTCAAATGGATTTATGCCAGGGATTATTTTGCTGACTATGGAGTTTCTGAGTGACGTATCACCCTCGAGGTAAAACCTTATTGCCTCATCAATGGCACTAATAAACTCCTGCTTAGAAATCCCTGGAGGTAATGGATTTAGTGAGTAGAGGTTGAGGTATTTCATATTACCTGTCGTATTGTATATGGATGGATTCCACTCAATGGGATAGATAGGGTACTGCGGGGGTGGTGGATACGCTGGATAGAACGCATAAACAGCCTCAGGTGGCATCTTAAGGAGGGCTATGGTGAACGGCAGAGGATCGGCGGTTCCACTCAGGGACCATGTGAGTAACTGCTGTATTGCGAATGTGTCCTCCATAGTCCACTGCCGCGGTTTAAATCCAAGCACCTTAAACACTATGGGCATCCTCCTAGGGCTCAGTGTGCTAATATACGCATTAACACCAAGCGTGTAGTAATATAAAGCCTCATAGACAAAGCTTGACTTGTTTAGAGAATTCACAATTTCCTGGGTAACCTGGGGCGTGAGAAGCACCCTAAAGAATTCATCACTGGGTAGTACGGAAGGCCCAACTATAGATGAGAGGTTACCCATGGTCATCATAGCCATAAAGTACATCTGAGCCAACCTATACTCGGCAGTTAAATAACCCTGCTCATAAAACACCGCCCAAGTCTCATTAGATGCTATCCTAACAAAACCATCTGGGGTTACACAGACGACAATCGCTGCCGAACTACCATTAACAGTCAAAACACCACTATGACACCCAACACCAGGCGGAGGAACATTAACCCAAACACCAGTTCCCGGATTAAGAACCTGACCAAGAGGAGCCATAACACTAATAGGAACACTCACCAAAACAATAACGAGCACTAAACCAACAACAGACAAACCTAACTTAACATAAATAAACTTAGCCACAAAACAATCAAAATTAAAGAGTTAATAAAAACACTATATTTATAAAATATGTGAATTATCACCATGATTATGTATGATTATGTATAAAAAATCTTTAGTAAGATTGACTTTTTTCTTTATTTCTTGAATTCTTTTAGGAATAATTAATGGATAATATTATTGGTTATTTATTACATTATTTTGATCTTTTATAATTATTTAACTGTAATGTTTAAAAGTAGTACAAAAAGTAAAAGTTGACAGGTGGGTCAAGTGTCAGATAGAGAACTTAAGCTCGGTGAACTTAGAGCTAGAATTGATAGGCTTCCCATTAGACCTTACCCAGTTTCGTGGATGGTTATTATAGGGCTTGGTTATTTCTTTGCGTTCTATGATATACTTACCTTATCCTTTGCGATTATATCTCCTATGGTTCAGCAATTGCGTCTTTCAAGGCTTGATCTTAGTGAGGCTGTTTCTGCTTCATTGTTTGGTTATATTATTGGTGCGTACTTTGTTGCGACAATAAGTGATTATTAGGGGCGTAGATTGGGATTAATAACCAACGCAATATTAATTGCAATTGGTTCCCTAGGTAGTGCTTTCGCCACTAATGCTGTGATTTTGATAGTGAGTAGATTAATAACGGGTATGGGTATTGGTGCTGAGATAGCAATCATAAATACATACATATCTGAAATAACACCTGCACATATTAGGGGTAAAATGGTTCAACTTACATATTTAGCTGGTGCTATCGGTTTTGCGGTAACGCCGTTCATAGCATTTGCTCTTATTCCAATGTCTCCAATAGGTTGGAGATGGTTATTTGGGCTAGGGGCACTAATTGCCATAGCAATAGTGCCATTGCGATTCCTAATGCCTGAAAGCCCTAGGTGGTTAACGATAAAGGGTAAGATAGATGAGGCTGAAAGTGTTGTAAAGAGACTGGAGGATTTTGTTGCAAGAAGGATTGGTTCGTTACCGCAAGTTCCCGTTCCACTTCCTGAAAAAATACTTACCAAGTTTCCAACAGCGGAGTTATTTAATAGAAAGTATGGTCTAAGATTGTTAATAGCGACATCGTTTTGGTTCTTTGATTACATGCTTGCTTACGGTGTTATAGGATTTGCACCATACATATTCGTTGCTGCTGGTTTTACATTCACGACAGCGACGTGGTACATAGCATTGGGTAGTGTTGGTTACATAGTTGGAGCATTATCGATGGCGCCAATAGCTGACAGGTGGGAGAGGAAGTATCTCGTTGCCTCAGCCTTTAGTATCGCTACTCTTGCAGTGTTTCTGTATGCCGTAGCTGTTGCTCTTCGCTCACCAATAAGTACTGACAATAGGCGCATTCCTAGGTGCATTTGCCACGGCATTTGCCGTACCCGCCTATACATACACCGCAGAGTTATTTCCAACTAGAGCGAGAGCTACTGGTTTTGCCATAGCTGATGGCGTTGGTCATCTTGGTGGTGCGATTGTTCCCTTCGTAATTTACCTAGTTTTCAATCCATTAAAGCCTATCTCCACGGGTGTCTGGACATTCATATTATTAGGAATATTTGAAATAATCGCCACATCAATAGTGCTTACGGGACCTAGAACAACTAAATTAAGGCTTGAACAAGTATCTGACTAGGGTGAATAAGTATGCAGAGTGGTTATGTTAAAACTAGGGATGGTGTATCAATATATTACGAGGTTGACGGGTCAGGAGACCCCCTAGTCCTTATCGAGGGCTTAGGATACGCCAATTGGATGTGGGTTAAGCAAAGGTCCCTCTCTAAATACGTAAAGTTGATAATTTATGATAATAGAGGCGTTGGTTATTCATCAAAGCCTGATAGGCCATATACCATGGACGACTTCGCAGATGATCTAGAGGACCTATTAAATTACTTATCGATTGACAAAGCATTCCTATGGGGTGTATCGATGGGCGGCATGATTGCTATGTACTTTACGTATAAAAACCCAGATAGGGTTAGAGGCTTAATACTCGGGGAAACAAACTTTGGTATAAAGTCGGTACCACCAAGTAAGGAGGCCCTGGAAATACTAATGCAACCACCTAAGTCTGGCCTTGATAAAAGAGAAATGCTAATTGAGAGGATGAGGATAGCATTTTCCAGGGAGTACTTTAATAAGCATAGGGATGAGATTGAATACTTAGTTAATTTGAGAATAAGGTTTGAGGAAGATCCAAAGGCGTACAATAATCAACTGGCTGCGGTTTTATCGTTTGATTTTAAAGATAAATTACCTAGTATAAGGGTACCAACACTAATAGTAACTGGTGATGAGGACTATGTCGTTAATCCACAGAACTCATACATCATGAACCAATCAATTCCAAACAGCAAGTTAATAATACTTAGGGGCGCGGGTCATTTAGCAATTATTGAGCGTGCAGAGGACTACAATAAGGTGGTACTTAATTTCATATATGAAGTCGTCAATGGCTTATTTAAGCCATCTAAGGAACCTCTGGTGATTTAAATATGTTGGAGAGTCTTCTAAAACATAGGGCTAGAATTGATGACACAATAGCTATTAAGGTTGGTGATAAGGCATACACGTACTCACAACTTGAGGATTTATCAAATAGGATTGCTTATGCATTACGTAAGCTTAACGTTAGGGGTGGCGATAGAGTCATTACGCTTATAAAATCACCATTGTATCATGTAGCCATATTTTTTGCATTAAGGAAGTTAGGAGCAGCCCTTGTGCCTATAAATCCGAGACTTGGTCATGATTTTCTCAAGTTTGCCATTAACGATATTAAACCAGCCCTTGTGATTGATGATTATTATAATGAAGGTGTGAGCACAGATAAGGTTCTTGAGATGGCTAACGATAAGTATGAGTATGAATATAAAATAAACCTTGATGAAACAGCAATGATTCTCTATACTGGTGGTACTACAGGACCGCCTAAAGGTGCCATTATTCATGAAGGCTCAATTCTCTGGAATGCGATAATAACGGTATTATCCTGGGGTCTTACAAAGAACGACTGCACCCTTGTTTCATTGCCACTCTACCACACAGGTGGCTGGAACGTACTCCTAATGCCATTGTTGCTAGTTGGTGGCCGTGTAGTTCTTCCTGAAACAGAGAAGTTCGATCCAGACTGGACAATAGAAACCTTGGCTAAGGAAAGGTGTACTCTATATATGGGTGTACCAACAATGCTTGACGCAATAAGCAAGTCACCACTTTTTAATAAGTACGACCTATCACACGTACTATTTATCAATGGCGGTGGACCCTTATTACCGAGCGTAGCACAGCGATTTATTAAAAGAGGTTATAGAATCTTCCAGGGCTATGGCCTAACGGAAGCAGGTCCTAATAATTTCTACATATCACCTGAGCGATATAAGGATAAGATGAGGTCTGTTGGTAAACCATTACTTTTCATTGAGATGAAGTTAGCGGACGATGGCGAATTATTAATAAGGGGTCCTCATGTATTTAAGGGTTATTGGAATAGACCAAGCGAGAGACCGTTTACTGAGGATGGTTATTTAATGACAGGAGATCTATTCATGGTTGATGATGAGGGGGATTATGTATTTTTAGATAGAAAGAAAGATATGATCAAGACAGGAGGAGAGAATGTGTACTCTACAGAGGTCGAAGTTGCACTTAAGCAATTACCATACATTGAGGATGCTGCAGTGTTTGGTGTCCCTGATGAGCGTTGGGGCGAGGCTGTAGTTGCCGTAGTTGTTAAGAAAGCTGGTTATAAAGTGACGGAGGATGACGTAAAGAATGATCTTAAGAAGGTCCTGCCATCCTTTAAGGTTCCTAAACATATAATATTTGTTAAGGAAATACCAAAGACCGAAATTGGTAAAATATCGAAGAGGTATTTACGTGAGAGATACCTTAGTGATGGCTTTAGAAGTATTCTTGATCAATCGTGATTTAATATGAGGAGTGCATATATAGTTGACTATGAATTGTACATACCAGGTACATTTATTGATTATGAAGAATTAGCAAGAATCACAGGACTACCTGATTGGGTTATAAAGGATAAAATGGGTATTGTTAGGAAACCCGTTGAAAGGATACTTTCAGTTTCTGATATGGCTGAATTGGCAACCAAGAAATTATTGAGCCATTATAACAATGTAAGGATTGGAATAGTAGCCTATGCTGGCTCTGACTTTAAGGACAAGTATGTATGGAATGTTGCACCAAATGTCATGGGACGTTTAAATATAAAGAATGCCTACGGATTTGACGTATCAATGCAGTGCGTAAGTAGTATAGTCGCTCTTGATCTATTAAAGTCTAAGCTGCAAGCAAGTAATGACGATCTTTATGCGTTAATTATCGCGGCCACTAAACAAAGTCTCATTGTTAACTACAAAGATAGGAACTCTTCATTCATGTACGATTTTTCTGATGGTGCAGTAGCCGTACTCTTAAGTAATGTTGATGGTAAATATGAAATACTGGAAAGCTCCATATTAACTGATGGCAAATTTTCTAATATTGTTTATCAAAGATTAGGTGAACGTTTTTATGGCAATAGTGTTATGGAACAGGATTACTTATTGGAGGTAAATAGAACAGAAGAGTTTAGCAAAGGCTTTGAGGAAATTCACTTAGGAATTTCATATTCGTAATAAAGAATGCCTTAGAAAGAAGTGGTCTTACAATAAAGGATATTGATTACCTGGCAATACTGCATATGAAGCGTTCATTTCATGATAAAATAATTAGAGAGCTTGGATTATCGCCCAATAAATCGATATACCTGGAAAATTATGGTCATATGCAGGCTGTGGATCCATTCCTTTCACTATGGTTAGCAGAACAAAGTGGAAAGATTAGTAAGGGTAGTATTATTGTTTTGGTGGCGGCGGGCACAGGATGGACCTGGGGTGCTACAGTACTTCGTCGTATTAAGTAAGTTATAACATTAAAATTAATTAATTTTTATTTTCACACTGACGTAGATATGAAATACCTTCCTAAAACAAGGAGGGGTGAAGAATCGTTAAATAAGATACTCAATGCTGCAATAGCGGTCATCGCTGAGAAAGGATTTAACAATGCATCAATAAGTGAAATAACGTCTAGGGCAGGGGTATCTCATGGTCTTTTTTACTTTTATTTCAAAAATAAGGATGAATTGCTAGAGGAACTTGTTAGACGTATAAATAGGGACATGAGGCATTATTTAACCTTAAGTACTTCAGGTCTTTCAAATAGGGTGACAATAGAGAAGAGGGGATTTGAGGCGTTTTTTGATTGGATGTACTATAATCAGTACCTTTATAAGATTTTAATCGAGGCAGAGTCCAACAACCTGGAATTATATAAATGGCATTACATGAAATTATCTGAAAGATATTCTCAAAAATTATTGGATGCGATGAATAGAGGCGAAATAGCGAAATACGACCCTGAAGTGCTATCTTTCGTGTTAATGGGCATTGCGGACTTTATCGCAAAAAGGTATATACTGTGGGTAAATAGTAAGGTCCCTAGATATGTTGTTGATGAGGTTAATAAAATACTTGAGAGAATATTAAGTCCATAATCTATATAAACTATAAATATATAATGTTTTTAAGAGTATCTAATATTTACGATATATGCAATCTCAAACAGTAGATAACCTGGATGTATATACTTTCTTATCTAATATCTATGGCATGGATATTTATGGTGTCGATAAGCCGTTTCAGAGGGTGTTGCAGTATTTCCTTAGTAGAGTTCCGAAGCTAAATGAGTTGGGGTTATTTGCTGGTCGAGAATTGCTTGAGGTTACGGATTATGTGGATAAATTATCGAGGCCTAAGCACATCATGTGGGATATAAATGGTAATAGGGTTGATAGGGTTTGGTTAAATCCTGCCGAGAGGTATGTTCTTGAGAGGTTGATCTATGATTTTGGTATAAATAAGCCTCCGTACAGGGGTGGTAGTTGGCATGAGCATTATGCCATGGGCTTCCTCGTATCCGACCCCGGCCTTTACTGTATAATCACGATAACTAATCAAACGGCCTATGCCCTCTACAAATACGGTAGTGATGATTTAAAGAAGTACGTACCTAGGCTTATTGGTGAGGATAAGCCTCCCTATTTTGGCGCTACCTGGTTCACAGAGGTTCAGGGAGGTAGTGACTTGGGTGCTAACACAACTATGGCGAGAATGGAGGGTGGTGTATGGAGATTATACGGTGAGAAGTATTTCGCCAGCGGTGTTGGTTTGGCGGATATAGCGTTAGTATCTGCAAGGCCTGAGGGTAGTAAACCTGGTGCAAAGGGTTTGGCATTGTTTGCGGTGCCTCGTGTAGATTCAAGAGGTAACCTTAACTTCATTGTTAGGAGGTTGAAGGATAAAAGCGGTACAAACTCGGTACCGACAGGTGAGGTTGAGTTTCACGGTTCTGAGGCATACATAGTTGGTGATTTGCCCAATGGTATTTACTACATAATGGAGGATTTAATGGTATCAAGATTAGCGAATGCCGTGGGTGCGATAGGCATTGCTAGGAAGGCCTATCTTGAGGCGTACGAGTATGCGAATAAGAGAAGGGCTTTTGGTAAATTATTGATTGAGCATCCACTTGTTATTAGGGACTTAATGGATATGGAAGTAACACTTGAGGGTGCCATGGCATTGACATTCAAGGCCATTGATGAGTTTGATAAGTCATGGCATGATAATCCACCATACAGTGAGCGTTATCACTATGCGAGATTGCTAACGCATATTGCTAAGAATGTTACTGCTGATGCCGCAGCATACATAACTAGGTTGGCTATGGAACTTCACGGAGGCATTGGGTTCCTAAGCGAGTACCCTATTGAGAGGTGGCATAGAGAGGCTTTGATAACACCTATTTGGGAGGGGACGAGTAATATACAGGCATTAGACATGCTCGAGGCAATGAGCAAGAAAAATGCGCATATTGTATTAATTAATGACCTGGAAAACATCGTAGCCTCCATAAAGGAGAAGGATTATCATAATATTGCTGAGTCTGCAATGAATATTGTGAGGACTACGTTGCAGGACATTACATCATTAAGCCCTGTGGAGACTGAGTTTAGGGCCAAGGATATCCTAACTACACTTGGGCATGCGATATCAGTGATCGTATTGACAGACATGGCTGATAAGCTTAGCCTGGAGAGATACGCAGTAATTGCTAGGTTATACCTGGATAGGTACTTGAGGGGTGGTTATAGGGTTGGTTCCTTAGGCCTTGGTAAGAAAATTGTGGATCTTAAGGAAGAGGTGGTATCATATGCCTAATGAACTAGGTTTTACAGTCCACCATGTAATAAGAAGGGCCGCTACATTATGCCCAGATGTTGAGGTTGTTTGGGGAAAGGGTGAGCTTGGTTATGGCGATGTGTATAGGCGCGTCATTTCATTAGCCAATTCATTGTTATCGTTGGGCATACGTAAAGGGACGGTAATAGGCGTTGCAGACTGGAATACCTTACCAATGTTCGAAATACACTACGCAGCAGCAATGATCGGTGCCGTAGTATATCCGGTCAATATAAGGTTACCGCCGGATCAAATAGCGTATACGATTAAAGTCGCTGAGGTGGAGTGGTTATTTTACTCGGAGGATTTTGCCGCATTAAGTAAATTAGTAAGTAAGGATAAGACCGTGAGTTTAGGATCGACATGCAACGCTAGGTATTGCTATGATGACTTAGTTAAGAATAGGGAGTCTAAGGAACCTGAGGTTGAGGTTTCAGGTAATGATTACTTCTCGATATTATTTACTTCCGGCACAACAGGGCTTCCGAAGGCCGTCAGATATGCACACGAGAAAATAATCCACGGTGCATTAGCAATAGTGTATCAACTTGGTCTTTACAACACACCAGCTAGTTTACATCAAGGCGATGTTATAATGCCATTGATACCATTTTATCACATCCACTCCTGGGGTAGTTTTATACATGCACCGTATCTATGCAATAAATACGTATTGATGGGTAGGTTCACCCCAGACAATGTATTGACATTGATTGAGAGGGAGAAGGTCACCTGGATAAATGCTGTACCCACCATGGTCTACATGTTAATAGAAGCGGCAGAGAAACTGGGCAAACTAGGTATATTAAGGAACCTAAAGGCCCTAGTTGGCGGCATGCCCATAAGTAGCGGTCTTGCTAAAAGAATGCATGAATTGGGCATTAGGTTCTCATCAATATATGGAGGTACAGATATGCTTGCAACATCAATATCAATCGCCCCCAGTAAGTACAATACAGTAGATGAATACCTTGACTATCTACGATTAACGACACACCCTGTTCCCTTTGTTGAAATAAGGATTGTTGACCCAAGTACTGGTAAGGATGTTGGACCCAACCAAGTGGGTGAAGTTTGGATAAGGGCACCCTGGTTACCGTATGAGTACTACAAAGACCCTGATAAGACCAAGGAGAGCTATGTCGGTAGTTGGTTCAGGACGGGTGATGTCGGTATGGTCACTAGCGACGGTGGATTAAGAGTATTTGATAGGTTGAAGGATGTTATTAAGAGCGGTGGTGAGTGGATACCAACAAGTATACTCGAGTCAATAATATCGAACATACCTGGGGTTGAGCTTGTAGCTGTAATTGGTAAGCCACATGAAAAATGGGGTGAGAGGCCTATAGCAGTAGTTAAGCCTAGGGAGGGTTACAACCTAACTAAGGAAATGATATATGATGCGTTAAATAGGGAGGTGGCTTCAGGAAGAATACCAAAGTGGTGGATACCCGATGACATCGTGTTTACTAGCAATATACCCTTAACAAGTACGGGTAAGATAGATAAGAAGGAACTACGAAGAATATTAGGTATGTAATATATTTATTTAAATTAAAATTATTTATTCATACTCATTATAAAGTCATAACCCAAATTTAATGCGTATATGTTTTTGTTTATCACATCCTCTATGTTGATTTTCCTTCCTATTAGGGATTCTCTGAAGTAATTGATCACTACGTGTTTTGCTATATCAATTGTTAATTTATCCCTCAATAACGAATTC
>Ga0081473_152322_pt1 | contig 10021 bp, 13 predicted proteins | sample CisSprmetagenome_FD_70977 | JGI IMG/M metagenome (GOLD analysis project Ga0081473, IMG submission 70977) | Hypoxic/sulfidic aquatic microbial communities from Cistern Spring, Yellowstone National Park, USA v2 (version 2) | ecosystem: Environmental > Aquatic > Thermal springs > Hot (42-90C) >... | reverse complement strand
TGCGGATAGCTCGTTATGTCAATTCCATACCAATCAATGTAATCCCTCTGGTTAAACCTGGATAATGACACAAGTATTGGGGACAGACCAGCCCTATCAAGAGCTATTGCCGCTGATGAAGCCACAAGCTCGCCACCGCCTGGTCTTCCCCAGTAATGGTGCGCCACTATAGAATACATTTATTTTGCCAGTGTTAATGCGGTAAATAAAAATGTATGGGCTATGATGTATCAATAGGCATCATAGGAAAGAATAGTTCGTGGATACTGAGATACAGCCTAGTATCCCTTAGGCGCTCAATAGAGTACTTAAGGTCACGGGTTAAGGGTGTAGATTTAGAAGTTATTTATGTGGATGGCGGTTCAACGGATGACTCTAAGGATGTTGTGAGAAACATGCTTAAGGATGAAGTAAGAATCATAGACGCGCCAGGGACTAATATACCGGAGGCCAGGAATATCGTCATTAAAGAGTCCAGTGGCAATTATATAATTTACTGGGATAGTGACATAATCGCACCACCAACAGCCTTAACAGTACTCCTTAGGGCAGGGAAACCATTGGTTGGCTTAAGTAGGCAAGATGTCTACGTACAAAGTAATGAGGAAATAGAAAATCTATTAAACAACTCCCTAACTAACTATGATGAAAAAGTAGAGATCAAAGAGGTCTTATTTACAGTATTTAGCGTTAACTTAATACATCGTGACGTATTTAAGGAAGTCGGCGCATTCGATGAAAGGCTGACCCAGGCCGAGGATAGAGATTTCGGTATAAGAGCGCGATGTAGGGGTTACAAATCGTACTTAGTAACCAACATTACGGCCATCGACGTAAATAGAAAGTTAATTAGTGATATACCTATAACTACGTCATTAAGACAGTACTTACGTGGTATTCATAAAAAGGCATTGATCTATTCATACACACCATCAAGAAGGCAATTACTTAACATGATTGCTTACGCAATTGTTCATACCCTGGCGCTATCATCGATCATAGTACCGCCGTTGGCATTAATCGAGACCCTACCACTTATTTACCAAGTATATAAGTACCGCAGAATAGGTAAGGGAGCGGAAATGTGGATTAAGTCATTAAGTTTATACACAATGATGATACCGATGTACCCACTAACTAAAATAATGAATATATGCAACATCATCAATAAAATCTAGGCTATAAATCAAAAACACTGCTAACGACTGATCTATAGACATTAGATAGCACATCCCATGAATATTTTTCCTCAACGTCTCTTCGAGCATTATAGCCAAGAGCACTCCTTAATTTATGATCCTCTATTAGGACCCTAAGTCCGTTGGCAAGAGCCTGTACATCATCTATCCCAACAATGTATGCATTATAACCATGCCTTAACACACTACTATTGCCAAGAGTTCTTTCAGCAAGTATGGCACCACCGCTGGCCATGTATTGAAACATTGTGGAACGCTCAGCAAGGTAGACGGGTGGGTATTTTGTTGCCGTCAATACTCTAATGTGTAAGGATCTTAATAACGATAACCTGAGCGGATCATAAAAAACAGTAGGTTCTACAAAAACGTAATTCTTAATTCCATATTTCCTCAAAATAGGCAGGATCTTACTTGTTGTTTGCAATACTAGATATACCTCATCCCTATATTCTGACTCTATTTCCTTAAATGCGGCAATTAGCTTTTCAACACCTAGTCTATCAATGCCATTTACAAACCACATACCACCACTATAACCTATCAAAAGTTTACCATCAAGATCTCTGAATTTCTCAAAAAATAAATCACTAGAAACCCTCAATGGATCAAAAATTCTCAGATCCACACCAAAAGGAACATAACTGACCCTTTTAATACCATGCATTACCAAAATACTCTTTATTGCCCTGGACCAGGCAATAACATGATCAGCCCTTTTTAATGCCATAAAATCTAACGCATTAAAGTAAATGCTATCATAACTACAGGTCCATAGGTCCATTAAATCCACAATCACCTTCTTCCCAGCAATCTTAGCCGCCAATGCACCTATCGCATTAAGCAGAATCACGTTTTTCTCACGTATTTTTAGGAAATACGGTACTAAGCTAGATTCAGTAATAATGCTAAAACCTAAAAAACTACTATCCATGCGTTTACAACGATAAAGAACTCTGGAAGCATCATTATTCTTAATAATATCGGTAATATTCTTCGATTCTTCAAAACCTGATTTATCATTAAAAATAGTTCTATGAAATGGTTTATTTGGATTAACTACATAACCAATGAACGTTCTTAACTTATGAATCTTAACATTGCAACAATTCTCGACAAATAATGGTCGTGGATACTCCGTTAGTTTAAAACCCGTTATGTAGGCAATGCTCATTCCAACTGTAAAGGTAAAGGATAGAATATATATATCTTTATCCTTATCCTTTTTATCATTGCAGTTACATTAAAATTTACTGTGATAATGCCCTCTACCGATATGGAAGTTGCTGTGTTCACGCCTGCTGATAACTTGAGCGGTGGTAATTATAGGGTTGCTAATGTACTTAGGTTCTTCCCTCGTGGTAAGTATGTGCTCCTAATGCCAAGAAATAGGAAGTACGCTTTTATTGATGTACTTACTAGATTTGGTAGTAATTCCGATGCCTTATTGAGTATCATAAGTGATGCTTATGAATTAAGGGATTATTATTGTAAAGATGTTCCATGCCATATAAAATATGGCTATTACGTGGGGAAGGTCGTAAAGGAGCTTGGCGTCGACATCCTTTATTTTCCACATGAGCATGCATACCTACCCCTGGGTTTTAAAGCAAGCAATATTAAATGGACAGAGTTACTCCAGCTGACGCCAGTCATCGGCTCACTCACTGTAGAGGAGGGATCTGGATTCTCATTGTTCATGAAGAACCTAAGGGTGAACTTCAACTATGGGTTTTTCAAAATACTAAAGGGCTACATCAGGTTTAGGCTATTTACCTTAGCGGTGCGTAACACGCCAATACTGGCAGTTTCTAAGTCGATACCATATGAGTTGGAAAAGCTTGGTGTTAAGGTTGATGTTAGGGTTATTGATCCTGGCATTGGTGTTGATCCTTGTCCCTTTAGTGGTCTTGATAGGGTTTTTGATGTTGCTTTCTTTGCTAGGGTTACCCCTGAGAAGGGTGTTTTCGACTTCCTTAGGGTTGTGGCAAACCTCGTTAGGTGGAGGCGTAGCATTAAGGCCCTTGTGATGGGCTTCGCAGGTGATGAAATGGCGGTTAGGGTTCGTGAAATGGCCGGTGAGTTGGGTATTGCCGGTAATGTCGAGTTTAGGTTCAATACACCTCGCGATGAGGCTATGAGGCTGCTGGCCCAGTCGAAGTTAGTGATATACCCAACTAGGCTCGACGCATTCCCACTAAGCGTTCTAGAGGCACTCTCCTGCGGGACGCCTGTGATTGCCTACGCAATACCGGCAATAAGGTTTAACTACGCGGACACGAAGGCTGTGATAAAGACGAAACCGTTAGATATCGAGGAAATGACGAGGATGGCAATCGAGACATTGGAGAGTGATGCATGGAGGGAGTTGGGCAGGGAAGCCATGGAATTCGCAAAGAAATACACATGGGAAAACGCAGCAAAAACAGAATGGAACACACTACAATCAATAATGCAACCATGAATAATTGCATTGATTATTCTCTAACGCAATGCATGATTCCTTGTTTATTGTTGCCTCTCATTTCGCACCTATAGTCCGTGCCTAACATACTCAGTAAGTCATCCACCGGCCTGTTAACGGTGTACGAGTGGTATTCAAAGATTTACTCCCTGAATAACCTAACGTGCTCGTAATCATTCAGTATTATGTCGAACTCGCAACCCTGATATTCCATCTTAAGCACAGCATCATTAACATTAATACTGAACCTACCGATTATCTCGCTGAGTGTTACCGCTGGGACGGCGTTAGGGCAATCACCAGGTCTATGATACGTACCTGCTGTACCATAGGCGGAGGTGTTTTCAACGCATATCTTGTCTGGCTTACTGGCCAAGCCAGCATTAAATCACACCCTCAAGGTTGTTCAGCCTAATGTTATCGAGCATTTCTGCGTAGGCGCCAGGGTGAGGCTCAACGGCAATAATCCTTTTTGCACACTTCAGGGCGAAGTAGATGGCTGAATCACCAACGTAGGCGCCAACATCAATCACCACCTTACCATCGACATCAACTCCCTCATAATTACCAAAATCAAAAACCTCAAGAATAGGCCAATGCATATGCCTAAACCTCACATTGTTCTTAGTCCAGTACTTATTCGTTAGATCATAAGCCCAACCATTCTCAGCAGCAAGCCTCACAAAACCATTACTATCCCTAATCTCCTCAATTGGTAAATGCGCATTATTCACATAGGTGGCAATGCCTTCCCTGCAATCATAATTCGTGATGTAACCATTGTAATGATCATTAACCAAAACCCCATAAGCCCTCACTGGGATTAAACCTCTAGAACTATCTCCACAAACAACCCCAATATCGCCAGCACGAAGAAAACCACCCTTAACCAAGTAATACCTAATGCCGGCAGAAAACCAATTACGAAACAACTTCCTACTCGCCAGGAGAACCCTAAGTCTACGGATAATGTTCATTAAAAGGCTGGTAATACTGATCTTAAAAGCTTTATTAGGCATTAATCTACATAGTTAAGCAAGTTAATCGAGTAAGGCATGGATTATACCCAATATTTAACTAAGAGTGCCTTGAGTATGAGGCTTGGGTTTTTTATCCACCCATTGATGTAAGGTTGATACGTGGGTACACTGTGAGTAATAAGGAGCCTATCGTCAGCATGCTCGCTAGGTTTAGTTTGTCTAAGGGGCAGGATTTCGTGATTAGGGCCTTTAGCAGGACTATGTCGATATGTGGTGATGAGGAGGACCTTGAACTGGTGCTCATGGGTGCTGCTGATGACTTAGCAAGCCTATCATACGTTAAGCACCTAATGAAACTCTCCAGGGAGTTGGGTATCAGTAGGCGTGTCAGGTTTATGGTTAATCCGTCCATAGACACTGTGTATAGGGTCTTGGGCAGATCCACAGTGTTCATTCACGTTAGACCCTGAACCATTTGGGATTGTTGTTGCCGAGGCCGTGGCTGCCGGGGCAATATCCATTGTTCATAAATCCGGCGGCCCGTGGATCGATATCGTTAGGATGGGCAGGTATGGCCTTGGGTTTAGTAATGAGGAGGAGGCAGCCCTCGGTATGTGCAGGGCCATGGAAATAGCTAAGGAACTCAGGGATGCCGTGATGGAGAGGGTTCATGAATTCTCCTACGAAGCATTCAAGAATAGGGTTGATGCAATAGTCAGAGAACTCATTATTTAACCAAGTCACATTAAACCCTTACATCATTACGCTATTCCTTTTCTCAGGGTAGTATAATGCTGAAAATACGCAGTTTCTAGAAGTTGTGGCATAACTTCGACCTACTTAAAATCACCCAAGCCCTAAATTCCTGCTAGTAAACTCGACATTTAAATTAATAAACTAGCGTGACTTTCCTCATATTGATACCTCCTTGAGTACTCTTCTTACTGCTTCTCTGTGTAGTGGTGTTTGCCATGCTACGTCCCTACCGATGCCTAGTTCGGGATCCCTCTCTGGTGGTGGTTGGTCTACCCAAAATACTTGGTCTCTATCGTACATGTTGTATATTATGAGGTTTCGCCTAATGAGCTCCGCCTTAAGCTCCCCCGGTATGTCTGGACTCCACAGTGCCTCCGGGTCCTCGACAGCCTTCTCGAGCCAACTCCTCCACCTCACCACAAAGTCCGGGGTCAAGCCCTTCTCCCTAATGAGTTGAGCCACCACGGCATCCCTACTCCACCCAGCCATATATAGTTCACGGAGTACATTTGGGTTCCCACCAGCCCATTTCCAAACCTCGTTGAATGGTGGTTTCGGTCCAGGTAACTTCTCATATAACTGTTGGAAGCCCTCCCTCGGCATGTTCCACATGGGCATTATATGAGCCCACCTATGGTGGCCGATCTCACTCCTCGATAGGCCCTCGCTCGTTGCGATTAGTATGACTATTTTCTCGTAATCATAAACGGGGTGCTCGATCATGTTTAAGAGGCCCTTGACATAGGCAGCCGCATTGTCCAAGCCAATGGCTTGGAAGACATCATCAGCGATAACAGCCACCCTCCTCTTCCTCCTTCTCAACAACTCCCTCACCAAGTCGAATACGGCTAGGGCGATCCTACCCCATTTCTCATCCGCCAGCGTCTGCCGGGCCAAGTCGAGGAAGAGGGACTTAACGTCAGGCTCGTCAACCTCAGCCATGAAGACCCTATCGAGTGGGTGAAGATAAAGTACGTTATAATCAAGCTCCCTGAGCGCCTCGACGGTTTGCCTTAGGAATGCCTCTTACCACAACCCTCGGGCCCAAAGATTACCACTGGGTACCACGTGCTCTTATTAGCCCAATCCTCAACCTGCCTAAGGGCAACATCCCTATCCGTGAACTCAATTTCAAGCCCAGGCAGGAACGAGAGCCTAACCCTCCTCATTAATGGGCACATAACTTCACTATGCTCATGCGCTCATTCTGAGTCTCCGAAGTACCTCTTCTATTGGCAACGCTGGGGTTGCCATTGTGATGCCGCCTACATCACTTGCCATGTATTGAAATGCTGAGTAAACTTCGCTGAGGTCAACCTTCACCTTTAAGTAATCCCTCATGAAGGCACCATACGCCGATAGTAGATTATCTAACTCATTCTTAGTGCCTACATCAAGCGCTGCAGCCTCAAGCGTAATAATCCACTTAAGGAGCCCCAACTCCCCAGCCCTCATTACGTACGCCTCCGCCGCATCCTCACCAGTCTCCACGCTAAAAGCCACAGCGTAGCCAAGGCACGTGGGCCTTTCGGCATCAATTAGGTGCAGCGAGTAGAGCCAAGTCCTCCTGAATCTTAACTCCCTCCTAAACGTGTCTGGGTCACCTATGTTTTTAGGCCTAGTGAGCAGTATTTTCATGGTTTCCAAGAGGCTGAAGTTCGACTCCACGCCTGCAATAGCCCTCATTATCACCAGCTTCTCAGGTAGTGTGGGTATTGGGGGTAGTGCAGATACGTCGTTTGGCCTTGAGTTAAATGCCCTAAGCACCGCATCCACCGCCTTAACCACGTCACCCGTGTTAAGACCTAGTGCCCTCTGGTAATAGTCAAGCTCACTGATGTTTGGGGAGCCACCCCTCCTGCTACGGTAGCCTAACCACCCTAACCTATCTAGGATCCACCTTTGATGTTCCCCAAGCCTGCTCACAACGTCCAAATGGCGCTTGAGGACCTGCCCCAGATCCAGTCCCTTAGCTTTGGCGTATGTTAAAATAAGCGTGATCCTCGGTGACTGGTATATCCAGCTACCCCTCCTGGACCTATGCAGGGTCTTCAGCATGCTCACGGTATCTCCATCTCAAGCCTTATGTGATGAGCAACATACTCTAACCCTAAAGCATGCTGCATCTCAGCACCCTTCACAACATTCCTCACATGGGTTATAACAGGCGCGGCTAACATGTAACCGTTCGTGACCTTAGTGAGTAGTTTGTTGCGCCTGCGCCTCTTTGAGTATAGCCTCTCCACTGGATCCTTCGACTTAACGAGCTCAGCCGCCTTCCTGAGGCGCTTCTCGGGTATCTCCGCGTATATGTTCTGCATGAACCACGCCGCGAGATATGCAGCATGTAAAGCCCTCTTAGTCTCCATCTTAGCCCTGGGGTATGATTCCGCAATCCTCCTAAGCCACTCAATCCTATCCCTCAAGACCCCGTCAGCACCCTTAGACTTCACGTCCCTGACTATTTCTGAGACCACGGCCGGGTTCCTGAACTCAACTTCACTCAGTTCATTGGGTATTTTCCCAAGCTTCCTCTCAAGGAACCTCCTCATGTCGTCGGTCGTTATGTTCATGGTTAAGTGGTATAGAGGCGCTATCCTCCTCCTAGTCTGCAAATCTAAGTAAACCCAAAGGGTTGTTGGTATTGTTAAGCCTGCATTAGCCCGAGGCCACCTGTCAACCATCTCAAAGTACCTGTCACGGAGGTCATCGAAGTCGTGAAAGCCGTATTGCGCGGGCATTTCAACAACTCTCTCGAATTCATCCACAACAATAAGCGTGAACCCCTTATTCACCAGGTCTTTGATTACCTTAAGTAGTCGGTTTAATCCAGACCCCTTCACCTCAATATCAATCTTGGCCCCTACAGTACCCGTACCCTTAATTGACTGCTTCCCAAACACCCCGCCTAACCATTCCCTCAGCTCCTCACCACACCTCTCCTCAAACTCCTCGGCAATATCAATGGCTACCTCGTTAAGGTTCACAGTACCCTCTTCAGCCCTAAGCACCTTATAGGCCGCGAGAACCGTAGCCCTACCTCCCAGTGCATTCTCTGCAAATACCGATAATGCCGCAACTAAGGTCTTACCAAAACCATAGAACCCAGTTACCGCACCCCCCTCCTTTAACGCTTGGTAACTACCCCTTAGCAACCTAGCTAGAGCTGGGTTGGCTGGCTCCCCGAACTCCCTCACCTCCCCGCAGATCTCGGGTACCGCTTGGTAGGCTGATAATGCCGCAATTTCAGGCGAACTCATGGTGGATATAAATAATGAGGAAGTCTCTTTAAAAGCTTCCTTAGTTTCTCAATCTTATTATAAACTTTAGAAACCTCGGTAGCCTTACCGTAAATCTCACGACGTTGCAGTGCTGAGTGTAACGCTGCGTAGTATGCGGCTATGTCGCTTATTGAAACCACATGCGTCTTTCCCACAATTACCCTGCCAACCCTCATCCTAACGTCACTTATGTACACCATTTCATCCCTACTCGGGGTATCAAACACCACCACCTCAACGTCCTCCCTCCTCAACTCATTAACTATGGTGTCAGTGGTTGGGTTTGGTATGGAGACTACCTTAACCATGTGCCTACGTCTCAACGACTTCACGTACATGTCCACCAGGTCCCCATGCTCCTTTAGGTGAAATCCGTAAAGGATGAGCTTCACGGCATTATCAACCCTGGAGACACGCCTCTGAGCCAGGTATCCGGCTACCTGCACTAAGTGCATATTTAAATCAACTACATCAGGCCACTCGTAAATAGCCACACCAGCCCCATACCCCACTTCACGGTATTTCGAGAAGTCAACTGCAGCAATCCTAACCCCCATACCCTATCAAACAGTCCCTCATTTAAGTTTCATGGATTATGTTACTCAGTATCAATCCCTAGCTCACTAAGTAATTCGCTTATTCCAACTACCTCAAGTGCCGTGGCTTCACAAGTATCCTCCCAGTGAGCAACGTAACTGAGATCCTAGTTAGAAATGGTTCACCAACCCTCAACACCCTCTTGACCCCTAAACCTAATGAACAACAGGACTTCCTAAGGTCGATATCAGGTAAGGATCCTATTATCCATGGTTTAGTTAAGTCCCTAGGCATAATTAATGCGTTTATGCTTAAGCCGGTGTTAATAATTATTCCCATACCTAGCGATGAGGGTATCTTCACCGCTTAGGTAAATCCCACGTTCCTCAAGGGACTTTGCTGCCTTCACTACTCCACATGCAAAGTTAACCATTTGTTCTAAGTCGTCGCCAATTTTCTTAATTAACACTGTAGCAATATTATTCCTACCATGGGCTACGGCAAGTGATGCTAAGAAGTAGGCCATTGCCGGTAAAGATGCCCCTAAGGAAAAGTTTATGAGCGACTCCGCTAGAAGCACAAGCGAATACCTCACGTTAGTGTCCCCCTGCTCACAGGCAACCCTATGCAGTAAGGACGCTAACATACCATAGGCACCGTTAATTGCAGTAAGCAACTCATTAACATCATTAACATTCTCTAACTCAGCCTCCAATTCCTCGACTTCCCCAGGCTTCAACAAGCCATACCGTCTTAACACCTCCATAAGCGTAAGTAAGGTACTCTTAAGTACCTGCCCCTTACCCT
>Ga0081473_138209_pt1 | contig 10071 bp, 10 predicted proteins | sample CisSprmetagenome_FD_70977 | JGI IMG/M metagenome (GOLD analysis project Ga0081473, IMG submission 70977) | Hypoxic/sulfidic aquatic microbial communities from Cistern Spring, Yellowstone National Park, USA v2 (version 2) | ecosystem: Environmental > Aquatic > Thermal springs > Hot (42-90C) >... | reverse complement strand
TAATCATTCAGAACCTTCCCGATAACTCCCCTAAACTGCTCGAGTATTTGCAGGAAGCGAAGGCGAAGGGATGGACTGATATCATCGACCTTATTGCCATAAAGCTGGGGCTGAAGCCGAAAAAGGAGAAGGAGGGGAAGAGAAAGGAGAGCGAGATACTCAGGAAAGTCCTAAAACCACTCGGGAAGAAGAGGATAGAGCACACATGGGACGATTCGGTAGATTTCCTCGAGGCCAAGAAAGTCCTAACGGACGCATACAAACAGTTGTATGACCAGAATCTGACGACCTACGAGGCCTACGTCGCCATCCTCCTCATACAGCTGGTCAACGGTGCAAGGATAGGCGAGGCGATCAGGGCTTTCAAGATGTTCGTCGAATCGGGGCAGAGGGAGTTCCAGCTCCAGGCAGAGAAGAGAGGCAATACGAAGTTCTTCATAATTCCGAACATCATAAAAAATAGGCCATCGTACAGGTTTGTGCTGACGATTTCCGATTACGATCTGAAAGCGAGGATAAGGATGTTCACCAAAAAATACTTAAAATGCACTACTCACTCGTTCCGTTATGCACTGATCAGCTTTCTTGCAAAGAATGGAACTGACCCCGCAATCATCGCGAAAATAACAGGCCATAAGAAGCTGGACAGGATAGTACAGTACACTCAGTTAAAGGACGCCGTCGAGATTCAGCGTAAGCTGGCGAGTTAAACTAATCAAAATTATGGGTTAAACTAAGCTAAGCTAAGATAAGCCTGCTCAGTACGTCATTTAATTTCAACCTTGGAAAGTCCGCCAAGAACCTCGGGGATATTTTATTCGTCATTTCATTGTACTGATAAGCAATACTCAGCATGAAGTTCGCCAAATCCAGCTCTAACAAGGCTGGAGAATAGCTCTTATCTCCTCCATAATATCTCGAGTAGATAGACATCGGTGTCTCGTTAACAAGATCCGATATGTTTTTGACAATATATTTATGTAAGTCAAATATATAATTCAGGTTCTCTATCAATTCCCTATAACTTGCCTTGTCCAGCGTGTATACGTTATGAGACTTTAAGAAATTAAGGATATACAGCCCCAATCCCGTAGTCGTATACCTTCTCTTCTTCTCTTGGTTCAAGTTAATTTCACTGCTTAGGCCCATAAACAGAAGAGGGACAAGCCCGTTGCGTGATACATCATCAGACGGAATACAAGTAACACCACATACTTTCTTCGCAAACCTCTGGATGTCCTTTAATTCCGCGTTCAGTAAGAGGAGTTGGGAGTTGTAGAGGCAAAGGTATTTTCGGAGGCAAAGGTATTCTCGCAATGTTTGCTTATTTATTGGGTTGTCTGGCATTAGGGATTTCATGGCGTCTGTTAGTATTAAAAAGGAAAGTATTGACGCCTCCCTGACCCTGTAGTATTTGTCATCAATTAACTCAGCCCCAGTGAATTCTGATATCGAGTTAGCGAACTCGTCTGCCTTTTTCAACAGTTCATCGAGTGCCTCTAGAAAACCGGAAGCTGATAAAGTCCTAATTTTTGCTGGTATGACAAAACCGTTTTTAACTAATTCGATAACCTTGAGCGAAGTTTTCTCGTAAGCCTTAATGTGTCTTTTCGGTTTCGGCTTCGGCATAAGGTTGGTGAAGAATTCTAAGGAGGCGTCGATCATCGTGTTATAGCTATCGTCGAACTGGTATTTAAACTTTCTGCCTGACCGGTAAGGCAGAAAACACGTGGAAACTCCCTCATGGTGCCAGGGTTAATTTAGCTGTCGTACACAAGCGATTTCAAGTCACGCTGAATATAGTGTTCTAGATAATCCAATTCGAAGAACAAAAGGTAACCAGTAGGATAACTATCCAAGTTCTGTCTCAATTTAGAGAGTTCGGCTTTCCTGGCTATAAATAAGAGTTGAGGATAATTATCAATACGCCTAGTTCTCAACATGCTTCTGTTCTTTTCATTGTATTCATTTTTTAGCTGAGTTACCCAGTCATCATTATATTTACCAGTTTTTATTTCTATAAAAACATGATAGTACCTGAATTTATCGGGAAAATTCCTGTACGGTGCCAGGACTTTCATATACAGGTCGTAGAACATCAACGTCTTAGGATGACGCCATTCCATTTGCACGAATACAGGCTTCCCTTTCAACCATATCCAGTCCTTATACCTTTTAACTACATCAATAAACGTCTCGGGGTTCGCCCTTATCCACGATGAAACTATGTAATGATAAAAGGAATGGATTCTTTCCCTTGTGGGCTCCCAAGGAGCCATAGCGTCTAAACTTCACTAAATTCGCAAATATTTTTTAATGAACTGGTGACGGGCTTCCTCTATAATTGGTAAGGCTTTGTTTCCTAAAATCTTGACAAGTTTGTCGCACCGTTCGTTACTGATAATCCCTAGACTCTTTGCAATATGTGCACTTTCTGGTGTATAACCAGCCTCGACTAATTCATCGACCGTAGCGAGGTGCAACAGTCGTCTTTTATACTCAGACGGGAGGAACTCACATATCATTTCCACTCGTGACGCTCTTTAGCACAGAGGTATTTAAGTTTGAAAACCCCATGTGAAACAAACGTGTTATAAAGTGGAAATCATGTGGATATCACCCAGATATCACCTACGTCAGCACGGGTCAGAATCATATCCCCATTTTTTGTAACTCTCGTAGAGGGACTTGAATCATTCGCCCCTTAAACAGCTGTTTAAGAAGCGGGCACTTCTCGCTTATTTTTAAGCCTTTTTGTGGAAGGTTAAAGACATGAAACCGGACTGTAAAACCCTTATGAAAGCATACGAGTTTCTGACCCAAATAGGAATAAGTAAATACGACGACGACTTCCCGGAGATACTGTCCACCCAATACCTTATACAGAAAGGTTACTGGAGAGTAAATGACGACGGGACGATCGAAGAAGTGATCAAACCGCGGTACTCGATGAGACCCCTGCTCGTCGCCATGAGAGAGATCACGAAAAAAATCAGGAACGGCACCACGATCGAAGAAATCGTGAACGAGAAGGAGCTGTGCGAGGACGGCGAGGAGGTTTAAGAAAAATGGCGGATGTGAACACTACTGTGATAAATGCCCTGCCTCCGTTCTTCTATACACAGGTCTTCCTGATTGACTTAGCAGGTGGCTTCATTCTAATGACGATAATTACACTGTTCATGCTGAGGAACAGTAGCTTGACCCATCTTAGACTCGCCCTGCCGTTCCTGATGTTTTCTGTAGGTTTTACCCTGATTTCGCTGTATTTAGCTCCTTACATAACGTACAACCCGGAGTACACTTCCCCTTACAACGTGACGTATAGACTCACACCCTACAGTGCCAACGGTGCCGTGCTGATCTACGTCAGTATAGCAGTTCTCGCGTTGGCCGTAGCGTATTTCGTGTATGCCCTCATGGTCGACGTGTTACACCTTTCCTTCGGCGGTAGCAAAGACGAGGGATATTACATCCCCTAAGGGCGGTGATGGCACAAATGTTCTTGAAACTGTTTAAGAAAAATGCCAATAAAAATGAGCAACAAGCCGGCTACGGTTACAGGAATTACGATGCCCTACTGTTTCTGCCTCCGGTCACGGTGAAGCTCGATAGAAAAACGAGGGTAATAGAAAAGAACGGCGTGCATGTAGGTATAATGTATTCGGAAACCAGTGGCATTGAAGTGATGATGGATCTGCCTACCGACTTCCTAAAACAGTATTATGAGATGACGACGCAGATAAACCAGGGCAACCCGAGTAACAGGATAGTCTATTTCGCAATGGTTTTCATTTCTCCGCAAGAGTTCGCGGGGAAGAGAGCGAAAGTAGTTAAAGACGTGTTGCTTAAAGGGAAAGCTAGCACCAAAGGGAAGTTCTTCGTCTTCCCGAGGTGGATCTGGCTGATATTGGAACGTTATGGCAACGTAACGAATTATTTCGTCATAAACAAGTTCGAAGACAGTGACCCCACAAACTATTCGAAGGAGTTCGACACGTTCGGTGCCGTCGGGGTTACGTTCAACGATTATTTCATCTTCGCGAGCGTCGCCAGGAAGGACTACTTGGCTTCCATAAACAAACGGATATCCCTCGGTCTGGGTGGGTTATAATGTCCCTCTCGTATTTGGAATCACTTGTAGGGAAAAACGTGATATTGTTCAACTACTTACGCAATGTGTTCAAGAACAAAATAGACAAAATGGTCGAAAGCGGGAACGAATACGCCCTTTATATTGATATGGGAACGCCTGACCGGTCGATGCACAGGATAACGTATCCCGGCGTTTACTTCGTCACGGACGTAATGATAAAGGGTACCAGTTACGTAGTTTATCTGAAGAAACAGGTCGACCTGAAGAAGTTCGCATTAGTTAGCTCAACGTCGGCTTCCGAGTATTTCGTTTCCTCGTACCGAAAGGCACAGTACAAGGACGGAGGGTATTTGCTGGACGCTTTGGAGTTCGAAATCGGAGGGTTCAAGCGACTCACGTTCAACTACGATAAGTACATTGTGGTGAAGGCGAAGACGCCCGACCGCAAGCGTACTGCTATATGCTTGGGAAACAGTACCGTTGTAGATGATGTAAACAATATTTCGTGTAATGATGACTGGTACAATATAGAATAAGTGAGGTGATTTGTGATGCCACGAACGAGAAAAGAAAACGAAGTACCTACTCCCGAGCAGTTCCAGTTCATCGTCTACAGCGAGGTCTGCATGGATCGTACTAGTATAACGCACCCTAATTTGGGCATACAGAGGTTAACCACAGTGGTTCTTACCTATTACAGCGATACCGAAATAGAGGATCTGTGGAGGGAAGTAGTCCTGAAAAGGTACGAAAACGCGGTGTCCGAGGTCGAGCTGATGCAGATCCTGAAGATCGGTTGTGACATCATGTTCATCGTGATGAATACGTCCGGCGAGGACGTTAAGTCGCTGGTAACGAAAATACTGGACGTCACGAGTAAGAAGCACTTGTTCTACGTTAACGAGGAGGCACTTGTTGCAGAAAGCTCTTACCTAATAGACGTACTGACGAGAATTGTAAACCCCAATGCGTTCGACGTGCTCACCGTTCTGAGTACGTTAAAGGACGTACAGATCAGGACGGCCACCATGATAAGCAGTATTAAGGGGACGTCGTTATACCAGGCACTCGTTAACGAGTTGGGAATTGATGAAAACACTATTGCGAGAAAATGTACCGGGAAATATTATAGGGAATGCGTAACTGAGAAGAAAACGCAGTTGTTGAAAGCCCTGCAGTTTATCAGGATGAATATAAACATTCCGCGTTAGAGTTACCTCAAAAATTTACTGAAAATGGGGGTTAAGGGGACGGAAAGCCATGCCCTCCAGAGTAGGGAGGAAGTCAGAGCCTGTCCGTGCTTATCGGGGTAATCCCCAGCGTCTGCGCCGTCTCCAGCGGTGCGAGAAATTCCACTCTCAGTTTCGCCTTACTTACTCCAGCGATTTCCGATATGCTTCTCTCAAACGCTAGCAGAAGTTCTATCACGAGGTCGTGTGCCTCATTGAGCTTGGCTATTATGTCATCGTAATTCGCGTCACTCGCTATCAAACCGCGAATCTCCGCTAACTTTTTGTACACCTCATCGGAGGCCAGACTGGAGAACCTATCCGCTAAAATCGATAACAAAATTTGGAAATATTCGTCTACATCATACGGGGTGCCGGCGAACTGCAGAGTCCCGCTCTTAAGATCTTTCGTCAGGATCAGCACGTAATTGTTCACTCTTTCCTGTTTAGCCGTTACCTCAAGGGCTTCCCTCTGCGTCACCTGTTTGGTCGGTATGATGGCTTTTTCCCTGATGGCCTGCCTTACCGAGTTGGGGTCGACTTTTACGATATTCCTCCGTCCGAGTGGGGATAACTGAGGTTGCTGTGGGGCCTGCTGCATGGGAGTAAACAGTGGCGTCGTTGTTGGCGGTGTTGTTGTAACTCCGGATATTTCATAGACGGGTTCCTGTTGTTGTTTTTTGTTGTTGGAGTTGTTTAGGCTCACCAAATTTCCTTAGTACAATAAGCCTTTTAAAATAGGAGATAGGAGATCGGGCTTTCACGGAGGGTTTTAATTTCGAACCGCTGAAACCGAGGTAACGGGAAGAAATTGAGGGAAAGGTTCGAGAGGGATATAGTAAGCCGAAGTTCGAATTCAGGGAAAAAAGGTTACGTAAATTCGAACCAACTCTAGCAGTTCGCTTCTGCTTGTGGAGTTCCCGCCCGTTAGGATCTCGAGAGTTAGGTTTAAACAGCCGTTTAACGAAAACTTTGAAGCTTTTTTAACCTCTAGTGCCAGATACTCTCAATGCAATTACAAGAACAAGAACAGAACACCGAAGTCCCTTCGCCTTCTGTAGATGTTTCTACCATTGCAATGCGTTTGAAGGACGAACTAGATAAATACGTTGTTGGTAATGAAGACGTCAAAACGGCTGTCATAACAGGGCTTCTGACGGGGTTTCCTACTTTACTCATCGGAGACCCAGGTACTGCAAAAACCTATACCATCGAGATCTTATCGAAGATGATCGCCGGGATCAAGCCGGAAGAGCTTTTCATAGTGTTAGCCCATGAAGCGATGACTCCAGAGGACATTTTTGGAAATGTAAACTTAAAGAAACTCAGAGAGGAAGGGGTCTTAGAATACATTACGGAAGGCTTCCTGCCGTCCGCAAAACTCGTTTTCATCGACGAGATCTTCAAGAGCAACAAAGTCCTCGCCGAGTCGCTGTTCAGGGCGATCAACGAGAAGAAGTTCAGGAACGGTAGTAAAGAAATCTCGCTACCGTGGATCGCGTTCTACTCGGCCTCAAATGAGGTCAGGGTAAATACGCAGGCGGACAGGGCGTTCCTTGACAGGTTCAAGATATTCGCTACAGTCCTTTCGCCTAATTTGGAAGACCTGGAGAACCTCAATTCGGTTGCGGAAAGGTATTACAAAGTCCTTACGGCGAGCAAGCCAACTTCCGTCCCGATCGTGACGAGCTACGACGAGGTCAAGAAAATACAAGATAAAATTCTTTCAGAATACACCAAATACATAACGCAGGACGTCGTTCTAGAGGCAGTAAGGCAGGCCAACCTCATCTTGGGAGCAATAGCTCAGGCTCTGCGGAACCCGAGGGCGTTCAGCGATTCCGGAGTCGTGAGGTCGTATTTCAGATCAATGGGCGGGTACCTGACGATAAGCGAGAGGAAGTTCAAGAGCATAATGCAGGTCGCCAACGCACTGCGTGAGATGTTCGGCAATTCAATGATCACACCAGTACACATCGCACTGGCGTTCTACCTCACAATACCATTTACCCCAGAGCTGAAGAACATAATATCTCCTATAGTCTTATCGATTATCAAATCGTATTTCGACACGAGTATACCTAAGAGTACTTCAGTTGATATCAAGAGCATTATAAATAGCATTTCGGAAATTTCAAAGAAAATCTTCGCCAACGAAGACCTGAATAAGTTGTTAAACGACGCTTCAGCTTACGCAGTAGACGTTATTACCCATACGTTTCCTGCATCGACGCCCGAGCTGGCTCAGTACAGAGCCAGTCTCATTTCGAAGTTTTTAGCGGTGGCAAGTAATAACAACACCACCACACCGCTGAAGCTCGTCAGTCTTACCGATGCTATAAACACCCTGAACGATGTCGCGACCATGCACTCAAACAACGTTAAAGTAAGGACTACAGCACAGAGACTGCTCCGATATTTCGGGACTACCGTCGCGAACAAAATAGATGTGGATCGCATAGAGCGAGAGCTGATGTCCGAGTTCAATAAAGTCTCTGAGACGATAAAAGCCGAAATAGAAAGGAAGCTCAACGAGCTGGCGACGCTGGGAGATAGCGAGTTCAGCAGGCTTGTCGTAGGAACACGTAAGTTCTTCCCGCAGTTTTCGGAAGCACTGCCACCTGGAGTGGGAGTGGGAGGTGAAAAGGAGAAAGAAAAAATAATGAAAAAGGTCGACACCGAACTATACGCAGTGAGAACCGAGATAGAGGATTTCATAATCAAGTTAAGAGAGGTCAAGGAGGTACTTACACAGCTGGCGAAGTGATCCTAAATGCAGAGCTTCTTTAATGATGCTGATGAGAAGAAAGGACTAATAGAGCTGACGAACACAGTATTCAAAATAATAATAGAGGATTTGGAATCCAGGTCTTCTTATCGTTCAATTCCGCCGAACGTTAAGCAGAATTTATGGAATACCGTGCATAAACTCGTTAAAATAGCCTCAGAACAGAACAAACTCCTTTTGCAGTTCCCGGCGATTCTCGCTTATTTTGTTTATAATTTTCTTCAGAACATCGATCTAGATGAACTCGAGCACGTAAATGAGAAGCTTGACGACATTCAGCGTCTGATAGAGCGAAAGAAATTGCAGGGTCTATCATTCAACACTGTCAAACAAATATTACAACAGGAGTTACAGAAGAGAAAAAGCAGGAGTGAAAGACTGCAAGAACAAGGCGAGAAAGGAGGAGGAGAGGGAGAGGAGGGAGAGCAACGGGAGCAGGAGCTAGGGGAAGAAAGCGGAGAGAGCAACGAGCAGGAGCAGGAAGGAGAGGAGTCAGAGGGTGGAGAGGAGGAAGGTGGGGAAGGAGAACAACGAGGAGAGGGAGAGGAAGCAGAGAGTGAAAGCGGAGGAAATCAAGAGGAGGGAGAGGAAGGAGAAACACAAGAAGGTGGTGAACGAGGAGAGGAGGCCGAATCACAAAGTGAAGAACAGCAGGGTTGGGAAGAAGGAAATGAAGGGGAACAGGGAAGCGAAAACGGAGGAGAACAAGGACAGGAATCAGGAGAGGAAAGTGGAAGTGAGGGAGGACAAAGCGGAGAAGGTAACGGAGAAGAACAAGAACTAGGGGAGGAAGAAGGGGAAGAAAGCGGAAACGAAGGACAAAATGGCGAAGAACAGGAAGGCCAGAACAGCGGAGGAGAAGAAGGGCAGGAAACCGAAGGAGAACAGCAGGGCGGGGAAGAAAGCGGAAATATAGGTGAAGGCGGAGGGCAGGGAGGCGTAGAAGAAGGAGAGGAATCGGAAGGAGAAAGCGGAAACGAGGGGAGCCGAAGCGGAGAACAAAGCGGTGAAGGTGAGGGAGAGGAATCGGAAGGCGGTGAAGGCGAAGGCGAACAGGGTCAACAAAACGGTGAACGAGGGGGAGAAAGCGGAAACGAAGGACAAAATGGTGCAGGCGGAGGACAGGGAGTAGAAGACGTTTTCGAAGACCTCGAAAGGAAAATCAATGACGAAATAATGGTCTTAGATCTGCTGGAAGACAGCCTCCAGAAGGCACTGTCAGCGTTGTCCATCGGGAAAGGCTCGGGAGGAGGGATCCTGAAGGAGGCCAACCCCAGGGTTCTGGAATTATTAGAAAGGGCGAACAGGATCCTGACACTGGCCAACCGGGTCGACCTGCAGTACGCCAACAGCAGGGGCGTAAAAGACCAGGGAGGCGTGATGAAAGGGATAACGACCGGGAACAACCTCAAACATCTGTTCAAGAGCCAGCTGATCCTGCCGGACGAGATCTTCCTGGAGCGTTACACCAACAGGGCCCTACTGCAGAGGGCGGTGGAGAGTGAGGGCATCGGTGACTTCTATTTCATTATCGACAAAAGCGGGTCTATGGATGATGAGATGCCTAACGGTTACACCGCATTCGAGAACGTTTCCGCCGTAGCCCTGGCCTCCGCTATGGAAGCTGAAAAGAGTAACAGGAAGGTGTTCGTGCAGTACTTCGACGAATCGACCACCGAGCCGATCGACGTCAACGACGTCCTCGAGCTGGCTCGGGTCAAGCCCGGCGGAGGGACGGACATGATGGTCGCACTGAGGAAATTCATGGAATACTACAACAACTACCCCGGGCTGAAGGACGTAAAGCAGGTCTTCATAATGTCGGATTTCGAGACGGGCTATGACAGGTACACGCTCGAGGACTTCAAGAACTTCGCGAAGAGCAACGGCTTAATAATTACGTGCCTGCATGTATACAGGGGCAGAGTGCCTCCCGATATGCAGGAAATAATAGACGA
>Ga0081473_123291_pt1 | contig 10081 bp, 10 predicted proteins | sample CisSprmetagenome_FD_70977 | JGI IMG/M metagenome (GOLD analysis project Ga0081473, IMG submission 70977) | Hypoxic/sulfidic aquatic microbial communities from Cistern Spring, Yellowstone National Park, USA v2 (version 2) | ecosystem: Environmental > Aquatic > Thermal springs > Hot (42-90C) >... | reverse complement strand
TTTATCACCACCTAATTTGCGGAAGACGTATAGGACTATTGGAGTGTAAACCAAGACCTCTATTACGTTATAGTACTTTACCAGAAAGGAGAGAATAAAGGCTGTCGGTGAAGTGGGTATACCGTTCATTATATCTATTAGCATAGCGTTAGCCCATTCGAATCCAGGCTCTTGCCTTACTATTTGATCAAGGGGATAAATCGGTGTAGTGTGACCAGTATAGAGCACATATTCTGTCCTCCCTAAAAACCCTGGTGCGTCGTAAAACGTACTGCCGTATTGGGGAAACGAGAACCAAGGTAAGTAAAAACGAGCTAAAATAAACGCTATTAAGGGAATTGTTAAGAAGATTACGCTCTTGTTCTTTCTAGTTAAGTAAATTAAAGTGAAGGAGAGGGCTGTGAGGGCTGAGAATAGGGGAAAAGCGTAAGGGTCTAAGCTCATTTGGCCAAAATAGTCCTTGAACCCCATTAATCTGGAATATGATAGGAGCGTAAGAGTGTAAATTGTTAAAACTACCAAAACTGATAAGGACACTATAAATGAGGGTACTGCACTTCTTCCTATTTTTACAGCCACTACACTGCTTTTTCACCTAAACCTTAATATTTATTATCCTTAGCCTACCTATGCGTTTTTACTACATTAATTGCGATAATTACTCAGTAACGGTCCTCTGTAAAATTTTTAAATACGAGAGTTAAAAAGAGAAGACAGAGAATATAAGCATTTGAGGCTCTGTTTATAATTCACTTACTTCCGCCCCGCCTTGGAAGGGCGAGGGTTCCCCTCCTTGGTTCGGGCTCACATCCCTCATCTGAGAGGCAGTCGCGAGGGTCAGAGATCCCCTCCCATTAAAATTCATGATTGTATTAACGTCACTGTCATCTCACAACCGCAAGAACATTTAAACCGACGATAAGAACCTTTTTATCGTTCTACTACTCTTAAGGCGATAGACTGAAGAAGAATTAGGATTAACATACTGAGCTAGAACACCGAGCTTCTTGGCTTGCCACTTAATCCAATACTGTAAATGACGGTACTGCATAAGATACAACTTATTCCTAAACTCCTTAGATAGCTTTTCCGCACTCTTGATAACGTTCTTTAGACTATCCTATTTGATAACATTAGCACTCATCATTTTCGCTTCTACAACAACCCACCTCCCAACCTTCCTAGCGAAATCCTTCGTAATACCTCCTAGCCTTTAGATAGTAGGAGCGAAACTTTCGTAAGATTCTATTGTTCTCCTTTCACCTCTTAGGATACTTCTTCAGTATGTTCTCAGCTAAAGACTTCCAGTGGTGAACCTGCTTAAGGCGGGTTGGAATCCTAACATAATGAGTATCGTCCTTCCCTACAACTACCTCAGCCATGTTAATATCTACGGCAATACTTTCCTTTGGCTCAACCTTCTCCTCAATTGGCTTCTCGAAAACCACTTTAAGGAAAGCCTTATCATCCCTGATCACTAACCTAGCTTCCTTCATCTTCCAACTCATGTAGTCCTTCAGGTATCTGGGATAGCCTAAGATTGGTAGCACACCAACGCTCGCAATCCTAACATTCATTCTCTCGAAGTCCACATTATAACTTGCCCTTGGTGTTAGTTAAACTGTTGGCATATATACCCTTGGAGACCTACCCCTCTTAGGATTATTATTACCAACCCTTGTACACAGAGAGGGCCTCCCTATAGCGATCCTCAGCGACCTTTGAAGGTAGATTGTACTCCTCCCTTACCTCCTTGTACAACTCCTCGTGGACTTTGGATAGCACTCCCCCTTTCATTAGGGTTCGGGACGTTTTCTTCAACCAAAATAGGGTGAAACGGAGTGCCTTAAGGTAGTTGTTCGCGAGGGCTAGGAGGGGTTCGGAAAGGGCGTTCTTCATAGAAACTGTAGCTCTGATCGCTTTATTCCCCCTATTAACCATTGAAAAATTAAGAGAAAGAAATAAATCTACCTTGAAGCAAATTTATGCAATTTAACTTAAGAAATAATTGATAATTTTTCAAAATTAGAAATTTAATACCTCTCTATATACTTTTAATAATTTTTCTGATACTTTTATATAATTGAATTCCTTTGCTTTTTCTAAACCTTTAGTTATTAGCTCGTTTCGCAAAGATGGTGTAGATATAACTTTACATGTTTTTTCAGCTATATCTTCTGGGTCTTCCGGGTTAACTAAAATACCATATCCCTCAGCTAACTCTCGCATGGACCATCGATCTGAAGTTATTACAGGAGTTCCCGATGCCATTGCCTCTATTATTGGCATACCAAAACCCTCATAAAGTGAAGGATATAAAAGAGCTTGACTAGCGTTATATAATTTTACCAGTTCTTCATTACTTACCTGCTCGAAAACTATTACGTTTTTGGAAAGTTCCCCTAATTCCTTTTTGATCATATTTGTTCCGTATCTCCAAAAGGCTCCAACTATGACGAGCTTAATGTCATCCTTGCATTTAGAAATAAATTTGAAGGACTTAATAAGATTTCTAGGATTCTTGAGTGCATCGTATCTTGAGACGTTAAGTATGAAATCACCATATTTCTCTTTAATATCAGAAATCTCCTCGTCATTTAATCGTCGAAATATAGGATCTACGGGATTGTAAACTACAAATACCTCATCTTCATCGATATTGAGCAAATTAATTATTTGATCTCTTGTGCTTTCAGATACAGCTATAGTTGCGTCTATTCTTTTCAACAAAAATTTTAAGATTGACATATTTAATTTCTCTTTTTTATTCAAATATTCTCTTAATACTAGTGGTTTCAGGTCATGTACAGTCATAATTTTTTTATACTTAGAAGGAAAAGTTAACATTAGACTAGCGCTGAAGTGAGGATAAATGAAGTGATAAATATCAGGATTTAGCTTCCGTAACGTAAAATAATGTGAAAATAAATCAGTGATTATATATTTTCCAACAATATTTTTATGTTCTTTGAGTTTTGCATGTTTAAACTGTGGATCTAAGGGTTCTTTTGAAATAATATAAACGTCTTGATTCAAAGATGTTAGTCCGATATAGAAAAGATAAGTTATTCTACCAAGACTCCAGGTTCTATCAGTGCCGGCGAAACCCATTAAAGCGATCTTCACTGAAGACAAGAATAATTAAAATGTTATAAATCTCTTTGACGTTTCGATAATCTTACGAACAGCACTAAAGGAGGAGGAGAAGAATAGTAGGGATTGGAGCAAGATGAGAGTGTAGTAACAAGACATAGGCTAATGTTCACCTTCTACGTCTTTGAACACTTGCGGGAATTACTCTAGGAAGATAACAGGTACGCTAAAACCAAGTACAATGTATCTGAGGAGTTCGATGATTTCCTAACATTTCTGCACTTATTCATAAGTTACAGAGTATGCGGAGTACTAAGCACACTAGCATAAATGAAGACAAAACCGATAAGCTTAGATTATTTAACAATACAGAAAAGGGTAAAAAACATGAATACTAATTTCCCTGAAGCGAGTGACGAACTTGAAGTAAGTTGTAGGTCGAGCTAAGGGCATTGAGGTCAAGAAGTAGTATAGTAAATTATTTAGCAGAGATATTATTTTTTAAGGAAAAGATTATCAAAGTTGATTAAAGAAAAAACTTTTATTCTAACTGATATGAGCTGATACTCGAACTTATAAGTTCTGGTAAATCAAAAGGTTTAAGTTATACCGTAGTTAAAGCTCCGCTGGCTCAGGCTTTAAGTGATAAAATAACTGTAACTAGATTATCTGAAGACGGGCCGCTTAAAGCGAACTTTAGAGATTACATGAAATTTGTTAATCTGGATTGTAAAAACCTTATAGGAATTTTGTTAGCATCGTTAATCTTCATGCCTAAGTCCGTTCAATTGTACGTTGCGAGGAAGTGGTACGAAAAGGAACAAAAAGCTTCACAATGTACTACACTAAATTTTTGTATGCATACAAGGTCATTGACTTAGTGGGTGAAATATCTAAATACGCTATCACGTCGTATCTCCACATCTTTGTAGGCACGTTCTCGGCAATGGTTTTACTGGGCTTAAACTCAATCATTATAGCTAGACTACTGGGACCTGCGAATTACGGTTTGTACACTCTCTCATTTAGTATTCCTTACTTCCTATTAGGCTTCATAGATTTAGGAATGACCACTGCAGCGCAAAGATATATTTCGGAATTTGTGGCTAAAGGAAAATTAGCAGGAGCGAAAAAGGTATTTCAAATTACTTCATCTTTAATGCTTACATTATCCTCGGTTTTCACAGTGCTCTTCTTAATTCTAAGTGATTACATTGCGAGTTCAATACTAAACAGACCAGAATTAGCTGTTTATCTAAGAATTTCAGCCTTGGTTATTCTCTTAGAAACAGTATTTAGGTACATTGGTTATAATCAGTTGCTAGCTTTGGGAAGATCTCACGTAAGTTCGTTTTTAGATTTCTTACACGCATTATTGAGGTTTATTTTAGTACCATTATTGATAATTCTAGGTTTTGGGATAGCTGGAGCGATCTTCGGTGCACTAGCGGGATACGCTGTCGCTGGGATAGTTGGGATCACTTATTTGGTTTACATATTTAGGGGGATAAAAGCTGAAGGAGATATATCATCAAAGAGCATTTTCTCTTATAATATACCGTTTACGATTTTGGGCTTAATAGGGTTAATTGCTGGTGAAGTTGGGTATATCTTACTTTCCCGGCTTGTAACTGCCTCGGATATAGGTAATTATGGTGCCGCTAACAACTTAACTAGTATTATAACCATTTTCACTTCTCCCTTAGCTCAGACAACTTTACCTACTTTCTCTAGGATAACTGACGAAAGACAGTACGCCGAAGCAGTTATGAAGTATTCTAAATACGCTTTACTAATAACGTTGGGAGCACAAGGGATGTTGTTTTCCGTTTCGTTTCCCCTCGTTTACTTACTTTATGGTGAGAAGTACTCGTTAGCCCCCTACCTGCTTCAGCTTTCCTTGATCCTCTCGATCTTGACCTCGTTTCTTTCTCTTTACGGAAGGAATACTATTTTCTATATAAAAAGAATGTACAAGATTCCAATTGTAGAAAATATAATTAACATTTCCGTATTTATACCACTAACATATTTTCTCCTCTTACGTTTTGGTATTGTAGGCGTGATATTTTCAAGTTGGGCCTCATCAATTGTATCCACAATTTATGAGGATATACAGTTAAGTAAATTAATCGGATTGAAATTGAAGGAATCAATTTTCACCCTTATTAGGATTGAAATTATAGCACTGATCTCGCTCATATTACCTACTGCCATAGAGTTCGAGATCCCTTATCCTTACAACCTTCCACTTTCTCTGCTAACTTTTATAACTCAATATATAATATTGATAGCATTTTCAAAAACAATCTCCGCTGTTGAACTTAAGGAAATCGAATCAGCGCTTGAGAACAGCAAGCTCCATATTATTTTGAAACCATTATTGAAACTAATTCTCATTATTTCGTCATCACGAGTTTAAATCCTCCTCAATACTTGGTGTGACACCTATGGCTTAAAGCTTAAAGTAGTCTAATTATATATTCCCATTATGAGAATAATAATAACGAGAAGAGAGCATCTTGACGCTCTAGACGGCATCAGCAGGTTCGTTTTCACGTTAGGGGAAGGAATGAGAAAATTAGGTAACGAAGTAATTTTCCTTACACATCACGTTGGACGCGATTTCTCCCCTTTGGAAAGATGGGGCGTTGATGCTAAATATAAGGCTTTTTCAGTCCCTAAGCCTACAAAAAAAGTGGTTATCGATTGGTTTTTCGAGGGAAGCAAGGTAGTGAATGAGCTTTCTCCGGATTTGGTCATAATGAACGGAGTTGTGTGGATTAGAAGTAAGGCTAAGAAAATTGCAGTAATTCACGGTAATGGTCTTGATGAAGCTAAAAAGAGTAAGATAAACGCGTTAGTTTTACGCTTCCTTTATTCCAGGCAAGATTATGTCGTGTGCGTTTCGCAGAAGGTTAAGAGGATGGCTTCAGAGTTGGGCATTAAATGTCATGAAGTTATACCGATTCCCTTTAAGAGCGAGGGATTTAATTCCTACCCTAGAAATAAAAGAGAATTTATCCTTCATGTTGGGACGAGAGGTGAGAAAAACGTTCCCGTCTCTGTTGAGGCTGTAAGGCTCTTAAGGGAAAGAGGGTTTAACGTGAACCTAGTTATAGTAGGCAGTGGTGCTCATCACTGGAAGGAAAAGTTTAAATATGACTGGATCATCCCTAAAGTCGTAGATAATGAAGAACTCAAAGAATTATATGCAAGAGCTATAGCCTTAATTTTACCGTCTACATTTGAGGGCTTTCCGTATGCGACTCTCGAAGCTTCAGCAAGCGGTACTCCAGTTGTTGGTAGTAGCTGTATTCCAGAAGCGGCATTAGTCGATGGATATAATGGTTTTAGAATTAATGGGATTAACCCTAAGAATTACGCTGAGAAATTAGAGATGTTATTATCAAATCACGAATTATGGGAAAAGATAAGCAGTAATGGAAAGGAGTTGGTGAAAAACTATGATTATATTTCGATATCTAAAAGATATCTGGAGCTAGCATCTGAATAGTTATTGATAAATACTAATTGTGGCATTAATATTAATTAAGTGTATTTTGATTCATAATTAACTAAGGAAGAACCTATTACTGCTCATTCGATCTCATAACACTTAAATTGTATTTATACCATTTCTTTACAGCATATTCCTTAATTATCCTAGGAGCGTAAGGTAATAAGCCGTGTAAAAACGATTTTAAACTTCGTTGATAGCTAAGGTATTTAATAAGCTCTTTTAATGTTAGTTCATTTTTTGTATTAGGTAATCTACTATAAGTAACGGCCCAGTCTAGATACGTAGCTTCAAGGTGGGAAAGTAGTTTTTTCTTATATTTATCTGGTATTTCGCATTCAAAAGAAGTGAAAATATTTAAAAATGTTAAGTAGGCATTCATGTATTTTGCACTCATTTTAGTCAAATGGTACAACCATTCTTCATAATCACTTATTCTATCTGCACTAGTATTAGTATAGTGGAGTCTTCTTAAAGTTAATATTTTATTATCGAATACAAAATCTCCACCGTGACAATATGCTATGTAAAATAGTAAAGCATCAACTGCACTGGAAACATGTTTGAGCCAATCTAATGTATTCTTATTAAAAATCTTTTCTCTGACAGCGATCGAGGAATCATTATATTGAAGAAAAAGGTTGTTTTTAATATCGTAGATTTTTAATTTTGATAGTTTACTCCTAGTATTACTTGATTGAATTCGATCTATTAACAAACTTAAACTAGAAATCTTACTAAAATTATAAAAACTGTTATGATAGTATATTACGTCTTTATCTTTGAATACTTTTTTTACTATTTCCAATTTCTGTGGCAACCATAAGTCATCATCATCGAGAAATGATACTACTTCACCCCTACTCTCCTCAACACCTTTAACGATCTTAGCACCTAAGGGTTCTTCCTTCGTTACAATATTCTTTACATTACGTTCTTCAAGGAACTTATCAATCCTCTCGTCCTCGAAGTTTTTGACAACAATTATTTCATATTCATCCTTCGGTAAGGTTTGATTTAAGGCAGAGTTAACAGCCTCAAGTAAAAACTCCCTCCTATTATGAGCAGTAATAATAACTGAAATAAAAGGCACAAAATGAACAAGAAAGAGAAGAATAAAAACTTAACCTTCTTTACCACCTATATATCATGGCTAATGTAACTTTTGTAGTGTGGAGATAAAGAGGAGCTGGCGCCGAACCAGTAAAGAATAACTGTTTTAAACATTATTTATTTCATAAATAATTCATAAACTGATCTTGAGGTTGTATAACAAGGGTCACATTAAGTATAATAGTTGTTAACGTTAAGGGAAATGATAGTTCGCCTAAATTACTAGAGTCCTTAAAGAGATCTAGCTATAATGATTTCGAGCTTATTGTAGTCCACGACGAGCAGAACTCTACACCAATAAGCTTATCGAAATTAAAAAAGATCTAGCGTTAGCTAAATGTAGAAACTTTGTGTCTTACGCTAAAGGAGAGTATTTGTTGTTTCTTGATAACGATACAGAGCTTTAGCCAGATACTATGTTTAAAGTTGTAGAGTTCATAAAGCCGGACCGGAACACTATAGTACAGCTGAAGCTAGTATACTCGAAGGGCTTGATTGATAGTTTGGGCAGTGTATTGGACGAGCTAGGGTATCCCATAGAGTTAGATAGAGGCATTAAGTCTGCAGAGAATTGCTTTGAAGTTAAAGAGATCCTTTACGCTAAAAGTGCTTAATTATTAGTAAGCAAGAAAATATTCGATGAACTAAAAGGTTTTGATACTGATTACTTCTTTGGAGACGAGGATACTGATTTTTCGTTTAGAGCTTTAAAGAGGGGTTATAAGGTAGTTCTTTTCCCTGCTACGGTGATTCATCATGAACACGGAGCGTTACCTAAGGATTTGAGAAGTAGGGAAATAAGGCTAACGTATTTTCTTGAGCATAGGAAGCTTTATTTCATACTAAAGAACTTCAGTAGGGGGTATTTGTTTAGGAAAATGCCTAAAGTCCTTTTCTACTTCTTCGATTCAATGCTCATGGACTTAGTTAATGAGGAGGAAGACTTATTTGTTTAAAGCCAGGGTTAAGGCATTACTTTGGGCTATATCCAAAATTACCAGAAATTTGCAGAAAGAGGAAGAATGAAATTTCATTAACGAGGAAGAATTAATCAGAAGGGGTTTAATAGTAAAACATAAATCGAAAATGTAAAAACACTACGTTCGTGTAGGCTAGATTTCTCCTTATCTAAACACTTTAGGTTTTACTTATTTAATTTTATTACACCATAACAACCCTACTTCTTCCTTAGAGTACCCAGGCACCGATGAAGTTAGTTCGCATTGAAAGTCTTTAGATAATTTATCTATTAATTTTGTATATTTAATACCGGTGAACCTTGCATGGTGTTCAATAATTAATTTCTCAAACATTTTAACGTGCTCATAATCATTTAATATTACATCAAACTCACAACCTTCACAGTCCATTTTGAGAAGATATGGCTCTGAAATTTGTTCCATAACCTCAGATAAAGTTACCATAGGAACCTCACATTCTCCATTTGTCCTTAAAGTAGAAAAAACACCTGAGCGATATGTTGACGTACTACAAGGCACTTTAATCTTTCCACTCTTAGAACCTAGAGCAGCATTTATTAAAAATATTTTACCCTCTAGATGGCTAAGCTTGATATTTTCTATAGCTTGAGCGTACACGTTAGGTAAAGGTTCGACGCCTACAACTTTCCTAGCTCCTTTTAATGCAAAATAGATTGATGAGTCACCAACATTAGTACCTATGTCAACTACGTCTCTACCATAGACATCTATATTATCATACATAAATCCGTCGAATATCTCGAAAACAGAAGAGCTAACATATTTAAAAAAGACGCCCCCCTTCTCTATAACGCCATCCTTATACTTTCATCCATTTTTTGAGATCGTATATAAAATTCTAAATCCTTCTTTGTTAATATGATCATCAACAGGAAAATCTCGAATTTTAGTTTTTATTATAAGCTTGTCACCATCAGTTATTAGCCCCTGTATTTCCTTATCGTAAAACATATTTATAATATCCGAATAGAACCACCTACTCACGACGAATTCTTTTCCGCCTACTTTAATCCTAATATTCTCCTTTCCTTTCATGTACTCTAGTGCCGATGATAACCAGTTATCTATAATTTCTCTGCTCTTTAGGAACACCTTGACTTTCCTAGTTAACAAATACACAAGCTTTATTCCTTTTCCCGTTAATATAAACAATGCTGTTATGAGTTACCTGAACTTTCTTCGTCGGATAAGCCTCGCCTGATATTCCTTTATACCGTCTTTAACCCCTTTCATTACTTCTAAAGCGTTGTTGGGCGAATATAACATAAGGATAATTGATGAGACTAAAACGTACCATACAGCTTTGGGCTTTGAGTACCACTTGAAAGAAAAATAAGTATTAGCCTTGGACTTA
>Ga0081473_156783_pt1 | contig 10087 bp, 14 predicted proteins | sample CisSprmetagenome_FD_70977 | JGI IMG/M metagenome (GOLD analysis project Ga0081473, IMG submission 70977) | Hypoxic/sulfidic aquatic microbial communities from Cistern Spring, Yellowstone National Park, USA v2 (version 2) | ecosystem: Environmental > Aquatic > Thermal springs > Hot (42-90C) >... | reverse complement strand
ATAACCCTTATATCCCTACTTATCCTATCTGAAAATAATGGAATTGAAAAGTTTTCTAATTTTATTTCTCCATTTAATTTTTCTATTTTTCCTCTTAATTCTTTAAGTGATTCTAATCTATCAAAAATTATTTTATATTGATTGTTTAATTCTTTTTTAATATCTTTTATCCATTCTTCTATAAACTTTTCATTATTTTTAATTCTTTCATATTCTACCAGGTTATTACCAATTAATATAAAAATTCCATAAGTTTTTTGAAGTAATATTGCCATATTTTAAAAAGGTCCTTAAGTAGTCATAAATTTTTAAATATTGTACAGAGAGGTATTTAAATATTTCTATCATAATTATCCTCTATGGGTAATGAAGGAAATTCATTCAAAACCCTTGATGAGATACTGGCAAGTATGTGGATGCTTTCAACTTTCTTAGGTCCTGGGAGAAAGAATATTAGGATAGAAATATATAGAGGACCTAACGGACATAAGGGAATAGGTCTTGTCGAATTAAAGAAAAGCTCTCAATATGAGTACCAATATATATATCGTAGTGAATCTAATTATGAAGAGAACTATTATAATATTCGTATTAATATAGGGAGAGTAAATGAAAATATAGAGGAAATTAAAAAATTAATAAAGGATATAGAAAAGCTAGCTATACAGCTAACTACTGAAGTATATAAAGAGAAATATAAAAGGAATAATAGTTCTCATTTAGACTATGGAGGAAATTATTCAAAAATATTAATAGACTTTGAAGAAAAAACATCCGACTCTTTCAAGATACTTGAAGAAATGAATGAAAATAGCATTATCTTTGGATGGTCTACAAATAACTATGTTTTTCAATTTGTAGCTCTAAGAGCAAGAAAAAACGAAAATGATGACGAAATTGAGTTATCTTATCCAAAGAATTATTGGTTTAGTTTTATCGCATATTATAAATAATAATTTATGGTTAAATTAAGCATAGGCTTTAAAGATTGTTCTTATATAAATATTATGAATTTTTAAATATTTATAACAAAAGATTTAAAAATATTATCATAGAAATAATAATTTATGGGTGACGACAAATATTTGCCTTATAATAATTATGAAAAAGTTAGATCTTTGGATGAAATAGTTGATGAGAAAGCATTAGTTGATAAAGTAAAAGATCTGATTATTGAAATAGGTGAACTGCTTGATAAAAAAGAAACATATGGAGGAAGTTATTTATATGACCCAAAAACAGAATATAAAGTAGATAATAAATATAATCCTTTTGAAAGAAAATCTAATAATATGTATTAGAAAAAGATAGTATTGCTTTTTGTTAAATTTTTTCTAAATTTTCTTTAAATTCTTTTGCAGTTTCTTCAGGTATTGATGAAACAACATATTCTAAATGGCAAATTTCCATATAACCAATATCAAATAGAGGTCTTTGCGCTATTTTAATAATTGGATATGATCTTGATTCTCTTAATAATGTTGTGTCAAATATAACTAAATTGAAATTCTCATATAATTTTTCATATGTAACTAAAATATTGTATAAAGTTTTAATAAATTCTTCAAATTTATTCTGTGATAAGAAAAATATACCAAAAGTATCAATATATCCAATTAATTCATTATTTCTGAATGGAGCAAAAGAAGACCATAATTTGAGTATTCCACCTAATATTATTCTCTCATTTAATTGTTTTTCAAAATTAAAATAATCTTCTATAAAGAATTTTTTATATTTATCAAAATATTTGCTAGATTTATCTAGATAAATTTTAAAATAATTTGTTGGTTCTTTTTTAATTAATATTTGGAAATGTAAATGTTCTTGTGATGCACCTGCAGAAAATCCTTTATTTAAATTAATAAATATATATTTATAATCCTTTTCAGGTACTCTTTCATAGAATTCTTTTATTAGCATGAATGAATTGTAAAGATCTAAATAACTTATTTGAGAAAAACTCTTTACATGTTTTTTATAGTTTGGAACCAATACTGCATGATATTTTCCATATGGATATTTATTTGAGAAAAGAACAGTATCTCCAATATATATTTTCTTTGAAAATTCAAAATCAGGAGATTCTTTTTCAGGATTACAAAAAGGACATTTCGATCTTTTTGTATATATTCTTCCATAATTTCTTGGTTTATTTTTTATAGATTTATTTATTCTTATCTTAAAATTTGTTATTGGATCAATTCTTTCTTCAATTATAAATCTCTCAAATTCATTATTAAACAAAGTTCTTACATCATATTCTCTAGATATTAATTTTAGGTCTTCATTATATATTTTTTCCATTTTTTAGTTAGGGTCTTTGATAAATAAAAATGTTTGAAATTCGTTTTTCATTAAATGATAACTAAAAGAGAAATATTTATAAGTACATTATTTGGATATCAATCTTCATTTCTTATGCTGTATAATTGTTAAAATATATTTTTATATTTTGATAATGGATATAATAAAATGAGTGGTCTAGGACCATTAGCTGCATTTTTGGCATTAGGAATTATAGGAATAATATTGATTCTTATATTTGTATGGATTATAATTTCAATACCTATTTATTTGGCTGCCAAACTTTTTAATAGTGATGTATCTTTTGGAAAAGTTTTAGGTGCTACTTTAGCTGTAGGAATAATTAATGGTATAATAAACATAATCTTTTTCTTCATTTTTATAGGAAGTGGAAGTGCTAAATTATTTGTTGCAATTATAAATTTTATTATAGACTTTTTAATATCCTTAGCTATTTATAAGTCTGCGTTTGATGTTGGATGGGGAGCAGCATTTGGTATAATAATTGTAGCTGCTATAATATCTTTTATCTTTTATCTAATATTATCTATAATATTGGCTTCGTTTGGTATTAGTACTCCTTCTTTATCTACACAAATATCATCATTGTATGGCCTCTTTAGTAATATTTCTCAAAGCTTTATTCAGCATTGAAGCTTTTTCTAAATATTTTTAAAGATTCTTTTTAAAAGTAAAGTTAGATATTGATATAAAATTCCCTAAATATTTACTAAAATATATAAGATCTCAAATTAGTATAAAAAATAATACTTATATAATTTTAATCATATACTATAATAATGATTACAGGATTTCAGGCATTAAGTGGTGTTACAATCATAGGTTTTATATTGGGATGGGTCATATCTTCATTATCTGTTTATTTAGCTGCTAGGATTATTGGTGTACAAGTATCTTTTTTAAGAGTTTTAGTTGGTACCTTATTTGTAGGTATTATATCTTTTATTATAATAGTGAGTGCAAGCTCTTTATTTACATCAAATCTATTCATCATAGCGCTTATTATTGTTTTTGTAATAGCTTTAGCTATCTATAAGTCTCTGTTTAACATAAGTTGGATAAAGGCTTTCGTTATACTAATTATAGCTGGCGTAATATTTTTTGGCATTATGCTAATCTTAGTTCTAATATTAGTTCCTTTTGCCCTTGCTAGTATATTTTCGGGTCTTTCAGCAGCACCCTAAAGTTTTTTATATTTTTGAGATTTTTATATGAAGATAGATCATTGATTTCATTAAAACATAATATCTTTTAATCATAACTAAGTTTTACTATTTATATTATAACATTAACAAATTTTAAAAATAACAAAATTTTTATTCCTTTTATGGAGACCTGGCTTATTATTGTTATTATTTTAGTAGTGATTTTAATACTGGGAATAGGAATTTTTATAGCACTATATAATTCTCTAATAGCATTAAAGAAAAATGCAGAAAAGGCATGGTATGATATAGATGTATTATTGCAAAAGAGACATGATGTGTTAGCAAAATTAGTAGAAACAGTAAGTAGTTATTTAACATATGAAAGAACAATTCTCGAAAGATTAACTCAAATGAGAACTCAATATATGAATTTACCATCAAATGACATACAATCAAAAATAAATTTATCAAATCAAATTACAGGAGCTTTTAGATATTTATTTGCAGTAATGGAAAATTATCCAGAATTAAAGTCCAATCAAAATGTAATACAATTACAACAAGCAGTTATGGAATTAGAATCACAATTGGCAGATGCAAGAGAATTTTATAATGAAGCAGTAACTTTATTAAATACAAGAATTCAGCAAATACCATATAATATTGTTGCTAGTATAGCTGGTATAAAACCAATGCCTTTATATAAAGTACCAGAGGAAGAAAGACAAGATGTATCTACAAGGTTACAATTTTAAATATGCAACAAAATAATATTGCTTTTTTAAATCTTAGAAATAATCTAGGTTATTTACAACAAACGCCCCATGTTAAAAATTTGTCAAGTACAAGAACAGAATATCATAACCATATACCTTGGTATGCAAAAGATATTAAAGCAAAGAATTATGATGGTTTTTATTTTGCGTTTTTTATGTTTTTTTATGTTTTTATAATTCAGTACATAGAAATTCCATTTAAGTTACCATTATTCATTATTTTAATATCAATATCACTTTTTTTAATTATTAGAGGTTTTAAGAGATATACAATACATAATATTTTAAATAATACTCCAGTTTCTAAAATTCATATTGCAACTTATGGTTTAAGTAAGGTTAAAGGAAGATTTATACCATATAAATATCAACCTTTGAAATCACCAATTAGTGGACAGGATTGTATATACTATTCTATTTCTATTTTTTATGTACACCCTGGAGGAAGTAATAATAATCCATCTTGGAGATCTGATTTTGTAGATGGTTTTGATGTAGGAATACCAACATTATTTACAGATGGAACAGGTTTTTTAGCAGTTGATCTGGAAAAATCACCAATTATTGAAGTAAGAACAAACATAATTGAAATAAAACCAATTAGTTTACAAAATCATAAAATAGAATTATCAAATTTTAATGATGCTAAAAGAATTAGTGACGAAATTTTGCCATATATAAAATATGCTGCAAATAATAACACTCAAGTAAATCTATCATATATAAAAAATTATAAATTTACAATAAAGAATAGTAAAATAAGAAATTTAAAACAATATGTGGATGCTGGAGAATTATGTAGTTCTATAATTCGTACAAGAATAGGAAAAATATGTAAATATGATGGTAGAAATCTATTATATTTAGTAGAACAATATATTCCAATTAATGAAGATTATACAATTATTGGAGGGTTTGCAGATACTGGAGAAACGATAAATATGAAACCAGTAAAAGTTACAGTTCCAGATATGTCTACAGGAATCTTAGAAGTGCGTTTATCAAATATTTATCGAAAAGAGTTCATTGAAAGAGCTATTGCTTATATAATTCTTGGAATTATTTATTTAATTACTGGAATTTCAGTAATAATGTAAATTTTTTTTATTATAAAATTTTTATATAATAGAAATTCAAAAAAATTTTATATTTTTTATAAATATGGTTATATAATGATCACTTTAAGTATAGATATATTAGGAATTGGTAATATGATATTATCTTTTATAATGTTTTGGATTGTATATTCATTTATATTTTCAATACCGGTTTATTCGTTTTCCAAGCGTTTTCTTAATGAATATATATCACTTCCAAGAATCTTTGCAGCTACTTTAATTTCAGGATTCGCTTCTTTTTATATAAATGGTATCATTGCATATTACTCTAATTATGAATTATATATTTATGGAATATTTATAGCTTTTATAATAGATTTAGTTAGCTATAAGAAGATAACTAAAGTAAGTTGGGGAACAGCTTTTATTATGGCAATTGTAGCTATTTTATTATTTGCAATTTTTGTTTTTCCATTTTTATTAATAATGTCAGGTTTTGTTAATGGTCTTAAAACTTTTAGTGGGCTTTAATCAAGTAACCCAGGTACTTACTGAATGTCGTATAACAGAAATTATCCGTCATAGGTTTTAGTATAAGTTGGGGCAGGTATAGTGTGGTACGATTTTGAGAGAAGTTTTGGTATGGTTAATCTAGGTAATTATTTCTAAAAGTATTTTCTTCTATTGTTTTTCATCGGTTTTGGTTTTTGGGATGAAACTTATAAAACTACTAGTGAACTTATGTATGTATATGTATATTAAATTATTTTGATATGAGCTGTCTGATAATTAATAAATTAAACTAGTTTTGATGGTCTTTATCTTTAGTATCTTCTGATTTAGTATAATGAGAAATAAGTCTAAATATCTTTAATATTTTTATTTTTCTATCTTTTTCAGGTATTATATAATAAAGAATTAATAGTACACTTACTATTACATATAATATTGTGGCTAATGCAATATGTTCATACATCAACGATGTGGGCAAGCTGAATATAAAAAATACATATACTAAATAATGATTATTTAAGATTGTTTCATATATATAGGCGTCTAATAGGAAGTATTTGATAATGATTATTTCAGCAATTGGTGATAGTATAGAATAAATAATATTAACAAATAAAATGAATACTTTAGTTTCATTTGATATCTTAAGAATTAAGGTTGCAATTAAAGCTATTAATGGTACAATAATTATTATCAAAAATAATAATGGATAGTAAACCAACGAAAGCATTTCATGTAACGAAAATAATGTATTTATATAGTTATAAATTGTAGTCATTGGAATATTGATTGAAACTTTATATAATGTATAGTTAGAGCTTGTATTTATTGGTAATGTTATGAGTATTGTTTCATTCATTATTACAGATTTAATTAATAAAATTTTTATATATTGTTAAGAGATATTTATAGTACTAAAAAGAGAAAATAAGGAAATTATAATAGGTTTTGGATAAATGTATTCTAATACTAAATATATCTATACCATATATACAAATATTATATAAAGTTAATTTGTCATAATCATGTATATTCTATTTTGCAGTAGTTTTATGCTTTAATTGCCTTATGTAGAAATATATTAGAATCATCGCCATAATGAAAATTATACTATCTATAATCGTATTGGTCAAATCTTTTATAATATCTTGTCCTGTAATATGTGTTATAGTATTCATCTGTTGTGTAAAGAGAACATATGTATAAGAAGATGTATTTACACCTTGGAAGATTTCCGAGATTTCCATACTAGTTATATTAATTAAAATATTTTGATGTTGAGATATTGCTAAATCTAACATAGTTGGAAATGTTGAAATGGAATATATTCCCAAAATTCCTATTCCAAATTCCGATATTATATCTATTAAAAGAATTAATAGTGGAAGTATCATCAACATAACTCCAACATTTTTTATAGTTTTCGATATATTTTCATTTTTCATAGCTATAAAATTTTTCAATATATTTTCTAGACGCTTTTCTAGATTCTTCATAATTATAAACTTGTAAAATATATTGTTATAAGTATTCATAATTAATATACACAATTAATGAAATAAGATAGTAAGTTAATATGACTATAGGATTATCATCTTTTGTTTATATTTATTTATTTTATCATCCATATATTATGAAAAACAGCTTTATTATAATCTAAATGATCTAATTTATTGTTAAAACCTTTTCTAAGTTTTAAAATTCTAAATTTATGGATAATAATTATATAGTTTTAATTAAAAAATAAATAATTTTAAATAATTATATAGTAACTACAAAGGGTGTATCTAAAATTTTTGATAAGCAGCATTATCATCAAATAATATAAAAATACGATTGGATATGGCTTTTTGATATAAGTTTTAATGTGATTGTGGTTAACCAATATTTTTTGAAGATTTCTAAATCATACTTATATTAATTAATTGTTAAATATTAGATAATTATTGCGCAATTCATTAAGTGTATTTTTAGTGTAATATATTTAAACATTTTAAACATTAATTATAATACTACATCTATGAATGAAATATACAGAATATCAATGATAACTTGGTGGATACTGGCGATAATATATCTTGTAGAGACAGCAGTTGGGGCATATAAATTATCGCCAATTGTTGAAATATTTATGGTAATATTAGAGATTATCTTTGCAATTATCTTTATACCGTTTATAGCTAGATGGGTTGCACAGGTTTATGAAACAAATAAAATTTTAGGAGTAATATTATATTTGGTAATATCCGGAATATTTATTGTATTAGATTTAATAGGATTTATGCTTTACGTGACGTATAATACGATTAGTGCGATAAACTCAATGTTTCATTATATATATCCAGTATATAAGTAGATAGTTTTGATATAAAAAATCTGGGTTAATTGATAATATATCTGTAGTATCACTATTTTTTATTCTCATTATTTCTGTTGGATGTAGTGAAAGATTTAATTCTAGATATAATATAGTTAATTAATGATTTGAATAATTTGAAGATCGATGATATTAATTTATATATTTCTAGCCAGTCATAATAACCTATTATTACAGCGTTTATTGCTGCATATACAAAAGTAAATAATCCAATAAGCGAGTATATTTCTGCCATAGATTGACCTAAATTTTGAAATATATCTGCTAAATTACCATTTAACATTATTTCATAAATATAAGATTTTAATTGAAAATTTTCTATAATAGATATTCCAATAACAGGTAATAATAATGAATAAATTAAATTAAGGAATAGAATAATTGTTTTAGTTCTATTTGATATTCCAAGACGTAAAGTTATGATTAAAACTATTAGTGGTATGATTATTATTATTATTTGGAATAATAAGGGATAATATGATAGAGCCGCAATTTGATCTACAGAACTTATTATTGTATAATTAAAACTCATATTTGATATCATATAAGATAGATTTACTATATGCTTATAAGACTATGGAACTAATAAAATACAATAATTAAGAATTAATTTTTGATATTTCAACTTATAATATTTATAATATTATTCATGATAAAGATTATTTAATTTTATTTATATTTTTAGTATATTGTTTATTGGGTAATAAATTATTAGTGATGGAAATAAATAACTAAGCATATTATATATTAGTTATGATAATCGACATATTAGACAAGATGGAGATAAGTCTCTATATGCGAAAATAAGTAATAAGCATATGTTGATAATATTATACCTCCTTGTATTGCAGCCCATTCTGAATTTATTGTGTTGGTTAAGTTATTTTGATGTTGAAAAGTTATTGATTGTTTTTCCATAATAGATTTTAATGTACCTCCATATACTAATACAATATACATACTACTTATCAATATTAAAGATATCAAGATCATTTCTAATATAATTATATGTCCTTCTTGAGTCAATTCAGTCAAAGAACGTACTAAACGTATTATTAGTAACAATTTATTTCTTTGATTTTCCATATTAATAAGATTGTAGATAATCTTTATATGTTGTTCATTTATAAATAAATAATTTAAAGTAAATATATGAAAAATCGTATAAATAAAAATGATGAAAGATTAGAAGAATATTGGACAATTATAGCAGGAATATTGTTCATTGATTTATTTCTAAATGCATATATATTACCTAAATTGCCGTTTTTAATCTTTTTTATAGCAAACATTTTTTTGATAAGTCTTTTAATATATTATTTGATATGTATAATTGATGAATATAGGTCATTGTATAAATAAGATAAATAGTTGGATTATAAATTTGTTATTTTATAAAATAATGTGGAATTTTATAGGTTTAAGATTGATTTTAATTAAAAGATTCTAAAGAAATCGAGGAGATTTATATAAAAAATATAAAAAGCTAATTGAAGTAGTATAATGTATTTAATAATAAAATTTACTTTAATTTACTTTCCAGATAGTATATCCATTAATTCTTTAAATCCTTCTAATTCTTCTTTAGTAATTCCATATAATTCAGCAACTTCTAAATCTATTTCATCTTCAACTTTTTTAAGTTCCTCTTTTGCGTCAATATTTTTACAATCATCGGGTTTATTATTGGAATATATACATTTTGCTAGTTCGTGAGCTCTTTTAGATAAATCGGCAATTTTCTTATGTAAATTATTATTGGGGTTGAATTTGGGTATGTTAAATATATCTATAATATGTGTATATTGTCCTAATTCATAGGTATAGGATGCTATAATTAAGCGTATTATGATAGAGTTTAAAATACCTGCAATATAATATGCTTCA
>Ga0081473_128836_pt1 | contig 10094 bp, 6 predicted proteins | sample CisSprmetagenome_FD_70977 | JGI IMG/M metagenome (GOLD analysis project Ga0081473, IMG submission 70977) | Hypoxic/sulfidic aquatic microbial communities from Cistern Spring, Yellowstone National Park, USA v2 (version 2) | ecosystem: Environmental > Aquatic > Thermal springs > Hot (42-90C) >... | reverse complement strand
GGGTGGTCGCTGGGTGCAGATTAACTGCCCGGCAGATGGGGAGTGCGAAGTGAAGGATTCACCTCATAGGTTTAGTAAGCTCATGCCAACTTATTGCCGAGTTTGGACCCAGTCAGACCTGTATGCAGTAACGAAGTCCATAATCCATCGCCTAGAGAGGAGGTACGTAGACCCGGCAAGCATAACCCTCACGCTAGACCTCTCACCAGCCCAGCCCTGGAAGCGACCTATACACTGGTTGCTCAAGGACTTCGACAACGCAAGGCTTGTGATCAAGCACGACATTTATGAAATAGAGGTAACCCCACTAAACGAACCCAAGGCAATGTTCAAGATACTGGGCGCCCAAATCCTGTACTACAACCTAGGTCAGATGACCACCCAAAGCCAAACACACGCCATCATGTACCTACTCTACCGCCTACTCCGCAAGCACAAGCTACCCACAAGAAGGAGAAAACAAACCCAAAACCCACTAACCATAATCCAACGAATACTTCAAAGCCAAAACCAAACCAACACCCAACCTTAACCTTGGGCTAAGCTTGAGCCTAAATTTTGCGCAAGTCTGAAGACTACGGCAGTTGCCTAAAAACACTTCACTTCTACACCTGTATCAAATATTATTAATAATATTATTAAAATAGAATTCAGTTGTAGAAAGTCAAACGAAGTTGATTTCAGGACAGGTCACTTTTTAAACTTAATGGGTTTGTTCAGTTAAAATAACACTAGTCTTGCTTGGTTTTTAGGCTTGGGTTGCAGGTGTGTGTTAATGGGTGTGAGGTTGGGGGTACCTGGTTGGTTGGATAGGATTGAGTTGGTTGTTCTAAGGGCAGGTTTGCTTGTGGAGTTGTTTGAGTCTGGATTGTTGGAGTGGGATGAGTTGGTGAGGGAAGTAAATAGGGTTCTAGTGGGTGGTGGGTTTAGGTCTGTGGGGGTCGCCTTTGAGGATGCGTTGACTACCTGGGATGATGCGTATGCGAGTTATGACTTGGGTGTGATATTCCTAAGCCCCCTGCTTAGGGGGATGCCTAGGAAGTACTTGGGTAGGGCTTTCCTTCACGAGGTCATGCACCACATAATCAACTCAAAGCCGCCGACCAAGTTCATGGGAATACTCACCAGGAGAACCCAGTCTGCCCTTGCATTGATTATACCCGCACTTCTTGGCGCCGCCCTAGTCGCCTACGCACTTGTGGAGATAATCCCCCACCCACTCTTCTATGTCTTAACCACCCTAATACTGGGGCTGGCGATACCCATTGGAGCCATGCTACTCCTAGCCACAAGGGAAGAGGCACTAGCCAGGTCACTCACCTACTACGCAATAACCGGGACTTGGAAAAACGACTGGGTAACCACCGAAGAAATATTTAATGCAGATTGGTCAATACTAAACAATGAAAAGACAAACTCTGTTTCACGATCTCCGTAAACAAGCTACTAGAACCCCTTGTTCACGAACCGTACGGTTACTTTTGAAAAATTCTTAACGCCCAAACGCAAAACTTCGTTTCACGAAAACCGTGTGCACAAACCCCGGGTTTGTTAGATAATCTCGGGCTTGTTCTTGAAAAAGTAGGTAACACAAGCAGTGATTTCATGGCACAACTATCTCACGCATAGCAACAAGTCTGTTTGCTAAGGTGAGTTACTGCAATAGTTTCATGAACTCGCTAACCCTGTTGATGGGCACCAGGTACATCCTCCACTTCCTAACTCTTCTCTTGTTAGGCTTCTTGATGGCTAGGTAATTTCTATGCCACGCCTCCAGCCTTAATTCATTGTATAGCTTGGCGGAGCAAGGCAACCTATTCCATATCTCAGGTCCGTACTTATCCTCAATAATCCGCTTGATTTCCGCATTAGTCAGCTTAAGCACGCTACCATCATAGATTTCAAACTTGTCCCTGTTTTGAAACACATAATCAACAACCTCCTTAACTATTTTGTGTAGGAGTTCTTCATTATATTTCTCGTCCATCATACAAGACCTGGCATGTGAAAATGGGTTTAAAAATCTAACTATTGCTCGAATATGTAATCTTTATCGGCTACCTTCATTATTGATGCACTGATTACGTAATCGGGATCCGCCTTACCCTTTCTTGTCAGGGTGACGTGGTACTTGGTGACAACCTTCTTCTTGCTTTCTTCCTCCTCATCGCTTTCTTCTCCTTCAGTGATGCTTCCACTCCCGCCTTCTTTCCTCCCCAAGTACCTGATTACTACTCCCACCTCAAGGGGTATGTTGATTGTTGAACCATCCTTCCTAGTCTTTGGGTAGTAGCAGATGTATGTCTTCTCATCTCCCTGTTCATTGACTGGGAGAACCCTTATTGTTATTACACTGCTTCCAGGGATATTAATGCTCTTGTCGCCAACGCTTACCTTGACGCTTTTCTCATCTTCTGACAGCTCAACAATCATTGACTGGTTGGGTTCTAGGAATGCTCCAGCCAACCAAGCAATAACCCTAGCCCTCTTCCTATCCACACCAACTGCCTTTTTCCTCTCCCCCTCCGCAGTGTAGAAAAGCTCAAGTGGGTTTATTGTGTCCTCAATGAACAAGTCATCGAACGACGCACCCCCCAACTCATCCATGAACACATTGCTCAACGTCTTCCCCTCAAGTATCGCCTTGAGTATTAAGTCCCTGAACCTGACCTTCACGTACAGCGGTAACTCCTTAGCCTTGAACAAGGTACCCTTAAGCACCACCTTCTCGCCCTTGATCTTGATCAGGTTCTTCTTGACTGCCTCGTTACCGTGTTTAGCCCTAGGTATCAACAAGTAATCCCAGACCTCCTCAACCTTCATGTTCAGGAGTGGGTGGTACTTCTCCGCTATGTACGTGTTCACCTCCTCAGCAAGCTTGTTAGCCTCCTCTTCACTGCCTGTCTGAAGCGGTATGAAGAGGGAGTCAGTATCCCCATAGATGGCTTGCTTATACACCTCATTGAAGAGGTGCGAGTGTATCTTGTCCGAGAACTCGAATATGAACGCACCAACGACGGGGCTCATTATGCCAATACCGCTCTTTGCAAAGATTCCGTACGCACTGTTGGCAAGTATCTTGGCGGCTTGGTCCATGATACCCTTCACCTTCTTTGTGGCGGCTCTCAAGTTGTAGAAGGACTTGAGGACCTCGGATACTGCGTCAGGCTCGAAGCACACCCTCCTCTTTACCTCCTTGCCCTTCTCGTAATAAACTACCTCAAAGCCGTCGGCACAGTCCCTGAAGTTTGTCAGCCCCAGGTTGTATGCCGTGTAGATGCTTGGGTACAGCATTGAGAAGTCTAGCTCAACAACGTTCCTGTACAACCCAGGGGACCTAACCCTAACCTTCTCTAGGGAGGGTAGTTCGAAGGTTCTCCTGGTGTCCGCAAGCATCATGCCCTTGGTCTCAAGCCACTTGTGAATCAACACCTCAGCCAGGTGCCCAGGCGATGCTGTCATTGCCACCTGGTTTATGTTTATGGCGCTCATGTTCAACAAGTTACCCAAAGCCTCAAGCAACGGAACCCAGGTGTTGGCTAGTTTCCAGGTAACGAACAAATCGTGCTGTAGGTACTCTCTAACCTCACCCTCGCTCAACATCCCCAGTTTGCCCCTCTTGCTCTTCATTATGAAGGCTTCCCTGGACTCCTCTGGCGTGAGGGCTACCTGGGTAGCGACAGTGACCAAGTCCCTACCGCTCTCCTGTAGACCGAGTGAGGACGCAAACCTTGAGTCAGCCATGACGTACAAATCAAGGACTGGTGTGTACCCCTTGGCTGTGAGTACCACGTGGTTGGCGTTCGGGGGTATGTTCGGCAAATGTATTGACCTGAGCACTGGGATATCGAAGTCCCAGATGTTGTACCCAACAAGGTAATCAACATCGAGGCTTAACAACTCCCTCACCAAACCCCTGAGGTCGCTGTGGTTGCTTGTGTTGAAGATTTTGTACTCCCGCTCGCCGAAACCCAACCCAACAATCACCTTCTTGCCCACGGTCTCTATATCCATGACAACGAAGCTTGGGTGCGGTGGGTTCCTAACGACCTCGTTTGGGTCCTTCATTGGTAGCAAGTCCTTCGGGCTTGTTGTGTTGTAGTCAATCGCAACCCTGGCACTGTACTTAATATAGCTCTGGGACACGTAAGCCCCAGCCCCAATCAACTTACCCCTAACAGCAGGCACATCCCCAGGACTCTTCACCTCAATCCTGAACACGCCCTTACCCGCAGGTTCGTACTTACCGTTCTTCTCAGCGTACAACTCAACATCACTAACCTTCTCAACACCAACAATCCTCTCACCCTTGAGTGGCTTGGTGGCGTATAGGTACGGGTAGAGTGAGTCATCCACCTCCCCATTAATCACCACGGCATTACCCACAAAGTGGAATACCCGCACCATACTCAATCACAACCTATCTAGAGAATAAGTAGGTTTAAAAGTATTTCTAAGCCGAGGTAAAACTTATAAACCTACTCTATGAAAGAACTAAACCATGACGTTGCCAAAGGAGGTTGTTGACTTTCTTGAAAGCATCTCGTGGGTTAGGAGGGCGAACATCTGGGCAGACCCCAAGTGGCAACCCTGCCTGCCTAGGGTGAAGCCTAATTGTTCCTGGCTCACGCTCCAGAGCGTTGAGAAGAGTGCAATGATGGACTTACTAAGCATTTACGAGTCAGGGGGCGTCTCCAAGGCTTACTTCGACAGGGAGGAGAACCAGTGGCTTAGGGACTTGCTTGTTTATGAGTTCGACATAAACCAATGCAAGGATAAACCCACGTTCGAGTGCGTCAAGGAGAACTTCAAGCCCGAGGAGACTGGTTTAATGGGTCTTGGTAACCCGACCCTTTATTACAACGGTGGGAAGTCAATCTACGTGATATACCTGCTTGATGTACCGACCCCGATTGATTGGGTGCCGAAGGTGACCCCACCCAACATCGACATGAACCAACTCACGCCCCTAGTGCCCTTTAGGGTTCCGTACCCCCTACACCCAAAGACCAAGTCGAGGGGCTTCGCAATCGATTGGGACATGAAACCCACAGACTTCGTGCTTGAGAAAACAAGCTACAAGCTACTCCTGGAGCCACCCACCAAAGCCAGGTTAGCTATGAGGTCTGGGGTTACTCGTTCCGAGAGACCAACGGGCATCATAAACCGCAAGAAACAAGGCGAGAAGTGGGATTGCTTGCCTGACTGGGTTAAGGCGTTGATAGCCTACTTGGAGCAAACAGGTGAGCTATGCCACTACGGGCGAATAGCACTAGCCACCTGGATGCTGTGGTGCGGGTTCAGTGATGAGGAAATACACGAGGTATTCAAACACGCAAGAAACTACAAACCACACACAACCCAGTACCAAATCAACTACATCAGAGAAAGCATGATAGAAGACGGCATAAAACCAATGAGGTGCGAAACCGTCGTTAGGGAGTGCAACCAAAACAAAGTACCAAACCTAGACTGCACACAGCACTAACTCACGTAACTTTCTTTCTACACCCGTATTTACATCAAACGGCTTTTCACGTTCGCAAAATCGTAACAGAAATGAACAATTAGCTAAAAATGTTCATATCTAAACCATCCCACGTTCGCAAATTACCATTTGCTGTAAATACGGGTGTAGTGAAACACCTGTAGAGTTATTTTAACTGGTTCTGTACATGTAGCAGTACAGCTGTAAAGCCTTTAACTAATTAAAATATGGGTACCGTGAAGGAAAGGTTTATAAACAAGTCAGAATAAGAGCAAGGCGAAGTAAGTGAACTAGCCCACATGAAGTAATTGGTTCGCATAAAAGTGCGTGTACAGCATGAAGTATATAAGCCTCATTAAAGTGTTGTGCAAACATGAAGTATTGCTAACTCATAAAAGTACTCGTGGGACATGAAGTAGCTCACCGACATAAAAGTATGGATCTACCATGAAGTATATCATAAGCACAAGGTACCTTGACCTCATGAAGTAGAGGATCTCCATTAAAGTAGAGTGTGTGCATGAAGTGTTACGGTGGCATAAAAGTGGGCTGGATACATGAAGTGGTTCATACGCACAGAGGTGTTTTCCTGCCATGAAGTAATGCTTAACCATAAAAGTGAACAACCAGCATGAAGTGGCGGCGTCGCATTAAAGTACAGTACTTACATGTTCACATGAAGTGTTTAGTATACATCAAAGTAAGTGAATCTCATGAAGTGAAATTATTTCACAAGGGTGAATAACTTACATGAAGTAGAGGATCGCCACAAAGGTTACGGAGATCCATGAAGTATGCTCTCTTCACCAAGGCGGGGAATGGGCATGAAGTTTCAAACCCCCACGAAGGTTGGGTAAAGACATGAAGTGAAGGCTATACATAAAAGTGTGGTACTGACATGAAGTGAGGAACTCACACAAAGGTGAGAAACCAGCATGAAGTGTCAATGCCCCATAAAAGTAGGCATGATGCATGAAGTAGCGGGCACACATAAAAGTGTCTGCGGTGCATGAAGTATACGCTTTTCATAGAAGTTGAATAAGGGCATGAAGTAAAGTACGTACATAAAAGTATATGCGAAACATGAAGTAATTATTATCCATAAAAGTGCTTAATATACATGAAGCATATGTAATCCACGAAGGTATTGAAGGTGCATGAAGTGAAAGGGAAGCACAAAGGTGCGTTGTTTTCATGAAGTTCATAGATAACACGGAGGCGTTAAATCCTCATGAAGTAGGGCGGGCTCACGAAGGTATGAGGGAGACATGAAGTATAGGAACATCATTAAAGTATGAGGCGATCATGAAGTAACCCAGTATCACAAAGGTGGTTGGCAGACATGAAGTAAACACAAGCACAAAGGTACACGGAGTTCTTTTGTTCCCAGTGATAGGTTTTTAACTCTGACTTGGTTGGTGTTTTGACCGCCTGCCTGAGGGGAATCCGGTGAAGGGGGTGGTCCAAGACCCAGCCCCGTGGGCTGTGAGTAGATGACACCCCGATGATGGGGGTCTAAGACCCGACGGCGTAGGGAGCTGGATGAGATGAAGAGGGTTCCCGAAGCCAAATGAGGGGAAACGGGGCGAGAATTCATTAAGGTTCGTAAGAAGCATGAAGTGTACAAAATTCATAAAAGTGTTACCAACGCATGAAGTGTTATTCTCTCACAAAGGTAGAAGAGAAACATGAAGTTTTGGTCAAGCTTCTCACCACCTTCGTGCTGAGAAGTCATGAAGTGGTGACAGAACATAAAAGTGTCGTGAACTCATGAAGTAAGTATGGAACATAAAAGTTGGAAGGACTCATGAAGTTGTTAATAGTTATTAAAGTGAGCGTAAGGCATGAAGTGTACAACAAACACCAAGGTAAGAAGTTAACATGAAGTGTAGATGTCTCACAAAGGTGATAAACAAGCATGAAGTGGACTTCGGTCATAAAAGTAAAGTTTGATTATGAAGTGAAGGCGGGGCACAAAGATGGGTTGACTTCATGAAGTACGGAATGGGCACGAAGGTGGTATAGACTCATGAAGTATTCAGTGACCACAAAGGTTGTGAGGTTGCATGAAGTGGGTTGGCGGCACGTAGGTATAATCATGCCATGAAGTGGTATAAATTCACGAAGGTCATATACGTACATGAAGTAAATATAAATCATAAAAGTGTATAACGACCATGAAGTGGATAGGTCTCACGAAGGTAGTGGCGATCCATGAAGTGACAATAAATCATAAAAGTATGTGCTACGCATGAAGTAATGATTTAACACAAGGGTGAGAAAGGTTCATGAAGTGCGTAGGGATTACGAAGGTGATACTGAGACATGAAGTCAAACCTACACATTAAAGTAGTATATGCACATGTGGCTCAGTTTGTTATAGTTGCGAGAGTAAAACGGCTTTGTTAGGTGTGTTTTGTCTAGGGACTCTAATTTTGAAGGGGTTAGGTGTGTCCGTTACGAACCTGGGGCTACCGACTAGCCAGGTTGCCCCTATCCTTACCTCGTTGTTTCTCCAGTACTTCTGCCCCTTCCTGATTAGCCTGAGTATCTTTGAGGCGTGGTTTATGCACTGGAAGAACATTGGGTCGAAGCAAGCCAGGGTGTACGTCCTACCGTCACTCAAGTCATAAACAACCAGGAGTGGGCATAAGTCAACGTCATCAAACACCCTAGAACACCCACTCAACCTGTACTTGTACTTCCTCTCCGACGTCATAACACTAGGGCATCTAAACCACTTTATAAGTTTTTCTTGCCTCCTAAGTAACGAGGCTATAAACATGAAGCCAAAGTATATATTTGTAGGTCGTGGATTTTAGCATGTATGGCGATTGCGGTTGGTCCTGGCGCGGAGAGGAAGCCGGAGAAGAAGCCTGGGTTGTCGCCTATGGAGGTTCCGAAGATAGTGCCTGAGGGTTTGATGGTAGGTGGGGTGCTTGTCCCGTTTGAGCAGTCTGGGGAGGCTGAGTATGCGTTGGCTGAGTTGGAGCCTCCCTCTGAGTGGTTGTTGTATGCTGAGGAGATGGGTAGGAAGCTTGTTGAGAACCCTGCCAGGCTTGTTGGGGATGCCAAGCCACTGTTTGTTGTGGCTGTTGAGAACAAGAAGACGGGCGCAGTCAAGGTTGTGGGAATTGGGGAGACTAACACGGGCAAGTACGTGGTTGGCACCATGGCTATTACCCCAAGAATGAACGAGAACGGCGAAGTGGTTGGTCTTAACATGGCTTACTCAGGAGTTACAGCGAACCCAAGCTATGGTGAGACATACCTGATGCCTCGGTCGCTTGCCGAGGTTGTTGATGCGCTCGGCAACATAACTGGTAATTGGAAAGTACTTGCAACCTACCCACAGGGCGTTGGGTACAAGGTTGAGGAGGTTGAGGAGTACTCATTCGACAGGGCGCCCCAGTACGAAGCCGATGGGTACAAGGTACTTGCCGAGCCTACAGCCGACTCACCCTTCGTAGCTATCAAGGAGGGCGAGTTAATCATAGGCACACCCAAAATGCACATAATGGACAAGGAGGAAGAAAAGAAACTCAAGAAGAAGGGGGAGACACACAAGCTGTTCTACACGGTGGAAGCCGTGGTAACAACCGAACAAACCCCATCGTAGGGTTAAATACCTTTCACGAACAATAATTGTGAATTGGGGCGGAAAATTCACGAGGGAACAAACACAGACTAACCTTGAGGGTAGTTCACGATTATAGCTCATTGGTTAAACTGAGCAAATCTTCACGATTTGTTAATCAATCTAATGCTTACGCACTTCACGAATTACCTTTACATAAAAAGAGAATACGCTTCACGAAAAGCATCTGCCAACAAATGCTAAGGGCAATTCACGAGCATATTAGGTTTGATTGGTAAAGAATAGTTCACGAAAATTTAAATTCAAGGTAGGTAAAAGTGTATTCACGAATTTTAAGCGCAAGTAGGTGAGCAGAGCTTCACGAGCATTAAATCAAGGTTTAGGTGCGTAATTCACGAAAAAGTCCTAGTAATAGAGCTAGGAATTTCACGAACAAGTGCTCAAACTCTGCGAGTATTTCACGAAAACCCCTGGAGCTAGGGTGGGCAAAAACTTCACGAAAACCATAAGGGGCAGGTGCGGCGGAGTTCACGAGGATATTTTTTATCTAAGTAACGCATGTTCACGAAAGAAAAACAGGACTGGTCATGTCGCACTTCACGAACGCAACAACCCAACACCAGAGGCTTAAGTTCACGAAAACGTTATTTAATTATGAAGAGCTGGCTTCACGAGAAGGCTTAACGGCAAGTCGTGTTGGAAATATTCACGAGCCCTCTCTACATGAGGTTCGGTCGTTCACAAAGAACTGTCTTTCACGAAGTTCCTCATTGTGAATAACCCCTTTAAAAGTTCACGAAGTTACCGTGAATAGTTTTTCTAGAAATTCACGATTTTTTATTGAGAACCACATTGGAATTTCACGATCAATACTGCTCATGTTAATAAATATAGATGACCCCCCTTTCCGCCCTTGGGGGCGGCTTCACTCTGGGGGTCTTGACAGTTACCCCCTCTATGGGGGTTATTGGCTATATGAGTGTTCTTCACGAGTGAATTCACTGTATA
>Ga0081473_147649_pt1 | contig 10108 bp, 12 predicted proteins | sample CisSprmetagenome_FD_70977 | JGI IMG/M metagenome (GOLD analysis project Ga0081473, IMG submission 70977) | Hypoxic/sulfidic aquatic microbial communities from Cistern Spring, Yellowstone National Park, USA v2 (version 2) | ecosystem: Environmental > Aquatic > Thermal springs > Hot (42-90C) >... | reverse complement strand
TTGTTCAGCTAAACTTAAAGCGTTAGGATTTGCATTAGGATTTTCACCTGCAGATAAAACTGTAACAACTTTGAGCCCCATAGCATGAGCTATGTAGTATTCTTCTAAAAACCCAAGAACCACAGGTTTTCCGCCAAGTTTATTTTTAATCTCTGAGAGTTTATTCTCCACTAATGAGAGACGATTAAGAAATGTATTAAGATTAGAATAATAGTAATCTGAATGCGCAGGATCTAATTTTATTAATTTATCATATATTAATTTAGCAATGATTTCCATATTGCTTGGTAAAAGCCAATAACCATGAAAACTTTTTCCTGTCATTCCAGAACCAGGAGGCATATTAAGTATTGTCATATTTGAAGCATAATTCATTAAATTTAGTGAAAAAGTATCTATATTTTGTCCCTTTGCTTGTGCTACTGCATTTAAAAGTTGAGTTTCCCATTCGATGTGTCCATCAATTATTATGAGATTCGCTAAAGATACATTCTGAATTATTCCTGGAGCTAATGTAAATTCATGAGGTTCAACGCCTGATGGAACTATCGAAAAAACATTAACAAATGTTCCTCCAATATCTCTTACAACTGGAACGAACACTCCGAGTGATACAGCAATTTTAATAGGTTGTGAATTGGTTTTAACAAGTGGTAAGAGCGGCAATTCTAATAATAGTATTAATATTATTATGAGACTCAATAGTTTCATTGAGATCCACCTCCACAACACTCGGGTGCTGTAGGTATCTCATAACCATGCGGACATTTTTTAGGATGCCCTAAATGTGCACACATGTTGTTTATAACGTTAGTAGGAACATACGTGTCAAATTCGGAGACTTCTTCACATGCTTTTTCAATATCGAATCCTAATACTTGGTATAAATAAGTTTCAAGGATTCTATGATTTCTTATCAATGTTCGTACTTCATGTATTCCTTGTTCAGTCAATTGTATACCTTTCCATGGTGTATGTTTTACAAGTCCCATTTCTGAAAAACGTTTTATCATATCAATAACAGATGGTGCTTTTACGCCAAGAATCTTCGCAATTTTAACACTGGTGGTGGGTTTAGCTCCCAACTCTGTTAAATCACCGATGATCTTCAAATATGTGGCTTCTCTAGGGGATAGTGTTATTGACATGTTAGGTCTAACCTAAGTTAGGTTAAGCCTAAATATAAAGTTAACTAATGAAGCAAAATATTTTTAATATTGGAAGACTTTTAGTTGTTCTCTAATCATTTCTAAATCTTTAATTCTGCGTTCCCTTCTTTTCGAAGCCTCTTCACACAAACGTTTTTCTATGTCAGTGGCTGGTTGATATGATGGTAATAGAGCGGGTCTTCCAGTCTCATCAAGATGTATAAACACGGTATATGCAGTGCCAACATGTTTTATATAGCCATGAATTAATGATTCAGTTAGAACCTTTACTTTAATTTCCATTGATGATTTCCATACACAAGTAATACCAGCTTCTAATGTTAGAACGTCACCAATTCTTATTGGTGAATAAAATTCCATATTATCAAGAGAACCAGTTACTACAATACCTTTTGCAAAGCGAGTAGCTAAAATGCCTGCAACTTCATCTATATACATGAAAAGTTTTCCTACAAACATCAAATTACCTTGTAATGCATCTTCAGGCATTACTGCACGAACTGATTTTAATTTCCAAGTTAGATCACCGATACTCTCTATATTTAATGCTTCTTCTTTTCTTTTCAAAATTCTTGACATTCTAGCTTCTCTTCGCTTAATAGCATTCTCATATATATTATACTCATCATTTGCTGGTTCTAATGAAGTAGGTACTGGACGAGGTTTACCATCGGGATCTACAGCAACAAAAGCCATGTATGCTCTCGTTGCTGGCATTTTAACCCCTTTAACATGATCCTCTAAATCAACATCAACACTAACTTCCATAGAACTTCTTCCAATATATTCAACTCTGCCAGTAAGAATAATTGTATGTCCTACTTTAACAGGATTTAGAAAATATATGCTATCCATAGATGCTAATACTACAAAACCACGTGCAACCTTTGATGCTGCTAATGTTCCAGCCATTGTTATCCAATACATCATCCTACCTCCATAAAGATTACCAAGCGGATTAGCATATTCAGGAAACACATATTGAGTCATCACAACTTCAGTATCTTTAATTTTGACCATAGCACAATAAAAATTATAATAATATGTAATTAACTTATAGGTGGTCACTTCATTCTTAGCTTAATTGAGCGTACACTAGATACATAGTTTTAATACCTAAATTTGGTTTTTAAGAATAATCTAATAAAGAATCAATTTAGAGCTAACCCCATTAGTATAATTTGTGCTTAAAATATTTGCTTTACGATTAGATTTTTATGTATTGAGTTCTCGTTTCTAAAAATTTTATTCAAAACTCCTCTTATCATGATTAAAGGGTATAACATTAAGTCATACTAAATATTAATTAAGCTTAAAATAAAAATGATAATAGTGAGAACTATGAGGAAGTTGAAGATAATATTACTCCTAATCATATTACAAACTTTACTAGTTACTTATGTTATGAAATCTGATTTTCAAACAATATATGCATCATCTCCTTTAGCCGAGCAAATAAATGCTAGCTTGAATGAAATTACTGAGTGGAAGGACGGTAAACATTGGAATCATTATGCACAAATCATCGCTAAATGATTTTGATAGCTGGATAATTAATAAAGTTAATCGTTCTGATTGGAGTGGTGTTTTTGCTGTAAAACGTTATGCCGAAGAAGCAGGTTATTCATCTCCAATTATTGATAATGCTGTTAAACTTGCTTTAAGTAAGATGCCCATGTTTAAGAATTACTCACTTCCTATAACAGATCCTAGGGATAAGGATGGTTTTGGGTATGGGATAGATACATTCTTTATGCCTATAAATATGCTGAAGAATTAAATTGGGAAATTAAAAGATGGAATAAAACCTCAGGATTTTTAGCTCTTAAGCATATGAGAGATTTGTATGGGAAAGCATTTTACCGTTTTAATCCTGATACACTAGAGGCTGAATCTCTTTTTGGAACACGATGGCATGAAGCTGGAGCTTTAATGGGATGTTTCCTAATTTTTTATGAACTAGGTGTAAAGGAAGCACTTAATTATGCTATGCAAGAGTGGAAATGGTTAAATGATAACTTATGGTCTAATAATCATTTTAATTATGCGCCTAAATTGTCAAATTGGGAACTTTCTGGAATAAATGTTTTTCCACACGTTGCTAAATTACATTTAATAAAACCAGATTTGCCGAATTGGGATAGAGTTATTATAGATTTGCAGTTAAGATTTGTTAATAATTTATGGGATTCACCACAATGGGATAATATTAATAAGGTAGTTGTGCATCATAAACCTAATAATCTTGAAAGAAGGTTGGATGGAACTTTAACAGCATGGATCATGTTACATACATTTTATGGATTATTTACACAAGGTAATAAAACGAATATGAAAAAATGTTAGAAGGTAATGAAGTAACTCAAGCATGGATAGGATTAATCTCATCAGATTTAAAACAAGCCACTACTAATATGTTTAGATTTTCTAGCAATTCTCCTTATTCTCAATATGCAACTGCAATAGCAACTTTATGTTTATTTTTGATGGGCATATCTCCGGAAGATGGAAGAGGATTAGCGATTCCCTTAATTTCTGACAGACATAATAGTTATGATGCTTTAAATTATCGACATTTTGAATTTGATTATGTAAATCATAAAATTAAAATCCCAGTATGGGGCGGGACAACTCTAAAATTTATGTATGGAACAAAACCTATTAATAAGTATTTTGAAACAACTGGTATTTATGTGATATACTTCACTCCTGATTGGAATTCTATTTTACAAACTGTAAAGGTTTCAAACCTTTATCCAAATGAATATTACATATATGGTAATGAACAGAGTTTAATTAACAGTTATACTATATTGAATACTCGCGCATCATCACAAATAAAAACTATTTCAACTTCATTGGTAATTGTAATATTATTAGTGATAGTACTAACATGGATTACGATAATATTTTTATTAATTAGAAAAAAATAATAAAATGAGACGAATGATCGATATCTCAGCTCTAATAGAATTCATAAAAAATTTGGGTTATTTAGGCGCATTTGTAGCTGGTTTTTTAGGGTCAAGTTCTTTGTTTATATCATTCTTTCCATCCTATCTAGTGGTACCTATATTAGCAATTCATCTTAACCCAATCATTGTAGGTATAGTTGCTGGATTTGGTTCAGGTATAGGACAATATTTACATTATTATATTGGTTTAGGCGGAAGAGTAGTGTTACCTGAAAAATATAAAGTACAAGCTGAGAGATGGGGGAGATTACTTGGAAAATATGGAGCTATTATAGTTTTTCTCTTTGCTATGACGCCGCTCACACCAGATGATATAATATGGATACCTTTAGGTTTAATGAAATATCCTAAGTTAAAAGCATTATTAGCGGGAATTGCTGGTAAGATTATACTCAATTTGCTTTATGCTTTTGCAGGATATTATGGTTGGAGAATATTGCATGGATGATATTAAAGATTTTTAAATATGGTAAGGAGAATATTTGATAATAAGTTTTTATCTAAATCTTTCCATAGATTAGAAAGAAAATCCTCTGACATTTTTAATGTGACATATTTATTATAATTATTCTTTCGTGCAATATCCAAAAGTGGCCATATTATTGAATCAATATGAAGAGGTGGTATTTGTGATGTTTCCGCTACAATACTCCATGCTTTTTGCGCATCATCATAATTTTTCATGATTAAATCTGCAGACTCCTGTAATGATTTAAGTGGTGGTTTGATACTTATTATACCTGTAATATAACTCATTGTGGCAATTCTGATGTCTATTGGTATTGGTATGTCCATTGGTAATACTATAATTTTTCCAGTAGACGCTCTAAAAGCATAATACAACATCTTAATCGCAAAAACTATAGTTTTGGAATTGACATTGGTGTTTAGGCTTGTTGCTAGATAGTATCTTAATGTTTCTAAATTGTTCAAGTAATAATCAAACTTTTCTTTTAAGCCAATAAGAAAACCTGAGCTCTTTAGGGTCTTAAGACGTGAATATTTCTGTTCGATAAGCACTTTATTACCTTTAGAGTTCCTCATAAAGTTTAACATAGCTTCAGGTAATGAATCCCAATTTGTTGGTGGATTGACAGAAAAATATTTGGAGAATTCTATCCAATAATCTTCACCTTTAGAAGAGAGTTTATAACTAATGAGCGCATTCATAAGAGCCAATGTGCAGACAAGTTTTGTATCACCTATTTTTGATAAAATTTTCATTGCTAAAAATTGTGGATCTTGTTCTTCCAATGTTAAAATACGCTCTAAACCAATTTCTGATAACTTTCTACCTAACTCAACAGCATTATCATTATTAATACTTATTAACCTCATCACTTATCGATAAAATATGCAAATATATTTAGCTTTATTCCAACATGATAACTTAGAGCATATAATAATATTTATGTTAAGTTGACATGTTTAAAAATGTTAGTCTTTAGAAATTTGGGTTCCTCTAGGCTGAAGTATGACCTATTGAAAGTGATTAAGCTAAAGTTAGTCTCATTAATAAGTAATACACTATAAAAACATCTCGGAATGTTTCATAGTCATAGTAACTTAATATTTAATACGCATGCTTTAAGTTGCTAGGTCCTTATATTTTAGATTTCTTAAGTGTTAATTTAAAATATGTTATCTTTTATTACATTTGTGATTATTATGAGTGATGTAACATGGGTTATTAAGAAAAAATTAGCGGCTAGTGGTGTGCCTGAACATGTTAATGTGCTTGATAAATGGTTAGAAATTGGTATACGGGCAGTAATGGTTCTCATTGAGCCAAGTGAGGCTGCTCATTTAGGGGGATTAGGTAACTATTTAAAAGAATTGCAAAAGCGGCGTTTTGAATTTGTAAATATACCTATTCGTGACTTTACTGCACCTACATTGGAAACGTGTAGGCAAGCTGTGGAGTGGATTGATGAAAAAATTCATGAAGGTTTACCAGTACTTGTGCATTGTAGGGGTGGTCTTGGTAGGACGGGAACAATAGTTGCATGTTATTTAGTTTATAATGGTATGAGTGATATAGAAGCAATAAATTATGTAAGAACTATAAGGCCAGGAAGTATTGAACTTGAAGGACAAGTTAGGACAGTACAACAATTTTATAAATTAGTTAAGTTACAGAAATTGAAAGATAAAGTTTAACATTAGATGTTCAAGAATAAATATATCTTTTATTATTCATTTAATTGGTTAATGATGAATTATAATGAAATTATAAGAGAGTTAAAGCGTAGGTTTGGTGAGAAAGTAAGTACTGATGAGGCTGATATATTATTGCATAATAAGGATGCAACATTAATTGAAGGTACAGCTATAGCAGTTATAACGCCTACTTCGACTGATGATGTTTCTGAAGTTATGAAAATATGTTATAAATATAATATTCCAGTATTTCCTCAAGGTTCATTAACCTCATTAACTGGAGCATCTGTACCTCAGGGTGGTATTGCTATGGATTTATCAAAAATGAATAAAATTATTGAGGTGAATCCTCTTGATGGATATGTTATAGTTCAAGCTGGTGTTAAAATTGAGGAGTTGAATGAATATTTAAAGGATTATAATATGTTCTTTCCAGTTGATCCAGCGTCGTCAAAATCAGCTACTGTAGGTGGTGCTATAGCTACTAATGCAGGAGGAATGAGAGGATTTAGATATGGGTCTATGTCGAATTGGGTTTTAGGATTAGAAGTTGTTTTATCAGATGGGAAAGTTATTAGAATTGGAGGAAAAACTCTAAAGCGTCGTCAAGGATATAATCTTATTGGACTTTTTATTGGAAGTGAAGGAACGCTTGGTATAATAACTGAAGCAATATTAAAGATTATAAAACTTCCGGAGGGTTTAGTTAGGATTATAGCAACATTTCCATCATATAGGGATGTTTCAATAGCTGCTTTAGAACTTAGAGCAAATTTTAATCCACTTATTATCGAATTTATTGACAGTGAGCTTGTTTCTCTTGTGGCTCAATACGTTGGTACAGAAATTCAAATAGATTCAGGATTTGTGATGATTATTGATATTGATGGTCCTCCCGAATCATTACCTAGTAAAGCTAATAAAGTGATGGAACTTTTAAAAAGCCTTGGTGCTGTAAATGTGAAGTGGAGTATGGATCCTCTTGAAATGGATAAATTTTACGAATTAAGGCGCGCATTATATCCTGCTGAGTTAAATTTAAGATCTAAATATTCATTAAACATGATGTTAGAAGATTTAATAGTACCACCGAGTAAAGTTCCAGAATTTCTTGATAAAGTATATGCGCTCGCAAAACATATGGGTCTTAAAATATCGCTTGGAGGGCATTTGGGTGATGGAAATATTCATCCATCAATTTATTATAAAAATGATGAGGAATCAAAAGTTAAAGAGTTTCATGAAAAGATATGTAGGATAGCTGTAGAACTTGGTGGAGGAATAAGCGCAGAACATGGGATAGGACTTATAAAAATTGATGCATTAAAGACTGAGCTTGAAATGTTAGGTTCGAGTTATGCATTAGATATTATGAAAGGTATTAAAAAACTTCTTGATCCTAAGAATATCTTAAATCCTGGAAAGCTTATAAAATATGAGTGAGTTCAGAATGGATGATGAAGTGATTAATATTTTTGATGAAAAGTATGCATTAAATATGGCAGAAAGATGTTCATGGTGTGGTTTTTGTGAATCAGTATGTCCTACATTTCTCTTAACACGTGATAAAGCATTGGGTCCGAGAGGAAGAGTATGGATATTCATAGGATTAATGACTAATAAGCTCAGCTCTAATGATATATCACAAAGTACTGTTAAAGCTACCTATAGCTGTTTGACATGTAAAGCATGTATAAATGTCTGTCCTGTTAGAATAGATGTACCAACTTTGATGATTATTGCTAGAAGATTAATAATAGAGAAATGAGTTTTAATTAAAAATTCCATTATAAGTTTTATGTCTACATACATTTTATATCATAATGTTTATATGCAAACATTGAGAAAAATATATTAAATTGTAAGAACGATTTTGATCAGGAGTTGAGAAAAAATCAAGTCAGCTATTCTATGGCTAAAATTGAGAGCCTTCATGGGTGAACTTTAATGATCGATCCCAAAAAAGGTTTCACAACTATAAAACCAATTTCAGGTGTACCGGCTACATGTATAGATGAACTTGATTCTACAGTAATTGCTGATGTTCATATAGGTTATGAAGAAGAGTTGGCAAAAGGTGGTATATTTCTTCCTAGATCACAATTAGATTCTTTGCTCAGTAAAATTGATGAGCTTTATAATTTATCAAAAACGAGGCGGCTTATAGTGAATGGTGATGTTAAACATAGTTTTGCTCGTCCAAATAAACGAGTCTCTAGAGAAATATCAATATTTTTTAATGCATTAGCATCATATTATAGTGATGTTATCGTAGTGAAGGGGAATCATGATACGTACATAGCTAATATTGCTAAAAAACATAACATTGATGTGGTAGATTATTTTTCAGAGAAAAATATACTAATAATTCATGGTCATAAAGACCCAGGTAAGGATTTTCTACAAACTTATGAATACATTATAATAGGGCACGAGCATCCATCAATAGGTATTAGAGATGAAATCGGGCATTTACATAAATTTACGGCAATACTCTATGCACCAACTATTATAAATAACATTATCATAGTACTTCCACCATTTTCATCGTTATCATCAGGCACAATAATATCTACTAAATCGCGTCCATCACTCTTATCACCAATCTTAAAAAATTATGGTATATTGGAAGAGACGATACCATTAATAATAGATAAAGAATTAGGATTAATAGAATTACCTAAATTACAATTGTTAGAGAATATAAGCTTATGAGTATCCTATTCTAAGGAAACTTTTATTCTCTGAATCATGAAGATGAATTGATTGTTTACCTAAAAATAATTAATTACGATGATAAATTTATTTAATTGTTAATGGTGTTATTATAGTGATCTATCTTGGAAAGCGTGTCAGATTCATGGATAATTACACTCAAAAACATAATAGAAAAGAGTTTGAAAGAGAGCATGATGCCTTTTCCAGTTTCTAAATCAGTTTGTTATGAGTGGGCTCTTGATATGAAATTAAGAAGAGATAGTGATACAATACTCTACACTTCGTGTTTATATCAGCTTGCCCCATACATTAATACTTTCACTAAATACATGGAGAAATTTGGTGTAAGTAAAGGTCGTTTTTCCTCATTAATCTCAATCTTTTCGAGATTTTCTTCCCTTATTCAACCAAAAAGAGAATTTACTGAAAAGTCTAATAAAATTTTGAAGAACATTGCTAATGAACTTTCTAAAGTGATAGATTTCGGTTATTTATATGAGGATGAACCATATTCAGGAGCTTTATTATATGAGCTAGGATTTGAGGATGCATTTAGGGAGTATGCTGAGAAAGTTACTGAGATATTTAAATTAAAAAATGTAAAAAGAATAATTACTATTGATCCTCACACACATTACATATTAAAGGTTATTTATCCAAAAGTTACCAATTTTAATATTAATGTTATAAATTATTTAGAACTTATAAAACCTAATAAAAAAGTAAATTTAAGTGCTACAATACATGACTCATGTCTTTATGCTAGATTTCTTGATATGTACAATCTTCCTAGAAGAATTCTTGACGATATTGGGGTCTCAAGAAAAGAACATGATATTATCACATCGAAAGATGTAGGGGGATGTTGCGGAGGACCTATAGAATCATTGGTTCCTGAAATCTCAAGCAAGATAGCAGAAAAAAGAATACGTGATTTATCAAAAATTTCGAACAATATCATTGTTGTATGTCCAATATGTCTTGCTAATTTAAGTAAAGTAGCCAGTAACGTAAACATTATTGATCTTGCAGAATTGCTATAGGTGTTTACTATGTATGACACATTATGGGATGAGGCAATAACTC
>Ga0081473_155518_pt1 | contig 10112 bp, 15 predicted proteins | sample CisSprmetagenome_FD_70977 | JGI IMG/M metagenome (GOLD analysis project Ga0081473, IMG submission 70977) | Hypoxic/sulfidic aquatic microbial communities from Cistern Spring, Yellowstone National Park, USA v2 (version 2) | ecosystem: Environmental > Aquatic > Thermal springs > Hot (42-90C) >... | reverse complement strand
CGTCATTCGAAGAGTCTGTGAAAGAAATCTTAAGATAATTTTTTTCAAAATATATAAAGCTCGGGACGTGAGAACATGCCCAGGAGAAAAAAGATTATAACAGAAGACGACAGTCATCTGCCAATGAAAGAGAGGATCATGAGAAGACTTGAGAAGCTGATAGGATATGAATTCAGTCCTCTTGACAGATACTTCATGGACAAAGTTTATGAGGTTTTAGACATCTGTGGAGAAATCGACTATTCAATAGAGCAGACACAACTAGGAGACACACTCTATTTAGAGATGACTTGCGACAACAAAATTTACAGCGTGTTACTGCCATTGAACTATGTCATAGCTGACATAGGAGAGATAGATGAAGAAGAAGATATAGAAGAGTGGACAAGCGATTAAACAGTTAATTTTTTATCTTTTTCCTCTCCAACCCAGGTTTCTCAGACAAGAGCCTGGGCGGGAAGGGGGAAACCTATGGTAAGCTATAAGATAAGGTATCTGGCATGTGAAGATGAGAGAGAGAAGTTGAGAAAAGAAGTTGAGAAGTTGAGAGAAGAACTTGGAAATGCTCACTTAGAGCTGAGAATGTGCATGACGAAAGAAGAGAAGGAAAAGATTCTCAAAAAGGTTGAGGAGGTTAGCAAGATGAAAGCTGAGGAGATATTAAAGAGCGAAGAGTTTAAAGAAAGAATATGGGCAGAAGTAGAGGATATAGTGGACAAAATATTTGATGGATTGGCTAATAGTTATGCTGAGAGATTAGCATCAATGATTGCTGAAACGTTAGAGGAAGAAATATTGAAAATAATGGAGAAGAAAACAGCTAAGATAAAAGAGATAGTGAAACAAGTCTTAGAGGACGCAATATATAACATGATGGTGTGAAAACATATCTTTAAACAGTCTCTTTTTTTATTCCTTTCTGCCTCCCTGACCCAGGTCTCTGCCTAGAGCCTGGGCGGGAGAGAGGTGAGACCGTTACTAGTGATAAAATTCTACATAAGATAACAAGATAGATAAAAACAATTAATTTTTGTTTATTCCTCTCAGTCTCAGTCTTTTTTCTTTTCTTAGGACATAAAAATTCGGGGGATGCAGATCTTGACTGAAAAGATAAAAATCTTAACGTTAAGCAAGATATTGAGGACGTATTATGATGTTCAGAAGCTGAGAGTGGCTGTTGAGAACAGAGTGAAAGTGACGAAATTCACGTTATGTCCTAACGGTCATTTGATACCTCTCAAATCAGGAGAGAGAAAGAAATGTCCATTATGTGGAGAGCCTGTGAAAATAGTTACTCAAGAGCCTGATCCATTGCTTTCAGAAGTCGCTGAGAAGCTTGTTGAAATTGAAGAAGGATTGTTATATGCTTATCTTGAGAGAGATGTGTCAGAAGATCCCTTATGGAAGATCTATTTGAGCAAGATAAAAGGCATAGGGCCCGTCCTCGGAGATTATTTAGTGAGAATATTAAATCCAGCGAGATTTGATACTATATCTAAGATGTGGAAATATAGTGGATTGCACACAGTTGATGGCAAGGCTCCTAGGAGAACTCCAGGCAAAAAAGTCGATTGGAACCCGTTCGCAAGAGCGATGGCTTGGAAGATAGGTGAATCATTTAGAAAAGTGGGAGGATTCTACAGAATGATGTATGAAAAGTTTTACAACGAGTGTCAGGCGAAACATAAGGACTGGACGTCTGTCCACTGTCTCAATCATGCCAGAAGAGTTACAGCTAAGCTTTTCTTGGCTCATTATCATTATGTTGGAAGAAAGATCTTAGGTCTTCCAGTGCGACAAGCATATCCGTGTGTAATGAAGCCTCAACACGAGTGTATTCCGCCGATACTCGACAGAGCGACTGAAGAGGATAGAAAAACATTTTATCAGCTGTATCTAAAAGATGCATGGACATTAGACACATACAACTCGTGGATACTAGCATATCACAGATGGCTGAAAGAAAAAGAAGAGACAGAAGAATAAAAAAATAAAAGCCTTTTTAATAAAATTATATATGAGCCAAATAGTGTATGAAATCCAATCCCTCATTGCGATTGTGAGCCAAAACCCGTATTAAAACAAGAGGAAAATACGAGCCAATATCAACATGAAGACCAAACCTAGCGTGCGAGCCATAATGGATATGAAAACCGTTCTCTGATTGCGAGCCATATTTAAATTTGAATACAAGAAAAACATGCGAGTCATAATAAAAATGAAAACCAGAAAAACGTTACGACATTACGAGCCACGATCAACATGAAGACCACTATGGATATGCGAGTCATGGTGTGAAGTCCGTTCGCAATATACGAGTCAAAGGGGGCTTGAAAACCATTGATCTTTTACAAGTCGAGAGGTATGTGAAATCCAATAAACATTTACGAGTCACCTGAGAAATATATATCATCTGCTATATACGATCATGCGAGCCAGATCTAAGATGAAAACCAGAGGGTGTTTGCGAGCCAACACCGATTTGAAGACCAGAGTAAAATTGCGTTAATTTTTTCTTTTTTCTAATTTTTTCGGGGGGTCGAATGTGAATAAAAAAATAGATGTTAAACATGATCTGTTTGTAGATATCTCATTTGTAAGCTGTTTGATGAGCGAAAAGGAATGGCTTGAGGTGTTGAGAAGTCAGGCGAAAGTTTTCAGAGATATAGGCGATTTAGGAGAGTATCTTTCCACTTACTTTGTTTATAGAGTAAGAGTGAAGAGTTATGTTGTTGAGAAATTTAGAGAGATTTATGACGAGAAGATGTTTGAAGAGAAAATCACAGACGAGAAGATTAGAAGAGCTTGGAGAACTCTGCTTATGTATTTCGTGATTCAGGATTTCGTTAGATATTTAAAGACTTGGGGAGATCCTCTTCCATTTGGAGCTATAGAGCCTGAAGATGTCAAGCCGATCCTTGATGAGCTTGTTGAAGAGAGAGTTAAGAGAAGAGAGAAGAGAGCAGACAAGATAATCAGAGAAGTCTTTGAGAGAAACGGCTTTGAGAGAAGCATGAGAGTGGCACCATTTCTGTGGTGGATCAATATCATGATGGAAAGCGATGTATTCGACAGACTTATAAGCTGTTATAAATCTCTCACATCGTGTCAGAGTCTTAAAAGACTTCAGTCAGCAATGCTTCTCGTAAAGTTGTGGAGAAGAGATGTTGAGAAAAAATGGGAGGATTTTCTCAACAAAGACATCATGACATATCTCTTAGCGACATATGTCTCAGAGATTCAAAGACTTGCGGAGACTGAGAAGACCGTGAGCGTTCTCGACTTTATGCTTCCAAGAAAATGGATGGACGGATGGGTAGCTCAAAGACTTTCTAAAATAATCTTCATATCTCCCATGTTAACACAATATTTCCTTGATGTTCATAGAAGAATTTTTGTCTCTCCAGCGGATGTAGTTATAGCTTTAGCAAGAATAGCGAAGTCCAGAGGCAAAAAGAGTTTTATCGTAGGCGTTCACGATCTTACTGATGAGACAATAAAGCATAATCTTACTGATGAAATAATAAAGTTCTGGAGCGAGAAAGACATTCTACGAAGGCTGAAACATTATCTAGGGAGAGATATAACACGTGAAACTCTTATTGAAGAAGGATCGCTGGTAGATTCTATAGCCATTAACATTGAAGCAGGAATGAAATGGTTCATGCGTAATACTCTTTATAAATTACCTGACTTTCGTCTGCCTCCAAGAATGCTTGGATTCGACTCTCTATATGTCTGGACAGAAGGTCTTCAACATGTTATAGAAATATTTTTCGATATCGAGAGAAGATCTTGAGATAAGAAAATAATTTTTTCATTTTTATTTTCTCGGGATCTATATGACTAGGAAGGCTGAAAGACCTGACGTTAGAAGAGCTTTGAGACTTCTGATCCTTAAAAAACTTGGTGATAAAGAGAATTTTCTCAGAGCGTTATACGATTTCTATATATATAACGATCATTTCAGCGTAGTTGCTTCAAGACATAAAGTGTCTAAAATCGCTTTGCGAGGCTTCGTCTACAGACTTAAAGCTTTTCTCTTAAACGATGATTATGTGAGAGAGATTGTGAAAGCTTCAGTCCCTGCAATACTTGAGAAGACTCCAAAGATTGTTCAGAGAGAGAAAGAGACTGTCTTCATATGTCTGCTTTGTAACAAAAGATTTTACAGAATGTATCCAGAGGATCATGTGAGAAAAAGACATAAGAATGTTGTTGAAAAAAGCTATAGAGAGATCGTCAGTGAGTTGAAAAAAGAGATGATAGAGGTGAGATAAATGATTATATATGATCCTGTTCGTGGAGAATATATTGATGAGGAAACTGGCGAAGTGATTGAAGAAAGAGCTGTCGATATGAGAGGAGGAGAGATTATTGATGGAAAGAGAAAGACGAGAAGACATGGAGAGATTGTGAAGCTGGCAATATCAGACTTTGGCGTCACGACATGGATAGAGAGAGGAGAGCCTAAGAACAGACGTCTTAATGTGAGCAATAGAAGACTTAGAACAGCTCATGCGAAAATTAGAAGAGGAGACAATAGAAGACTTGTGAAAGCTCTAGAGATCCTTCATAATCTTGTGGGCATGTTGAACAATAAATATAACATTCCGAAACATGTGGTTGAACATGCTGGAATGCTCATCCGCAAAATTATTTATAACACTCCTCAAATTCTCTACAAGCCTACGGTTGCTGTAGCGTTATATATCAGCATGAGAAAATTTGGGATCAAAGTTAGAGAGAAAGATGTGAGAGAACCTCTTGAAGTGACTCACGGAGCCTTTCGAAGCGTATATAGACATGTTCATTTTCTCATCACGGAGATATTGAAAGAAGAAGAGATCATAAGTCTAAACAAAAGAGATGTCTCTGAGGAGAGCATTATAGAAGATAAGATTAACGAGATGAGAAACAATATAGAACGTGTCTTCAGAGAGACATATAATGAATGCGTCTATGAGAACACTATGAAAATGTTCAATACTGTTGTTGAGTTGTTAAGGACTAGTCCTGACATCAGAAAAGATCTTTCTAATGACAAAGCTGTTGCGTCAGCATTAATAAGGCTGTCAGCGAAAAAATGTTTTGGATTCAATCCGAAAAAAAGAATATATGTCTTATATCCTCATGACTTCACAGCTGTGAATCTATCAAAAATTCTTGAGGTTACAGAAGCGACCATAAGAAGATATGAGAGAAATCTGGAGAAAATTCTCGACGGACTCTCATTATAAGTTTTTCTCTCTTTTTCTTTTTCGGGGGTCTCATGTCTGAAGAGAGATGGGTTTTAGTTGAGAAGACAGTTGAAGTCTTTTATCAAGATGTTTTGAAACGTCTCAGAGCAAGATCTACTCTTGAGAGAAAAACTAACATATTTCTTCATGCGATAGCTGGGAGAGCCTCTAACATATCTAAGCTTGAGAGAACGATAGTGACTATGTTGGGAGATTACGCTCCTAGGATCTTCAGAATATTTTTTGATGACACAAAAGATCTTGAACCTCCGTTTGATTTTTATGGATGGCTTAGAGACAGAGAGCTTTGGGTCAAAGTTGTCTCAAGTGGCGAGGCTTTCAACAAAGTTGTTAGAGAATATGTTGAACATGAGAGCTATAAATATCGTGAGCCTGTGATATTAACTTTACAAGGCGATTATTTTGATCCTGTGAGAGTCGGCAGAGCAATATGGTATTCTCCTCAGACGTCTTGGTATATTGTTGCTGGAGAAGGATCTTATAAGAGATTTAAAGACATTGTGTATAAAACTGCATCTAAATACAGAGATGAGATCTGGAGTTTTTTAAAAGAGAGAGAAGAATAATTTTTCGGGAAACGTTATGTCCTCTTCTGAAGAGTTTCTGAGAGATGCATTAGGCTATCTGAATGAAGATGAAGAGGTTCTCGCCTCAATAATATTCACGAGAAGAAAAGAGAAGCTTAATGCCAATATGAAGGCTCATATATTTCTTCAGAAAGATCTTAGGGAGTATATAAAGCTTTTAAATGGAGAAGAGAGCTATGAGAATTTACGCAGTCTTCTGATGTTTATATCTCATCTAGTTGTAGAAGTGATCTCAGGGCTGATGAATAAAGATCCTGAGGCTGTGAACAGTCTGAGAATGTTTATAGAAGAGATGAGAGAACAGATAGACAGTCTGAAACAATTTAGCATAGACAACACTATGAATGAATAAATATATCTTTTTTTCACTTATATTTCTCGGGAGAAACATGTCTTCCGAAGAAGAGCTTATGTGGCAGAGAGGAGAAAATCTTCTGAAGACAAAAATAGAATGTATATCATGTAACATGACTAATGCGGAGGAGATATACAGATTATTGACAGAGCTTAAAGCTGACGAGAAGATTCTTGAGAAAATCAGAGAGGCTAGGGAGAAGAATAATCTGCCAGCATTTCTAATATTTCTAAACCTAGGTCTTATAAATGTTGTGAGAAGAATTAGAAGAATTGAGAACAGAAAGATCTCTCCAGAGGAGGGAGAGAAGATTAAAAAGATCCTTCTCCTCACAGACGAGATGATGGAGAAATCTGTGCCTCCACAGCTGTGGCTCACAGTAGTTGAGTTCTTCTGATTTTCATTATATATAAATCTTTTTCTTTTTCATCATTCTCTCATCAAAGTTTTATTTATATTTTTTTAATCAAAAAGGTCTCGGGGTCTTATTTTATGCCTCGCCCACCGCTTAAAGAGATTATAAATTTCGACGGCGACCCTAAGCTTAATGAGGTTGTTATAATAACTTTCAAAATCCCGAGAGGAGTTTTGAACAAACTTGATGAGCTTTCGAAAAGATATAAGATCCCTAGGTCTGAGATCATTAGAAATGCTGTGATGAGAGTTTTAAGAGAACATAATCTTCTTGAGAAGCCTTTTCAATATTCTATTGAGAAGATTGTCGAGAGGAGAAGAAAAAGAAGACAGATTCAGAAGACTTTCATCTCTATAGAAGTATAATTTTTTTCTTTTTCTCTTCATCGGGGATCCTATGAATAGAGAAGGTGTGTTGAGCGTGTTGAATCTTTTGATAGCTAAAAAGATGAGCGGTAAAGAAAATGTTCTTCATGCTCTCAAAGATTATGCCGAAGGGATGAGCCTTAGAGAGGCCTCTATAAACAGAGGAGTCTCATTCTTCACGTTAAGGTCTCTGGCGTTGAGAATAGATCTTAAGGTTGGAGATAGAGTTGTGTCGAAAAAATTTCTTTCAGACGTGATCCCTGTGGTGATAAGAAGCGTGGAGATTGTGATAAGATATGAGAGAAGACCTGTATGTATGATCTGTGGCAGAGAGATCAGAAGTGATGCTCATTCTCCAGAAGATCATCTTTTGAAAAATCATCTTGATGTCATAGAGAGAGTTAGAGAGAAAATTATTGAAGAGCTTAAAAGAAAGATTGAGGCTGTCGCAAGATGATAATATTCGACCCGCAACGTGGAGAATATATTGATGAGGAGACTGGAGAAGTTATTGATTCTCCAGCATTCACACAGCCAATAACATATGTTGATGATGGAGATAAGCTTAATATTGACAGACATTATGAAAGAGTTCTTTTTCACAAGCCCGACCTTGGGATCTCAACTTCAGCTCCTGAACATCTCAGATATATTCAGACGATATCTAAAGATTTCTACACAACTCATTACCCGTATTATCAATACTATAGATTTCTCACAAATCTTCGTGGAAGGCTCAGCTCGATAATAAACATACCAAGCTACGTGGCTGAAGACGCTCTTCTCATCATAAAGAAGCTTCTGAGGAAGAGAGTTAGAGACAGTCTTAAGATGAGAGAGATTGTCGTCTCAGCTCTCTATCTGTCTATGATGAGATATAAGCTAGACAGACCAGGTCTTTTAAACATCTTTTGTGAATATGCCTCTGTGGACTTGTCCAGAGCTGAGAGAGCTGTAAAGATTATTAAAGAGATTTTGAATATCAATGGAAAAACTACAGACGAGAACATTGATGTAGAAGATGAGATTGTCAGAAGAAAAATTGATGAGATAAAAAGATTTTTGAGAGGCTACATAAATATGTTGATAAATGAGGAGATGAAGAGAATCTGTGTGGAGACAGCCTCAACAGAGATTTTGAATATGTTGAGAGAAGGATTAAAAAAAGATCTTTCGATGTTGAACATGTTGAAATCAGACAGACACATCGCATTGACAATAATATATATGTCATCACTGGTATGTAAAGCAGGCGTCTCATTGAGAAAACTAGATGTAAAAGAACATTTGATTCAAAGACCAACAGCGAACAAATATATGAAGTTCATCAGAAGAGTGTTGGAAAATGTTCAGACACAGAGATCCCCCCTGATTGAACAGCTGTTCAAAAAACTAGATGAGAGAAGAAACAGATGTCCATAAGATTTTTCATGAAAAAGTTTTTTTCAATAAAAAATTTTCTGTCACAGGTACCCCGATCATCACTTTATTTATTTTTAATATTTTTCTACAAAAATTTTTTCGGGGTTGAATATGAGTTTCAATAGTGTTGATGATATGTTTGAAGAGATAGAAGAAGAGAAGCTTAAAGACATCGTCCTTGAGATCTCTATGAAGTCTCCTGAGAAATGCTGTGAGGTTTGTCTCGACATCTTCGAGGGAGACTTCGATAAATGTCTAGAGATATGTGGAGAAAAATGTTATAAGTTTCTAGAGAAGATGTCTGAAGAAGATGAACATTTTATCGAATGGACAAGCGGATGAAAAAGATTAATGATGAAACGTATTACTTTTCTTAAAAGCTTTATAAACATACCCTCATTTTTTGAGGGGTATAGGCGGGGAAAAGTAATACTTTATACACTAATATATGTTACTATATATACACGTAGGCGTGAAGATTCTGAGGAGAGTCCACAGCTGTGATGAAAAAGTATTACCGTTTTTATATATTCGCCAGACGAGAGTCTGAAGAGGCTTAGAAAGTTTATATATACATAGGCTCAAGATCAGAGTCTGTCTGAAATAAATATGAGAGAACAATATTGTATAGTGCTGATGATTATGAGAGGAAAAATATGTGTCGTGGCTCCACCCTACATCATCAGATCAGAGTCCAGAGGTGGCTTCATCCATGAATATATATGGTTCGGAAGCTTATAATGTTAACTCTCATACGATCCCAAGGACAACATTAACATCATCGTCTAAACTATCTAGACAGGGTCATCTTCAGAATATGATTATGTATGTGATAACGAAGTATCAGCTGATCAGATTTACAATTTCTAATATTCAGAAGACTATTGAAGAAGAGTTCAACATAAAGATTGATAGAAGAAGACTTTGGGATGCGTTTCAGAGACTTGTAAAAAGAGGACTTATAGTCAGAGAGAAGATAAGAGGATGGTATAAAGTTTTGATAGACATAAGAGAGCTTGACATATCATTTTTCATAGACAAGTTGAGAGACTTCGTGAAGAAGCCTGAGAAAAAGATGAAGAATGATCCCAAGGACAAGTCGTGGGACTCGCATTGTTTTGTTGATCGTTTTGTTGATTGTTGTTATGGTTGTGGTTCTGTTGGTGTTTTGAGGGTTCATTCTAATGCTGTTGGTGTTTTTGATTTTTATCGTTTTGTTTTGTTTGTTTCTAGGTTGTTGGAGGCTGAGGTTTCTCGTTTGGAGAGGTTTTTGGTTGGTTTTTATGGTGTTTCTAGGTCTGTTGTTAGGAGGGTTAGGAGGGAGGTTTTTTCTTTGGTTAAGTCTGTTGTTTCTTCTGGTTCTGTTGTTCTTGGTTGTCATGGGAGGTTTGGTAGGTCTGTGAGAGTTGGTTCTCGTGATAGGCTTGTTCCTATTTCTATGTGTCAGGGGGGTGGTTATGAGAAGGGTTTTGATATTGAGGTTCCTATGGATCTTGCTTTGAGAATTGTGAAAGTTTTAGGTGGGAGACCTTTCGTCAAGATCTATCTTTATCCACGTTCTCTCTCTTATGCTGTTAAAGAGAATATGGTTCTCACGAGATGGGTGAGATAGATGTGAGAGAGAAAAAAGATATATAAAGATCCGTGTGTCTGAGGATGTCTATAAAAAGAGAGCTCCTTTATGGATTAGAAAGATGGTTGATGTCT
>Ga0081473_128948_pt1 | contig 10121 bp, 7 predicted proteins | sample CisSprmetagenome_FD_70977 | JGI IMG/M metagenome (GOLD analysis project Ga0081473, IMG submission 70977) | Hypoxic/sulfidic aquatic microbial communities from Cistern Spring, Yellowstone National Park, USA v2 (version 2) | ecosystem: Environmental > Aquatic > Thermal springs > Hot (42-90C) >... | reverse complement strand
CAAGTGCCGAGAGTGTTGTGTAGCCCCATTTGATCGGTTTAACCCCAATGATGAGGCGATCACCAACCCGCTCCTCAACATCAACACTAAAGACACCAATCGGCACCCTAGCCTCTAAACCAACTAGGTAAAAGCTCCTCACATCCCTCGGATACATGACTACGGGCTCCCAATGCACTCCCATACAGCCCTCACCCCCTCACCCCAACCAAAACCCCTCTCCCAAATCAACTCAAGCGGCACGCCGTACTTCTCGGCGCACTTCCTCAGCGTAATGGCGTTTGGGTTTGGTGGTGTGTTCACGTTTACCTTCACGGGCATCATCGCCATGCCGGCGCCCAGGCACTCCTTCATCTTCGGCGTTGTCGGCTTTATGATAGCCATAGCCGTGTGGATATCACGCCAATGCTCCTCCAACTCAGCCTTTGTCCTAATGCCAGGCTCGTTTTCCTCACCCAACGCGTACTTGTAACTGGGCCTCCTCCTCAACACATCCATGAAGCTTATGAAGGGTATTGGGAACTCTATGAAGATTTTGTCCGTGCTCCATATGCTCGACGGGAAGTCCTGGGGTGCCTGGCTTATCAATGCGAAGTAGACCCTCCTATTCCTACCAACCCTAACCAGGCTGCTGAGCGTCGAAGCCGGTCCGTGCAGGAACAGGTGGGCCTCGTCAATAACTATTATCAAGTTGGTCAGGTCGGACAACTCGATAGCCTTGAGTAGGGCTATTATGTAGAACCACCTCTGGATATCGAACCTAAACGGCCTAAGGTCAATGCCTATTGACTTACCCCTCAACCCACCGCTCAGGAACTTCTTAACCAGCGGGTGAGTCTCTGGCGAGTTTATGGCCCAGTGGTGCATGTCGAAGAGCCTCCTGAGCAATGCCTTTATCGAGTTAGCATCATCACTAGCCACAACACCCTCCTCAACCAAAGCCCCACAAAGCCTAAACAAGCCAGTGAAGTCCCTACTGAACCTCCTTGTGTCGAAGCTCTGCGGGGGACCAAAGGGACCAGGCGAGCCGGTCAGCCAGGTCATGCACCTAATCGCGTTGTAAATCATCGGCGATGATAGAGCCTCAGAGACCCCAGCGATCTTCAAAACCTCATCAACAACACTGTGCAACGCGTGGGGCACGAGCTCCACGGGGTTTATTGGGTATAGTGCGTGGTAGTCTGTGAAGCCCTCATAACCACCACCAACATCGAACACCAACGCCGAGTAGCCGGGCGGTATCTTGCGTAGGCAGTGCCTCATCAACGTAGTCTTTCCCGTACCCATAGCCCCATAGACAACCAAGTGACTCTCATTATCAACCATCACCTGAAGCAAATCCTCACCCAAGTCATCAAAACACTCAACGGACTCGACATAACGCACCTCCTCATTTTGCTGCTGCCTAGGACCAAGGGCACCAGACCAGAAGGGCGATATGTAGGGCTCCTTTTTCCTCCCAAAAAGCCTAGTGAACCAGCCACCCCAAATCATCGATTAATCAGTTAGCCGGTTTAAAAGGGGGCCTACCCAAGGCTAGGCACACTGACAGTTGGCGGTTCACGTGACCGTGAACCCCCTTTTTAAACTGGGGGTAGTGGTTACTGATGACTGGGCCAGTGAATGCGGAGGTTGGGAGGAGGCTGCTTAAGTTCGTTGCTGCGAGTAGGGGCAATGCTGTGGTGATGGGCCCAAGCGGCTCTGGGAAGACCGTGTTGATGGAGGCTGCCGTTGAGCAGTCGCTGGACGACCACGTTGTCGTGGTACTAGACGAGGTCGGAGCATACAGCGGCTACACCGACTACCACGCACCATACCCAATAAACCCAGCGAGGCACCTACCACCACTAGCCCTATCACTGGCGATAAGCGATGCTATCAGGGCTGGTAAAGCCATGGAATTGAGCGCGGGGGCTAAGTTAATAATCGAGAGGGCAGCCGCATGGTTAAGCAATGAGGAGAAGGCACCAATCGACGTGAGCAACCACCCAAGGAGTCTCCCCGGCATTGCCAAGGCAATTGAGGATGCCGCGAACAGGGGCGTCCTAAACGTTGAGCACGCATACGAGGCACTCTGGGCACTGGGTAGGGCTAGGCACTGGATGCTCACAACCGAGACACACCCACTCATCGAGAGGATGCTCAATGGCGAGCTTAGGGGCAAGTCAGTAGGCATTGACTTGAGCGGCGTTCATGACGCTGTGGCTAAGTGGCTCTACGCAATAACGCTCATGAAGTCCATGGAGGAGGCAGGGCTGAGGAGGGTTGTGTTGGTCATCGATGAGCTGTGGGGCAGCGGGCTGCCTAGAACCCTCATTAACTGGCTAATGCTGGAAGCCAGTAGGGGTAGGCACACAGTCCTAGTAAGCGACGTACCGCCGGATGAGGCGCTGAAGTACGTGAACGCTGTGGTCAAGTTCCCATACGCGTACATGAGCCTAGAGGACCTATTGGCAGGGAGGGTGGACCCAGACCTAACGGAGCTAAGCAAGTACGGACCACACACGGCAAAGCTCTACGCATACGCAACAACCGAGGAGGCAGCCAAGGTACTCGGGCTAGGGACTCCAGGGTACACCGAGATGCCGATAAGGGTCGAGGAGCCAGAACCAAAGCCAAGCGCAGTCACGTTGAAGAGGTGCGTCGAGGAGATAGCTGGCGAGAACGCGGAGGATGTGATCAACGACCTGAGGAAGAGCGGCTTCGAGAAGACGAAGTACCGAGACGAAGCCAGGCAAGTCTGGGAGTGCATAGGTAGGTGAACCGCTGATCAAGGTACAATTCAAAACCAATTTTCTCTTTTTCTTCCTCATCAACCCCAGCCTTTTAAACCAATGAGTAAACCATCGGTGGTTGAGGTGGGCGGATTAGGTAGGGAGGGCTTAATCAATGAGTTAGTCAAGTTGCTACTCAACGACGACGCGAAGCCCATGGTCTTCAACCCAGGGGGTAGGAGGACGGTGCTCAAGCTAGGCTGTCTCAACGAAGCCCCTAAGGAGTACACGGTGGTCATCATCGACATAGGCGAGGCAAAGAGCAACTAGGCACCACACAGTCAAAACCATTTTTCCCTCTTCTCTTTCCTCCCTCCTTTCTCCAACCCCGCCTTTTAAGCCAAGCATTGATTAACCGATGCTGAACTGCCTACAAATAAAGACGGGCTTGGTCAGGAAGAAAACAATCTTCGTATGCGGGTTGGACCTCGGTAAGATAGGGAGCGAGAGGGCGTTGCTGGGCTTGGGCGAGGTAGCCCTAATAATGAGGGGTAGGGCGTTGGTAGCCAGCGAGAACCCACCATTCGGCTTGCCTAGGAAGGCTTTGACGGTGGTTAACCAAAGCGACATCCTAATCAAGGCCAAGGTCCATAGGGAGTATTGTTGGGATAGGTTGTTCCTCTGGCCACCGAATGAGACTGTTGAGATGGTTGACCACCTGGTCAACAGTGGTTTTGGTCTTGTTGTCATGAGGCTCGATAAGGCTCCGAACCTGTTGAAGCTTTACAGGAAGCCCATGATGGACAACATGATTAGGGCTAAGGACATACTGGACATGCAAGTACCAATATCAACACTACCAGTCCAGGTAGGCATACTGGAAATCAAGGAACTAGGTAGGGGAAAGCCGTTTTGGGCCTATGCTGGTAGGGGCTGCATTGCGGGTAGGTACATAAACGACGCCCTATCGGCACTGGGCTTCAGGGTGGTCTGATGATCCAAATAAACCCAGGACTAATCCAGATCTTCGTAGCAATAGAGGCTTTGTTGGTGATCATCTACGGCATAATCAAGGGAGGAATAGATGTGAGGAGGTTCGTCTTCGCAGGCTCGGCAGTCATCTTCGCGTTCGCACTGCCATGGGTCCTAAGCCACTTAGTGCCGGGTTTCGGAAACGCAACCACCTACCAATTACTGCAAAAATACGCGGAGAGTGCCGAAGGCACCTGGGGCTCTGTTTACCAGCTCTCATCGAAGGCGATGCTCATCGATGCCGGTGCGATGACTGCCTTGAACATAATTGAGTTGATTAGCTCATTCGGCCTAGCCAGCATACCACAGCAGTACATGGGTGTGCTCATGAACCTCGGCTGGTGGCTAGACCCAGTAGACGCGATTGTCGAGTCGATAAACCACGCATCACAGGTGCTAATTGCCATTTTCCACACCATTGCTTGGTTGGCTTGGTTCTCATGGGCTGTTGCACCAACGATCCTAGGCATAGCCCTTGTCTTGCTAATACCCGAGAGAACCAGGCCAATGGGTACTGCAGTACTACTCCTAACACTAGCCATAATGTTCTTCACCTCACTGGCAGCCTCAACGCTTGGGCTAACCCAGGAAGCCCAGTTAATCAACACAATAAATCAAACACTCACAACAATCAAGGGCGATTTGCCGAGCAACGTAACAATAAGGGGATACCTACTGCTACAAAGCAACTACCCATACCTCGTTAGCGGTCAATTAATGAATGAGACAATGATTTGCGGACCAAGGGGTTGTTACTACGCGCCCCAACCAGTCTCCTGGTTCATGGGAATCACACCATCAGTGGGCATCATAGACCAATTCGCATACCCACAAATCAACAACGCAACCCTACTCTGGCTAAGCGTGAACCCAAACCACCAATGCAATCTACTCTATTGGCCCAGCAGCCACAACATAACCCAAGGACCAGTCCTCGAGCAATGCAACCCACAGCTCTTCGATAATAACGAGACGTTCGCCGAGGTGGTCAGCCTAGGAAACCCACCCTTCAACTTGATTTGGGAGAAGGTAAACGGCACCACGGTATATAGCGGTGCTTGGGCTTGGCTAAACCCGCCGACCAGCTACACGGTGAGTGATGGGAACAACACCGTAACAATCAATGCAACAATCAACATACCACCAATGCAATGCATCAACATCACAACAAGAACCGGGCCCCATAGGGTCTGCTACCCAGGCACTGCATCAGCCGATTTGTGGGTTTGGGCATCAAGCATTGAGTACCCAACCAGCCTAGGCGGAGGAAACTGGTCATGCACGCTCAGCCTAACAAACTCGAGCAGGTACCCTGTTGTCGACCTAACCCAGGAACTCGACACAATAAGGACTTTCATGAATAAACTAATCAATGAAAGTGAAGTCTCTAGGGAGTTGATCTACCCAAACGCCACAGTGCCGAGCTACAAACTCCCGAACCCAACACCAAACGGCTACAGGCAGATGGAATTAACTATTAATTGCATTAATTGGAATAACTACACAGTAACTGCCCCAATCACAATAACGGTTTACGGGGTAGGGGACAACCCCTGGTTTGGGAGCGTGCCATTCCTCATAAGCCCAAGCGACGCCTGGATCATAAACTCACCAATTGTTGGCGATAAGCCGTTGCTCATTAATTGGTGGAATACGGAGATCAAGCAATTCCTTGGCTTCCTCGGCATACCAATTGCCCAGTGGCTAGCCGAAATAGCCGTGATATACGGCTTGTTGGACGGAGCTGCTTGGTTCTTTGGCTTACCAACAATCCTAAGCCCGGTTTATGCAATAATGCAGGGCGTAATAATGGAATTATCGCTGGTGCTGTACCTGCAAATAAGGGCGATAGGCAGGTTAATGCAGAGGGCTGTTAGGAAACTCACGAAGTCAATAGGCTCAAGGCTACAGGGCGCTTACCAAGCCCTCTCAGAGAAACACCCAAGGCTAGCCAAGGCATTGAGTGTACCATCTAATGCCGTCAGTAGGGCTAGGCAATCCCTCCATGGGCACCTCGGGGCTTGGGCAGCACACCACAGGGTGGTCAATCGGGTCATAAACCGCATCACAAGCCCAACGGCGGCGAGGGCTGTGAGGATCGTGATGCACCCATGGCACTATGGCCTAAGCGAGGTGGAGGCGCGATTAGAGGAGAGGCGTCGGTTGTACGAGTCGATGGGGCTTAGGAGGAAAGCCCGGCTGTACAGGTACTCGGCAGGCGCCACAAGGTTCGTTAGGGACTACGGGAAGATTAGGAGCCTAGGCGAGAGGGGTTTGTTGTTCCAATACACAAGGCGTGAGTTGTCAAAGCTCGGCGAGGAGCCAACACAGCTCAGCCAGTCCCTGGCTAAGGAGGAGCATGGGGGCTTGGTCGCGTATAGGCCCTCGCCCCAATCAATACTCCTCGATTGGCCAAGGCAGGTGAGGAGGCTAGCCCCATCCCTCGCCAGAATCACGAGACAAGTAACCCAGGCGGAGGTAATTGTAACGCTAGAGGAACTGCTTGGGAGGAACCACCCAGCCGTGGGGCTCGTTAGGCACCACTTCGAGACCGGCAATTACGCCGCGGCAAACGCAATAGCCTTAGGCAAGGCGGTCGGCGCGAGGCTCATCAAGCCCCTCCAGGCAGAGAGGCAATTAATCAAGGAGGAATTAGGCGAAATCGAGAGGGCTCTCAGGAATTGGGAGGGCTTCGCGATTAAGCGCATCGGTGATAAGACAATTGCCCACCCCACAAGCCCGAGACTAACCCACATACTTGAGTCGCTCAAGTCGTTCGGCGGTTATGGTGGCGATGTAGGCGAGGCACTGGGTAAGGCTATTGCCCTCACAACAACCACCGTGAGGGCTAACATAGTGAGGGGTGCATTGAGGGATGAGTTCATGGGCGAGGTCGTAAGTAGGCTGAAGCCAATTAGGGACTTCGTGGAGACAACTGGTAAGGGCGCAATAGTGAGTCTCGACCACCCAGTCATCCAGAGATTCATCGATTTCCTAGGCCCAGAGAGTGAGAGAGTAATCAGAGAAGTCTTCAATGCAAAGGGCATGATTGATAGGGATGCTGTAAACGAAATCATAGGGAGACTAAAGCCACTGATCAATAGGCGAGTAAATGAGGAGGTTGAGGCGGCTAAGTACATCGTTGCCGTTAGGCACCACGCCGATGAAATCATTAAGGAGTTCGCAAGGGAGCTAGGCATAGACAGGAGGGTGAGCGAGATAGAGGGGGAGGTCAAGGAGCTTGGGGACTTCGTTAGGAGGGTCACCATGTCAACACTCCCAATGCCTAGGGAGAGGATCACTAACCCAGAGCCCTTCGGCGAGTTTAGGGAGGTTGGTGGAGGTAGGGTAGTCCTCAGGGAACCACTCAACATGGACATAAGGATCGACCTACAAACACCCAAGGAGGTGCTCGGCGACCCAGGGCTATCGCAGTTATACACGGCTTGGTTAACCAACTACCTCGCCGATAGACTGCACGGCTGGTTCGTGCGAAGCCCAGGCGATGCCGTTTACTACACCTCGCTCTACAAGGCACTGACGCCGGAGGCGGAGGTGTTGGCAATACTGTTTGCAGTTGGCATAGACCCAGCGAGGCTCGACTGGGGAGGGTTGCTCGATGAAAAAGAGAGGATTGAGGAGAGGATGAATGATTTGAGGAGTAGGATCAAGGAAACCAAGGACGAGGGAGAAAAGGCAAAGCTAAGGGAGGAGTTGGGGAGACTGAAGGAGGAGTATGAGAATGTGCTCAAGGTATTGTTCCACTGGGCGAACGCATTCAACGCATTCCTAAGCACACTCCCAAGCGAGGAGAGGGAGAGAATCTACAAGAACCTACCGAACAAGCTTAGGGACTTCATAGACACGGCAAGGGACCCAAGGGATGTGTATGAGGCGTACGTGAAGGGCATTGCTCTGAAGATCGAGGGGATGAAGAGGGAGATGAGCAGGAGGAGTGGTAGGAGGAGTGGGGAGGGTGAGGAGGAGGGCGGTTGGGTGAGAATCGATGACGTGGCAGAGATGAGGGAGTTGATTAGGAACAGACTACCAATGCTGGATAGGTTGATCGAGCCAGTCAGGGCTGAGTTAATCGACGCATTAACCGAGGGAGTTAACGAAGTGATCAATGAGTTGGGTAACGACCAGTTAGTGAGGAACATGCTAGAGCAAGCGAGACAAGATCTGAGCAATGGGAACCTAGACAACGCGGTTAGGCAACTAAGAAACGCAATCGAGAACCTTAGGCGAGCCACCGGGGAGAACGAGGAGCTAGCCCGCAACGTGGGCAGGCTCAGTGAGTTAACCAGGCAGCTCGAGGTAATAAACGCCTTGACGAGACTAGCGCGAGGATAGGCAGAACCTCCAACCACCTCCCCAGAGTGAAACAAGCGGGATGATCCAGGTTCTTCTTCAGGTTATTATGTTGGAATATTGCAATATAATAACACATCAGGATTAGGATATTTCTTAACTACTCAATATACAAATAATCCAAATCCAAGTGGATATTATGATTATTATTGCTCAGGATCAGGATGGGGTTCTCCTTGGTGGTCATTCGGTACTATTTGGTATCTTTATTATTATTTCTTAGAAGATAAGAATGGAAATATAAAAGGATATAATGGAGGATCGAAATATTTTGCCTTTATGCCGCCAGATCAACAAAAGAATAAAAATTATTATCAATATGGAGTATTTTGGTTGTATAATTAGTTCCAGGCGGATAATAATAACATGAGTATATTTTTCTTAATGAATGGGAATATTTTCAATTATTCACTTGCTTTAGAACAATATAAATGGAATGGGGGAAGTGCATATGCAATACCACCGATGTCACCTGCGTATTTTCTTTGTCCACTTACGGGAGAATGTGGACCTTTATTTGTACAATCATACATAAATGCATATAATACGGCGTTTAATCAAGAAACATATAGCTTTAATCGCAATTATCAAAGGGCTTTAAATAGGTATTTACCTTTTACTTCTGGTGATATAAATAACAATTTTATACCTGGAACTTTTGGATATGCAGAAGAATATGAAAATGTAGGTAATAGCCAGCCATGGTTTATTATCGATCACTTACAAGACAACCTAGATGTGTATTATGGACAACCTTATTTATTTGTTTCAGCTGGTTCGGGAGGAGGATCTGGTTTTATGTATTTAGATTGGGTCATAGTTACTTATGGGGTTCCATATGTCTTAAATATATCTTAAAAAATTAACTAGATGGATTAATATAGCTGTTAAAAGATGCCCCGAAAATATTGGTATTTATTCCATATGGAATTATGGTTCCATTAGACTGTACTAATATGTATCCTCCAAAGAAGCCTCTAATGAGATTATATAGACTTGTTTGGTATGCTAGTGTTCCTGTTAAGTTTTCCCATTGGAATACTGGTGAGTTTCCTGGTAATCCTGCTGCATATGTTCCTGGCGTATTTATTGCTACTTCAAATTTAGGTATCAATGGTGGGTATGTGTAGAATCCTGCAATGTTTGCTGGATTTATACTACTTGCCTCTATCACGTAATATGTTTGTCCATTTATTGTCACCTGTTCAATTGGTACCTGACCTTTAATTACATAGAAATCTTGTAGAGGAACATATGGTTGATTATTTACTGGATCAGTCTGCCCAACGAATTGATTATTCAATTGAACTATTTCATTATGGTTTTGAATTATTGTGCCTGAGTACTGTCCATCCCATACTGCATTTTGTATTGTATTCCCATTACTCAATATTAAGGTGCCTGTGGGGTCCGTATGCCCGTTATAACTTATTGTACCGCTTGGTACAAATGCCTCATAACCGCTGGGTGAACCCACATACTGCACAGGCACCCGGTGCAGTGTTGGTAGTAGTGTTAGGGCGGCAACAACGACAACAACAACCACAACACCAACAACCACGTACTTCAATGCATTCATAACACCACCAAAGAACAACCACAACGGATTGCCTTTAAGCTTTGCGGCTCAACACAAGCCTCATTGCCTTGTATGTAATGTGGCACAACCAGGGGCATTTCGTTGGGTCCACCTGGGCTTCAGACCCCGCCAAAAACCAAGGGGCGGGGCAGGAGACAACCCCCTGGACCCCAGCCAAGCACTCAGTGTAAACCTCACGAGTCCTGGGATCCATACCTAACCCTCAGGATCTGGACCCAGGGGTTGTCACCAAACAACGAGTCAACACCAGCCTCATTCTTAGACTCAATAGGCACAGCCTCGGTTTTCATAGACTCAGCCCCAACGGGCTTATTCTCGACCGATTGCCTAACACCAAGCCTATCTAGGCAATCCCTAAGCATTGCCTCTATCCTGCCCAGCCTCTCGACCACGCCACTATCGAC
>Ga0081473_125989_pt1 | contig 10124 bp, 11 predicted proteins | sample CisSprmetagenome_FD_70977 | JGI IMG/M metagenome (GOLD analysis project Ga0081473, IMG submission 70977) | Hypoxic/sulfidic aquatic microbial communities from Cistern Spring, Yellowstone National Park, USA v2 (version 2) | ecosystem: Environmental > Aquatic > Thermal springs > Hot (42-90C) >... | reverse complement strand
ATGTTAAGAGCCTGGCCCAGCAGCTGATGGAGGACAGGCCGCTAGTGGTCAGCCAGCTAGAGGAGCTTGCCAAGGCCATAGAGGAGAAGATGGCCAAGGCTGAGATTTCTGCCTATACGGCACAACAACTAGCTGACAGGCTACAGGGCCTACTCGATAGGCTCGGGAAGTACGCGGAGGAGAGGGCCAAGGAGGAGGCCAGGGCAAAGGGCGAGGACCTCGAGGCCCCTTAGCTCGAGGCGCCCTTTTTCCGTATGAATCTAAGCGTCAATACCGCAGTTTTGCGGTATTGACAGGACGCCTTTTTCACAACTCGCTTTCGGAGCCCAGCTATGTTTTCCGCCCAGGTGTGTACGGTCATGAATTTAGGCGCCGTTTGACAAAAACATCACCCGAGGTGATGCCCAGGTGTCAGAGGCCCAGGAAAAAGCCCCAGAGCGCCTCGGGCCTATGCTCGAGGCGCTGACCAATGAGTATAAAGAGGTTCTCAGGAAAAGCGGCGCCAAGATTGACGTCTCAGTTCTCGAGCATGCCGCCTCGCTATACGGCGCCGTGCGGTTTATGGCTAACCTGTTAGGCAAGCAATGCGAGGACCAAGCGGAGCGCGCCCTTAAGGTCGCTAAGGAGGAGCTCAGCCGCGTCGCTGACCTAATAGGCTCTGAGGGCAAGGAGGCAGACGTCCATAAGCTCACTGTCAGGCTTGTCGCACTCGAGGCCATAGTTCGCTACGTCGCCGCGCAATGCCTCGAGAACTGAGGAGGCCAGGGCCGCTGACGTATATGAGGTGGCAGTATGAGCGAGGCAAAACAGGTACCTGGCCAGGCCCTCCTGGAGCTCTTTGACAATGCCGCTAAGGCCTACGCCCACATAGTCTCGCTGGCCTCGCTGACGCCCACGTGGGACGGCCAGAGGACCTTAGAGGAGCTGGCCCTAGCAGTTCTGAAGGCTGGAGAGGACGTCGGCGGCGTACTGAGCGACGTGAGGGACATCATTAGGTTCTACATGACCTCGAGCACGGTGGCGGGAAAGGACTATGACGCCCGCAAGGTAAGGCTCCTACTGCGCACCGCGAACGGGCTGGTCAGGCTCGCTGAGAGGATTAGGGTCTCGGTGCCGAGGACGCGTAACGGATATGAGCTAACCAAGGAGCAAATAGCCAAGGAGTTCGCTAAGGGCCTAGCGGGCAGCGGCAGCCCGACGGGCTTCTACAAGAGCGCCCACGGCCTCTTTAGGAGGCTCCTCGAGCGGTCTAGGGAAATGCTCAGAGAGGGCTCGGATAACCTGGCGCTCATTGGCATATTGCCAAGGCGCAGAATACTCGAGGAGTTTGAGGAGGGCCTCGAGTCATTCACCGATGAAGGCCAGCTGCCTGAGCCCATCGACAATGACAAGGCTCGCGAAGGTGATAACGGCATATAGCCAGGCGCGCCTCGAGGGCTTTCCTTTTTCAGCGCCAAAAGGCAGTTATGACGTGCCGCTGCGTTATTAACTTAATGCCAACTTGATGTGAACTTAATGCCAACTTGATATCTACCTGATATGAACTTGATGTGAACTTGTTATGAACTTGATATGCTTGTCGTAACTAAATGCCTGTAACACAATAGTGAGTGAGCGGGCCGCCCTCGCTCCGCCTCGCGGCCGCCCGCGTTTTCCCCGATATCAAGGGGCCGTTTTCCCTCTCGAGGCGCCTCGAGGGGCTCGAGACTGACGCCATAGGACAGGCCAAAGAAAACGGGCAGGGCCTCACGCCCTTGCCCGCGAACGTGAGGCGGGCGGTATGGGCATCGGAGAGGTCTCGTACCCAGGGAGGTCTGCGGGAGGCCGCTCAGTTAGAGAATACCGTCCCGCGGTTTTAAGCTTGACATAGGGGACGTAATCCCCAGCGTCAGGTGGCTTAAGCATCACGCGCGGAGCGTAGTGAGGGCCGCAAATGGCGGAGCTTAACCCGCAGGTCAAGCAAATACGCGTCCCAGTCAGTGTGTGGGCCATAGCCTACCATATCGTTAAGTCAGGCAAGGACACGTTCACGCAGAGCGAGCTAGAGGGCGCGTCATGCGGCAACCTCAGCTCAGCCCTTGCCGAAGGCCTAATAGAGAAGCTTGACAATGGCCTTTACAGGGCTAACGCAGAGCTCGCAAAGTTCTACGCGAGCCTACTGCCAAGGGTCCCTAGAGCCTATGTAGTCGAGCGCAAGGGCCGCTTCCGTATCAGTGAGGCAAAGATTTCCTGCGAGGAGCGTAAGGAGGCCATCAAGTTAGCAAGGGCCTGGGCGAAGCTAGCGAACTGGGCCACAGCTCACGCAGAGGACGCTGAGGACCCGCCTAAGGAGATTGTCGAGGCCCTCGAGGCGCACGGCATAGCCGTGAGGCGCATGGTCCTGCCTGGTGGGGCCAAGGCCGTGGTCGCTAAGGTCCTTAACTACTACATAATAATGGACTCGCTAATGGTCAAGAACTCTCCCAAATGCGTCAGATTCCCGAAGCTTGGCCCTGACGCCTGGCTATGTGCCAGCACGCGGGAGAAGCTCTATTGGTACCTCGTGCCGCTCACGCTAAGGCCGCAGAACTGACGCGGGCAGAGCCCTAGGCCCTGCCCGCCCCTAACGGCTCATTGGCCTGCCTGACGCAGGCCTCCGCGTTCTATGAGGCTGACGGCGCCAATAAGCTTTGCCAGGCCCATGTCCTGACCCTTGACGTTCCCACCGTAAAGTGATAACTTAAAACGTTAAAGGAATTGTTGAAAATGTATGTACAAAATCAACTTTGTTAAGTAAGTTTTAAGCCTCCCACCTCAGAGCGGGAAATATTAACAAAATTTACCATCGTGAGTGGTAAAAACTTATTTTAAGTTTTGGCGTTAAGAGATTAGCAGGATAAGCTTAGGAGGGGGCTCGTGGGGCCCCAGCACCCACGCCCCGCCCCCACGGGCCCCCGGAGGTGAGACACTACGGCCTCCAATACAGAACAAGCGGATGCGCACTTTAAAGCCTTTCACCGAGCTAAGGCCTTAAAGCCAAGTAATCGGTCGCCTCCTCAATATTATTCTCATTCCCCCGCCGCTGATATACTGCCCCCAGGCCCCAGCCCCCAGCCCGTATGGCTAAGGCTCAGGCCCCCCGCCTTGCTTTGGCTCCTCGCCAGGAAGCTGCTAATGAGGAGGCCTAGGCCTAAGGTCATAAGCTCTGGCGAGGTCAGGGTCATGCTTAAGCTCAACAAGGGCAACAGGGTCAGCCTCTACAAGGTCATACGTAACGCCGTCGAGTGGGGCATGTTTAGCCCAGCGAGGACCAGGAAGGGGAGGGCCTGGAGGGGCTACTATGAGGTCAATTGGGAGGCCGTCAATTACGTCGCCTCCCTCATACCTCTTGACACGCTGAGCGGGAAGCCCCTCAACATAACCCGCGGCAGGCCGCTGAGGAGGTACGGCGAGCTTAGGCCCCAGGGCCTCCTGGGCGAGCTCATGGAGGTCCTCGAGGACTTCAGGGCCGTGATAGGGGGGACTAGGGTTCATGCGCCCGCTTCCTGCCCCCCAGCTGGCGGGGCGCCCGAGGGCATTATCGCCTGTAATACAGGTATTACAGGCATTACACAGCCGCAGCTTAGGCGCCTCCGCCTGACCCTCATGTCCCTGGGCCCCGTAGTCCTCCCCGCCTTAGTCCTCGGAGGCGGCGTCATTTACTTTGTCCCCATAGGGGTCGGAGGCGGCGCAAAGTCGAGGTTCCCCTGCCTCTATTCCAATGGCAGGTACCTCTGCGCGGGCTCCGTTAAGGTCCTTCAGGAGCTCATAGACCTCGCTGGCGGCGTCCCTCCCGAGCCCCTGCCCTACGGCGGCGCCGCTGCCAGGCTTGTCGTAGACCTCCCGCCCAATGGCCTGGCCCCCTACGACCTGGCCCCTGACTTCGCCCCTAAGCTAGAGCCAGGCGTTCAGCTCTACGACAGCGCCCTACAGTCCTGCCTCTCCAGGTGGCATGTACTTCTGACCACTCGCTATAGGCTGCCGTCAGGCTTCGAGGGCTGGCCCTGCCTGGTGATGCTGCCGCGTGAGGACGTCGCCAAGGCCTTCTCGTACTCCCCTGACTCCATACGCTCCGAGGTCCTCCTCTGCCTTGACGCCCTCTTAGGCGCGAGGCAGGCCGTAATGCGAGGCCTTAAGCGCCTTATGGGCGAGGCCGTGGCCCAGGCCCTAGCTATTGCCAGGACCATATCCCCGCCAGAGGCCGTGGACCCGCCCATAGACATCTACGTAGAGTACAAGCCGAAGGTCAAGGAGAGGGGACGCAATAGGTGGCGGCATGACAGGCCCAGGCGCCTGGTAACGCTCGACAAGTTCATTTCCGAGCTTAAGGGCAGGGGCAGCGTCGAGGTCGCCGAGTTCCTCAAGGTCATAGTCCCGCTGCCTGACATATCTGGCCTTAGGGAGCTCCTGACCCTAGGCTATGTTTACGCCTACCATAACGACCAGAAGGACCCGCCTAACGCCGTGAGGCTCGAGCTCAGGCCGTACAAGGACATGAACGGCCTCGGCAAGCGCGGCCTCCTTAACGCCCTTCTCGGCGCCCTAGCCCTCATAGGCCAGCCCCTGGTCGAGGCATGGAGGGCCCTGGCAAGGCTCGCCCGCCGCGGTACGGTATGAACCCCAGACCGTTTCCCCACAAGCTTGTGGGGAAATGACAAGAGGGCAGCGGGCAGCGGCAGGCGCCGCAGTATATCCTATAATAGAAGCCCGCGCGCGGCCCCTCACGACGTCCCCCCTCTCCCCCTCCTCCCTCCCCCGCCGCCGCGCCCCCGACCCGCCTCCCTCACCCCGCCCGCGCCTCGAGGGGCCCGCGACCGAGCACTTTTCCCCACAAGCTTCTGGGGAAATGGCCTGGGCCTTTTCCCTACACGCCTGTGGGGAAAGCCTCGGCCCTAGGGGAGCCTGACGGCTTTTCTCTACAGGCTTGTGGGGAAATGTCCTGACCCGCGGCCCCTCGAGCGGCCAACCTACCTTACCTCCCTACGGTAGGCCTCAGGTCATAGGGCCAGGCCAAGCCCTGCGGCCAGTCCCTCTACCTTTTTAAGGTCCCGCCAATATAAGGTAGAGCCCGATGGTGGCCCTATGCCCGAGCGGGAGGGCTGCGTGAGGAGGGGCTGGGACGCCTGCGTAGACTACAAGGAGGCCTACAGCCAAATCCTCGGGCACTTGTACAAGACTGGCCACCCCTGGGACGTCATTTTGCTCATACAGCTCAGGAACGGCAGCCGCATAGGCGAAGCCATAGAGGCCGCTAAGGCCTTCTGCGAGTCAAAGGCCGCCAGCGTCAGGGTCAGGATAGAGAAGCATAAGGAGGGCGACACCCGCTTGATGGTCCTTCCCGAGGAGCTGAGGAATAAGGAGGGCAGGGAGCTCCTGGCCAAGGCCTGCCTGCGCCTCGAGAAGGTCAAGGCGCCTAGGGTCGATATTGCCGACTACGCCAAGAAGACCTTCGGCTTTAACACCCACGCCCTGAGGTACGCCTTCATTACCTACTTGCTTAAGAGGGGGGTCTCGCCGTCAATAATAGCGAAGATAACTGGCCACAGGTCCCTCGACCACATCCTCCATTACACCGAGGTGAAGACTGCCGAGGACATACTGTCGAGCCTTAAGTGAGGGCCAGGCAGCGAGGGGCCGCGCGCCCCTCTCTTATAATAGGAATAGGGCGCAGGCCCGCGTCCCGCCCGCGTCCCTAGGACTTTTCCCTACAGGCTTGTGGGGAAATGACCTGACCCGAGCCTTTTCCCTACAGGGCTGTGGGGGACATCCCGACCACGTTTCCCTACAAGCTTGTGGGGAAAAGTACTTAACCCCTGGCCGCCACCCCCAGGCTCGAGGCGAGAGGGCTTGGAGGGGGAGGCCCAGCCCAGGGGGGTTATGGTCTGCCCGAGGTGTGGGCAGCCCATAAGTTACATAGAGAGGCAGAGGCGCGGAAACAGGTTCTACTACTACGCGGTTCACTATGAAGGCTATGAGAGGACCCCTGACGGCAGGATTCGCAAGAAGGTCAGGAGGTGTTACCTAGGCCCTAACGCCTACATTGAGGTCAGCAAGCTACACGCCGACCTTGGGCTGACCCTCAAGGGCCTCATAGAGGAGGGCAGGGAGAGGGACTACATGGAGGCGCTCGCGAACACCATAGAGGCCAGGCTTAGGGACGGCAGGCTTAGGCCTGAGGAGGCCCTGGAGCTTGCCAGGAGCCTTGACAGGCTGACGGAGCTGGCCAGGAGGCTCAGGGACTACGCTGCGGCCAGGTCCTCGGCCAAGGCGACGGCCGAGGCCGTTAATGTTACGGCCCCTAGGCAGGCAGCGGAGACGCCCCAAGTAACCTCGCAGGCCCAGACCACCGAGGCAAGGCAGGACAAGGTCGATGCCTACAGGGCACTCATGACGCTCACGGGATTGCCGCCAGAGGACATAGAGAGGCAGCTGACCAAGCTCAAGGAGGCCCTCAAGGAGCTCAAGGCCTCGCATTAGAGGAGGTGGCCCATAGTGAGCGGCACGGCCTACTACGTATGCCCGAGGTGCGGCAGGCCGATAGACTACCTCGAGCGCAGGGTTGTCAGGCGCAGGGGCAAGGACGGCAAGGTACGCGAGCAAGTCTATTTCATTGCCTGGCACTATGTGAGGGGCCCTGACGGCAAGCGGAAGGTGGAAAAGTGTTACCTAGGCCCTGAGAAATACGTTCTCACTAATAAGGTTCTGGCCGCCGCAGGCCTTCATGTTAAGAGCCTGGCCCAGCAGCTGATGGAGGACAGGCCGCTAGTGGTCAGCCAGCTAGAGGAGCTTGCCAAGGCCATAGAGGAGAAGATGGCCAAGGCTGAGATTTCTGCCTATACGGCACAACAACTAGCTGACAGGCTACAGGGCCTACTCGATAGGCTCAGGAAGTACGCGGAGGAGAGGGCCAAGGAGGAGGCCAGGGCAAAGGGCGAGGACCTCGAGGCCCCTTAGCTCGAGGCGCCTTTTTCCATATGAATCTAAGCGTCAATACCGCAGTTTTGCGGTATTGATGTAGCCGTGGGTCAGTTTCGGGCTCCTCCGATGTTCTCCGCCTAGTTCTGTATGACAATAAATTTAGGCGCCGTTTGACAAAAACATCACCCGAGGTGATGCCCAGGTGTCAGAGGCCCAAGAAAAAGCCCCAGAGCGCCTCGGGCCTATGCTCGAGGCGCTGGCGGATGCGTATAAAGGCCTTTTGAGGAAAAGCGGCGCCAAGATTGACGTCTCAGTTCTCGAGCATGCCGCCTCGCTATACGGCGCCTTGCGGTTCATGGCTAACCTGTTAGGCAAGCAGTGCGAGGGGCAAGCGGAGCGCGCCCTTAAGGTCGCTAGTGAGGAGCTTGACCGAGTCGCTGACCTAATAGGCTCTGAGGGCAAGGAGGCAGACGCCCGCAAGCTCACAATAAGGCTTGCCATACTCGAAGCGATAGTTCGCCACATCGCCGCGTACTGCCTCGAAAATTGAGGTGATGCGAAGACGTCGAGCCCAAGGCCAGCGGGACCCACGCTAAGGTACGTCATTCCTAGGCTTAAGCCCACCGTAATAGGCAATGTGCCCTACCTGTTAATTGACGACTACCTAGCGGCCGCCATAACCTCAAAAACTCGCGACTACCGCGACAAGCAGTACCTTAACGCCACCATTAACGCGGCGTTAGCGAGCGAGCGGGCCATAATCAACTCCTTGAACAGCCCCACGCTAATGCGAGGATTCAACTTTTACGGCGACGCCCTTGCCTCATTTATCAAGGAAATGATTTTGAGGGCGTTCAAGACCCGCTATCCCGATTTGCCCCTCCCCAAGCTGGAGAAATATGAGGAGAAGGGCGCCTTTGAGGAGATATCTGAGCTCATTTTTACGAAGCTCGCCAATGAGCTGAGGAGAGGATATGACCGCGAGACTGTAGAGACAATGGCCAAGCTGGCAGCCGCCGAGCTGTTACTTCAGGTCTATATTCGCTTCTTTGAGGACGTAGGCGCGCTGAGGGTGTTAGCATGACGTCGCAGGAGGCCCAGCCAGCCGAGAAGAGGACAATACTGCCGCTTGCCTATGACGCAGAGAGGCTAGTCGCCACCCTATTGTCGCCAAACGCCAGCCTGAATAGGCGACTCGCAGCGGCCGAGCGGCTCTATACGTTAATGCCCACCTACGTCAGGAGGATGCTTTTCGAGGCCGCGATAAAGATAGCTGGCAAGGAGGCGCTGACAGGCGAAGGAGCCGAGGATAAGGATGCCAGGAGAGGCCTCTTCAGGAACGCGCTGGAGGGCATGCTAGAGGCGATGGAGGAGACCCGCCAGAGGATAGTCGAAGTGAAACTGCCGCCCATAACTATCTCCGAGAACGTCTTTAACGAAGACGTCCCTAAAATGATAAAGTCAGTCGCTAAGGCGCTCACAGATTGGTTCTATTCTGCGACAGAAGAGGCCAGGAGGAAAGGAAACCCCTACTCCGAGGACCCCAGCGCGCCTGGCTACATTCCTTTAATCACCTTCGCCTCGCTTGTCATTATCAATGGGCTCAGACAGCTCGCCCTTATCGGCGGCTAAGTCCCCTAGGCCCTCCTCGAACTCCTCGAGAACCCTCTTCCTCGGCATTATGCCGATAGTTACCAGGTTGTTCGCCGCCTCCTCGAGGAGCTCATGGGACAGCTCGTTAATTTCCCTGAAGACAGCGCGCACCCTGTCGCTGAAGGTCTTCGCGCTCCTGTCGCCGCGGCTGGCCAATTCCTTCGCGAGGCCCTCAGCGAGCTTAAGCGCATAATCGTAATTGCCCCAGGTCTTCTCCTTTTCGACGGGTGGGGCCATCACCTTCACCCTCTCGGCAATCCTCTCTACCTTCTTTGCGGCTGAGAGGAGGCGCCTTGCCTTGCGCTTGTCAGGCCTCTTCCCAGCCACCGCGCTCGAGACCAAGTAAGCCCTCGCAATCCGCTCGGCGTCGCTGTAAATGTCATTATGGGCGTACAGCGCCTTAAACGCCAGCTCCTTGACCGTACTCTCGACGTCCCAGAAGCCGATTACCGAGGTCTTATAGACAATGTTGTTATAGGACTTGACGGCATCATTGAATAGCTCTAACAGGGCCTGGGCATAGCCCTGGGCCGTCTCGCTCACAGACGCCACCGCCTATGATTTGGCGGTCAGCGCCTAAATCCCCTTGGGGACCTTATGACATTAGCGGAGAACTTCGCAATGACCTCGCAATGGTGTCGCAATGACTGCGCAATGACTGCGTAATAGCTTCGTAATAGCTTCGCAATGGTATCGCAATGATGTCGCAAGGGCGTTCATGTGCCATTAGCATAATAGTAACTAAGCGGGCAACCCTCGCTCTCTTTTTTGGCCGCCCGCGTTTTCCCCGTTATCAAGGGGCCTTTTCCCTCTCGAGCCCCTCGAGGCGCTCGAGACTGACGCCACAGGGCAGGCCAAAGAAAACGGGCAGGGCCTCACGCCCTTGCCCGCGAACGTGAGGCGGTGGGCGGTATGGGCATCGGAGAGGCCCAGTCCCAGGGAGGCCAATTTACAGAATACCGTCCCGAGGCTTTAAGCCTGAGGTGCCGACGGTATTCCCCAGCCTTAGGTGGCTTAAGCATCACGCGCGGAGCGTAGTGAGGGCCGCAAATGGCGGAGCTTAACCCCCAGGTCAAGCAAATACGGGTGCCCCTTAGCGTATGGACCTTAGCCCACTATGTCCTTAGGGCGGGCAGGGACACCTTCACTTATACTGAGGTGAAGAACGCCGCCTGCGGCAGCCCTGAAACGGCCCTTGTCATGGGCCTAATAGTGAGGCTCGATAACGGCCTCTATAAGGCCGATATGGAGCTCGCAAGGCTCTATGCCAGCCTGCTGCCCAAGGCCTACGTGCCTGACCGTAAGGGCCGCTGGGGCAGCCCCTTGGCCTCTAGCGGCGAGAAGTCCTCCTGCGAGGCGCGGGATGAAGGCATCAGGCTGGCCTGGGCCTGGCTGAAGCTGGCGAAGTGGGCCGAAGCTCACGCGGAGGACGCCGAGGACCCGCCTAAGAAGGTCCTCGAGGTCCTCGAGAGGCACGGCATTCAGGTACAGCGTATGGTCCTGCCAAGCGGTGCCAAGGCCGTAGTCGCTAAGGT
>Ga0081473_129204_pt1 | contig 10132 bp, 8 predicted proteins | sample CisSprmetagenome_FD_70977 | JGI IMG/M metagenome (GOLD analysis project Ga0081473, IMG submission 70977) | Hypoxic/sulfidic aquatic microbial communities from Cistern Spring, Yellowstone National Park, USA v2 (version 2) | ecosystem: Environmental > Aquatic > Thermal springs > Hot (42-90C) >... | reverse complement strand
TGACTAAGCTAACCTCGACAACAACAGCCTCGCTTAGGAACCTCTCGGCATCGACAAACCCCTTGACCTTCAATCGAGTAACCGCATCCTCGTAGTCGTACGCGTGGAATGTGGTTATTGTGCCATGACCAAGGGTCATGGCCTCAAGCAAAGCCCTGAACTCCTCATCGCTCCTAGCCTCATTAACCAAAATAATGTCGGCACCACTCCTCAGGGAGTGGTTGATCAACCTAACCTTATCGATACTCTCAATACCCCTAGCAAACGCCCTCCTCTCCAGCATAGGCAAAACAACTCTATGGAATGGTAAGTACAGCTCAACTACGTCCATGACCAGGGCAATCACCTTATCAACCAATAGGAACGCAATCGCGTTCTGAAGCGTGGTCTTACCAGCACCCATTGGCCCAACGAATAGGATGGGTGTCTTGTAGTCAGCCAGCAGCCACAGTAGTGCTGCCTGGTCTACGCTAATCACATTGCCCTTAATTAACTCGGTGATTAGCCTAGGACTCCTAGGTAGAACCCTAATGCTCACCCAAGGCGATGGGCGCCCAACTGGGTCAGCCGTGACTGCAATCCTAATGCGGTACTCCGGATCCACTAGGTCCGGCATTGGGTTGTGGGTGGTTATCGGTGTTTTCATCCTAATGGAGAAGCGCCTAAAGAGGTAGCTTATGGCATCGAAGTCGTTAGGAGTTATCTTCTTGGTCACTTTCTTGAGGCCCCTCCTAGTGATTAACTCGTAGGGCTCCCAACCAATGATTACGCGCATAAGCCCAAGCTCCTCATGGTTAACATGCACCGCCAAACCATCATCGAGCTTGCGTAAGTAAATGTCCGTTACCTCAGGCATTAGGAACAATGGGGTAAAAGCCCCATACCCATTCAGCCACCTCTCGAACACCCTCCTAGCCAAATCAATGTTTTCACTACTTGGCTTAACATTGATTAGGCTCAAAGCCCTCTTGATGGCTGTCTCGAGCTTTACCCCGGAGCCCAGCTTCTCGGCTATGTAGTCCAGGGGTAGTGCTATTAGCCAGTCGGGGACGTCATCAATGATGTAGGCAGTGTACTCAGGTGTTTGGTAGGTTGGGTCAATGACTTGGTGAATCTCTATGCTTGTCTTCAAGCCGAAGTTCTCCCCACCCTCGACCGTGTAGAACTTAACTAATCCTTGGCTAATAACCTTCGGCCTAGATACATGCATCAAGATTTGATGCACTGATTTTTAAGGGATTAATGAAGACCATCATCACCAATTATGTACTTGACCTCTGTGCCAGGCGCCAGCCCCGGAACGTCCAAAGCCCTCATCACACCCTCCGGCTTAGCCTTACTTGGCCTAAGCATTAGCCACCTCGAATTCACTGTGTGAGCCAACACATTGCCACCTACCGGTAATTTGATCTCGACGTAGCCCGTGGGCATTGTCATTACTTGGTTCGTGTAGATTGCCAGTACCCCGAACTTAATAGTCAGCCTACGTACCCAGTCGAGGACGTAGTGCAACCTTTGCTGTCTCTCCGCCAACCTCTCCCTACCCCTAAACTGTGCTCGGTAAAGCGCGGTCACAGAGTCAATGATTACCACACCAACCCCGCCACTAACCACTTGATCAGCCAACTTCAACTTTATGAAGTCCTCTAGCTCCTCAACAGTCGCTGGGTTATAGACGATTAAGTCCCTCTCGAGAAACTCACTACAATTAATGCCAAACCTATTGCACATGTTCTCAACTAGCTTGCCCGTGGTTAGGTACTGGTCGATTGTCTTCTCAGTATCGATATACACAACACCAACCTGGTGCTGGGCAACCGATGCAACGGCTATTTGCAAAGACATTATCGTCTTGCCGCTCCCGAACTCACCGGCGAACTCATAACTAGAACCAAACCTCAAACCGCCAACCAATTTATCGAACTCCTCAACCCCAGTCCTCATAATTCTCTGCCTACTCAATGCCTCAACCCTCTCCCTAGCACTCATTGGCCTAGGCTCATCATTGAGCAACTCCCTGGCTGCGGTGATCACCTTCCTCGCCGTGTCCAGCTCAGAGAGGTTGAGTAGTTCCATCAACTCCTCCGCGTTAAACAGCAACAGGTGCTTCGGGCTTGTTACACCAACAGCCCTAAGCCTCTCAATCATCTGCGCCGAAACACCATAACTCCTCAAGGCATCAAGGTCATCGATTGATTGCGTTTTCTCCTCAGCCTTTGCCTCCTTACTCTTCCTTGGCATTACAACCACCCCATCAATGCGATGATTGGTGCTAGGAAGAGTGGTAGTAGGCTTATGCCCAAGCCTATTGAGTGCATGGCCTTGCCTACAACAATCGATGTCGATGCTCCCAAGGCGATGAGCATTGTGAATAGGGCGTTTATGTTAGCCAAGCCACTGATTATTAACGCCGCACTCGATATGCCTGATGCACTCGATACTGCACTTGATGCGAGTGCCGGTGCGTGGAGTGCTAGGAGCATTGCCACTAATACAACCATGAGTGCGTAGCTGACGGCAATGAATGGGCCATAGACAAAGCCACTCCTAACAACCTGCCTAACGAAGTTTGTGAATGAGTCAACAACCATGTTTACCCTCTCAACAACATCCCTAGAACCCCTACTGTACGCATAATCCCAGAGCTGGATTAACTCCCTCTCGACCAGTGTCCTAGACATTGGTGGCTTGGGATCGTGAACCAATAGTAACTCGCCGAAGGACTTACTCACCCTATTCGGCATCCCCATGTAGTCCTTGGCGAACCTAGTGAATTGGGGCATGTATAGTGCTGCGAAGCCAATGCCGAAGGTTATTATCGAGATTGTGGCAGCCATCAGGCCGGGCAGCTTGAGTATTTGCGTTAATGCCAAACCTATGCCCAACCCAGCCAAGCCACTAATCATTGGCTTGATGTAGTCGTATTTGGCGAGTTCTATTTGGTAGTAGTGAATCAACGGTATGTAGAGTAGGTTGATTAAACCGACAATCGGCGGTGCCCCTAGGATTGTCATGAAGGCGAGCACGCTAGTCATTATCGAGAGGACGATGACGGCCGTTAACGAGGCATTTATCCATTGGAGCTTGCTATTTAATACATTGTTTAGTTTATTGAGTATAGCCATGAAGGCTATGTCAGGGTCAGTTCCCGATGCAACAAAGCTATGCGCATAGGCAAGCAACTCACGCCTATAACCACCCCTCCTCAACAACCATGGGGTTGTGACAACGTTTAGGAGCATGGATATCTTGAACCAAGCCTTACTCAACCTAGAAGCCTCACCCACAGCGAGGTCAACGCCATCCTCGGGAGCCCTAATCACGAATATTAAGTCGGCGATGTACTCCTTGATAGAGGTCATCGACTAATCAGGGCTCTGCTTAAAAGGGGTAGGTAATGGATTTAGGGATGATGAAGCTGAGGAAAAACAATGTTGATTTTAAAATTATTTGATTAATCCGTCATGATGGCCCGCTTAGGCTTATATCGTTACAACCTTGAGATGGAGTTAATTGATATGGATATATGTAGTAGCCGCTTATCCATGAGCCGCTGGGTGCGTTGGATTGCTGAGGTGGGTGGCCGAGGTATGCAGTGCTTATTGAGATGGCGTTGCTCGATGATGGGACAAAGCCCACAACCCAAGCCGTGTTTGCCCAAGCGCTCCAGCACAGGGTCTTAACCTCTGCGTTGAACGGTAGGTAGAACCAATAGGCATTACCTGGTGAGTAGTTTTTCAGCCATATAGCCGTAGCCCCACCTGAGAAGCCATTAATAACTGCCCCATTGTTGGGCATGGCATTGGTGCTTGTGACCTCGGTGTAGTCGAAGGTCCATGTTAAGTTGTATGCGTACTCCCCTGCCTCGTTCACGTAGTACGGCGTCTTCGAGACATCTATAATTACACCTCCCCACCAGGAATGGGGCAGGGTGTAGGTGATGGATATGCCGAGTGGGTAGAGAGTAAAGCTGATGCTGAATGACCCTACGGAACTCGCGGGGGTTGGCACATAACTACCGTAAGAATCGGCGACGTATGCATTGTAGAAAGATGGGTAGTTTATCGTGGCTTCATAGCTCTTGTACATATCGAAGCCACCAATTAAATAATGTAGTTGACCAAGCCCCAGATAAAACTCGCCACTATACGTATATCTATACGCAACATCGCCCAGTAGCTCCGCATCTATAAATGCAGGCCTTATTGATGTGAGGGAATTAGCCATTATTATGCATGAGTCGTAGTAGAACGTGTCGCCGTAGTTGTCCTCGACAGCATCGACGCCAAGAGCAGGCGAAATGCCCGCACCCTGGCTTTCTAAGGCATTCATGCACCATAGAAAGATGAAGTTGCCGCTCGTGTATACGCCACTCGAGCCCTGCCAATTGGAATTCCAGTAGATCGCATAACACGGATCCCAATTTTGGTAGCTTAGGTTTTGGTTCGTTATTGGTAGTTTAATCTCGCCCTTAGCCGCCTCTATTGGCACTAGCCAGTTCTTGATTAGGTTCGGCAGTCCCTCGAGACTGACTGGCCCTACCAGCACGGCTACTCCATACGGCGTCCTTATTGCCGTTGTGCCAATTAATGTGTAGTTGCTGTTTATTGGCATCTCAAGCATTGGGACTAAGTAGAAGCGTTCCCCATTGAGTCCGTAAAAAGTGACATTCGTACCCTTCGCCATTGCGTAGGAGAGGAGTAGCTCGGCAACCAATGCCTCGGACCTACTCACGTTCACTAGGACCAGGTCACCCCTCGCAAACAAGCCCTCCAACAAACCAACAGCTGGGCTCGTCAGGTTCAGCGTGATGTTCCCACCCACGGTGCCGTAAGCCACGTAGGGCCTAATCACAGACCAATCAACAACGACAATGCTATTATTCGGCAAACTAGACAATTGGCCCAAGCCGATGGGCTTGATTAGTGATTGTGGTATGCCGGCATTAACGAGGCTTTGGGTTAGTGATTGGGGACCAACAACGTAAACCGGCGTGGTTAAGCTTACGTTTATTGGTAAGCCGATTGGTGTTGGTGTGTTGGAACCAGTCCTTGCCTGTGTGCTTGGTTTATTGGTTACATGTGTTGTGAGTAGTACTGAGGCTATTGTTGCGACTAAAACCGCTGCGGCTATTAACGAAACAACCCAAACAAGCCTAGATTTAAACCAGATACGGGAATCACTTATTACACGGGACTTTCTTTTACCCCGGCTGTTCATAAAAAGTGAGTCGAGCTGGGTTGAAATGGTTGGTGCGTGAGTAGTTCGATCATGTACCTCCTCGTCTTCGAGAGCTTGAGGCTTAGCTCCCTAACCTCCCCGTCGCAGATCAACCTAGCCCTCACCTCAATGGGCTCGCTTGCGTAAATAACATACGTGACCCTATGCCTAGGGTTTAGCTTGTCCGTTGCATCGATTACTTTAACGGACTTAACAACCTTGACCTTACCCCTAAACTCGCTGGGTATCTCCAAGTAATAATCAACGCACTCTATGTTTATTACCGAGGCGTAGACATCGCTGTCGAGCTTCCTGTAGTTTCGGTACAAAATAACCGCTGCAATGTGGGTACAAATCTCGCTCCTCCTCCTCAATCCCCAACTGCTCTCGAAGCACGAGCAATAATACCTACCGTCTCTAAGCCTAACAACGTAGGTCGGGTACCTATCACCAAGCTCCGGCAAGCCCTTAACAACCCAAACACCCTCGCCGTACTCCTTGACGGTGTTCTTCATGAATCGAATAAGAGCCCTCCTAACCCATGATTTGCTCTTGTTTGGGAAGTCCTCCCTAAGCCTCTCGATTGCTAGATCAATGAGCTCCCTACTCATTGCCTCACTCAATGAAACATTGTTTGAATTAAAAGGTTGGATGATGTTTGGATAAGGATGGGAAAAGAGGAAAAGTGGTTTTGATTTTGAGTTCGGCTTTGTCGTAAAAGTTTACGATATTGGCGCCACGTTTGTGCCGCTTGTTGTTACCACCTCGACCTCAGTCGGCGAGCCGCTTAGGCTACTGCAGGTTATTGATAGTGTGTCCCCTGGGTTGAGGGTTATCGATAACCCACTGGCCGGCAGTGAGGTTATTCCACTGTACGTGTTCCCATTTAGGTATGCGGTGCAACTCGATGCGCTTGAGCCGCTGGGCACCAGGTTTATCGCATTAACCGTAATGGCACTAACACCCATAGCCTTCATGTTCACGACAAGCACCCCACCCAACTCCTCAGCGGTGACTGTCAAGGTGTTGCTAGCCCCCAGCGATGGCATTGCACCGTGGAAGACGTAGAAGATTAGGAACAACCCGAGTGCTATACCGACAACAGCCACTATGGCCCACAGAATATTGAACTCACCCCTCCTGCTCAATGCCTTGGCACTTGCACTGCCTGCCTTAGCCTTCACCTCCCTAACAATCAGGAGTTTGTTTGTCATCAGTAGGGAGGAGTTGTGGTTTTTAAGGGACCTAATCGATGAGAGCCCTCGGTTACGGGCTCGTGGTCATTGCGTGCTGGATTAGGTAGTTGAAGACGCTAGCCGTCTCCCTAAGCATCGCCTCAAGCACCTCTAGGGCGTATGTCCCCGCGTTTTGTGCTAGGGTTGCGTTCCCACTGGCAAGCCCAATGGCCAGTAGCGTTATGTATATGGCTAGGAATATGCCCAGCGCCCCATAGATTGGCTTTTTAGCGTGGAATATCGCTTCGGTAAGCGCTGATGTTCGACCAAAGCTGGTTGGGTGCCAGAGGTACTCGACAAAGTGCAGTATGGCCATCACTATGGCTATTATGAATGATAAACCGCCGATGAACAAGACCGCATCGAAGGCAGGGACACCAACCTCATTAACGAACTGATTAACCGCACTGCTTATAGTCACATTCCCAGCCTGGAGTATTGGTATAGTCATCAATTTAGTGAAGCACTTATTTAAAAGGGGCTTAGATTGGTAGGACGTCAACGATTGTTTCATCGAGCACCCGATAAAGCCCGTAGCTCGCGGCTAGGGCGAAGGCTAATATGACGTCGGTAGTGACGTCGTAGGTCTGCAATGCCAAGCCGGCTGGGTAGCCCTGGTTCCAGAATGTGTTGAGGAAGTTCGTAACATCGCTCAGTGATGGTTTTACTAGGAAGGCATGAGCTAAATAATCCACCACAGGCCCTAGGTAGGTGATTGTGTATGCCGTCAATAGTGGTGCGACGAATAGTGCGATTAGGCTTAGGGCTATTATGAACGTCCCTATCGACCTAGTCTGCCTAATCAACAGCAAGCCGGTGGCTATGCCCATGAAAGCCCAGGCGTACTCGGCAATGAGGCTCAACGCATAGATGAAGCCCAGGTTGATTATTGTGTATGTTATCATGGTTTGGAGGTACCAAGTGCTCTGCTGGAGGTACCAACCGAATGGGCTAGTCACCGGGATAATGCTTAGGCCAATGGTGGTTCCCCAGAAGTGCCCGTAGGCTGCAGTTACGTTGTTGAAGTACTGATAAGCAATAGAGTTACTCCAACCCAGCAATTGCTGCGGGTTACCTGCATCGGGCATTACGCCAGCCAGTGTTTGGTTACCCACGCTCACTGACGAGGCAACCCATTGGACTGCCTGTGGGAAGAAGTTGGAGTTGATCAGCGCAGTGAACACCCCGAACATCACGGCACCAACAAGGACATCAAGCATCAAATCCAAACCCTCCCTACGCATCTCCGGAGTCAAGCCGTGGGCGTACTTTATTGCGCCGTACAACAGTGTAGGTACGGCAAACACGCCGAACCCTAAGTATGGGAGTAACGATTGGAGTAATCCGCTAACCATCGAACTAGTTGGTTCATGGTTTAAAAGGCTCCGCACCTCGTGACAACAACCTTGCCCAGCAACTCCCTGACTGTGTTGGCTAGGTTCTTGTCTGATATTGCGTTGTACATCATGTCCAACATGGCGTCCTTGATCTCCTCAATTGCCGAGCAAGTCTCTGAGGTTATTTCCTCAGCTGCGGCCCTCACCTCCTCAGCCGCCTCATCACCCCTCAACTTCTTGTTACCAAACTCCTTGGCGTACCTCACTGCCTCCGCAACGTGGTCAACGACTCCCTTAACCGCGCCCCAAAGCCCGCCACAGGTGATGCCCAACTCCCTGCACCTGGTCTCCACATGTTTTGCGGTGTCGATTATCTTCATGAGCTTACCTGCATCTAGGTTCTTTGTGAGCTCCGCGAGGTCATCCATTACGTATGGGTTGGGGAGCGTGAATCTAAAGAACTCGGCATACTTCACCGCCAACTCATGCGCCTTTTGTTCATTGTTAAACAGTGTTCTGAAGAGTGCCTCGTGGATTCTCGCGTAGGAGTTCAGCATCCCAGCCTCGGCATCCCTAACCCTCTCCACAGCCCTATCCCTCTCCCTGGAATTCGCCTCCCTAACACCCTCAAGGGCGTCCCTATACGTCAAGGCAGCCCTGACCAAGTCCTCACCAGCCCTGGAGGCCTCCTCCTCGGGAGGTACGTACTCAACGGATCCAGCAACCCCGCCCTCCGCCTCGCCGGGCTCAGCCTTAACCGCCAAGCCGAAGTAAGCCCTAATCCCATCCTCATCGAGACTGAACAACAACTTCCTAACCTCGCCAAGCCTCTCGCCTTGCTCATTTGAGGGAAGGGACTTAATGGACCCAACCCTGTTGAGGATCGCCCTCAATTCATGAACCGTAAAATCAGCACACAGTAAGTAGCTGACCTCGGCACCCCTCTCATCAAGCTGTATACCAAGCTCCCTAAATATGTCGTAGATTAGCTCAGTCTTGTTAGTCTCCGCACATGGTATTACGACCGATTGCTTATCGTCCTTGTCTTCCTTTTCCTTAACTGCGTTTTCCTCACCCTCCTTAACCTCAGATCCTTTAGCAGACTTTGACCCAGTGATCGCTGTGGCCTGTTGCCTAGTATCGGCTGTTTCCTGATCGGCATCCTTAACCTCCTGCTCACCCTGGCTGCTTGTCGATATTACGGGCCTGAGCTTATCGAGGATGTAGGCCCTCCTAGTTATGTATATGTGCTTCAGGGCCCTTGACGCACTCCTCCTCCCAATATTCAACGCATCAATTAACGCACCAATTACCTCCGGCGGCACATCGCCAGGCACACCTGGCTTGAGCCAGTTGGTTATCTTCTCCCTCAACTCCCCGTTGTTTAAGGCCAGCATTACTATCGTGTCCTCAATAACGGGTATGAGGACATCGAGCCTCGCGTCATCACTCATCGCGCAGTACTTAGCCGCCAACACCCTGAGCTTCTCGGAATCCCTATGGCTCCTCGGGTTGTACCTATTGTCATCAATGAACACCACATTGACCAACGCCCTCTTCGAATCACTAGGCGCCATATTCGTAAACCTCTGCAGGGCCCTACAAACACAATCCGGGTATATGCAAATTATTGAGCCGTCGATGCCCCTAGCAGCAATTATCGACAGCGGCACCCTGACCTTATCGGCATCTTTATACACCTCCAAAGCCCACTCAATGGTCCCATGAACCAACTCACTAATGAGCACCCCCTCATTCCCCACCTTATCGGCACCGACTAGGGACTTGCACTGGCACGGGTGGCTCTGCAGAGCATACGCCCTCCTAAACTCGCTAACCTCGACATACGCGGACTCAACGCCGCCAACCCTAACCTGCCTATTAAGCAGTAAATCCACGGGCATTTAATTAGTAGGAGGCAGGTTTATAAGGCCACCTGACCGAGGGATGCCGTGAAAAACATCTCACGGGATCGGAAAGACCGTACGCAGAAACTACGGGGAGGGGTTCCGTGGATTCCGAGGCGACGACGATCGTTGTCGCCTTGAGGGGCACGATTCGTAGGAAGTTGTTCCATGTGATCAGCTTGTTTGGTTTGTATAAGTTCTAGTTTTGTGCTTTGCTTACCTTAACTTTGCTTATGAATTTCTCGAGTCTTAAGGCTTCATAGACCTTCTCGAAGCCGCTTACCCTTAGTTCGAGTTTTACGAAGTTGAGGGGTGCCCCTAGCTTCTCCACCTTGGCGAGTGCGGCTGCCGCTATGGCTATTGAGGATGCGTACCTCCACGGCTCCACCCCACCCACCTCCTCCTTGAGGTACTTGTATAGTTCCTCGAAGGA
>Ga0081473_129964_pt1 | contig 10133 bp, 10 predicted proteins | sample CisSprmetagenome_FD_70977 | JGI IMG/M metagenome (GOLD analysis project Ga0081473, IMG submission 70977) | Hypoxic/sulfidic aquatic microbial communities from Cistern Spring, Yellowstone National Park, USA v2 (version 2) | ecosystem: Environmental > Aquatic > Thermal springs > Hot (42-90C) >... | reverse complement strand
GCCGCGTAGAGCAGGTTGCCCCTGGCCTCGAGGTCGCCCGGGCTGCGCAGCGCCGCGGGCAGCCAGCGCGCTATCAGCTCGACGGCTTCCCTAGCCAGCGTCTGCGTCATGCGGTTGGTCTCCGTGGACGTGGAGGACTCCAGCGCGTGGTAGAGCGCGTCTAAGCCGGTGTAAATCGTCTGGTCGGCCGGCAGGCTCCTGAGGTACCGGGGATCGTCGGCGCTGGCCCTCGGGTAAGTGGTCTCCAGCCCTATCTTGAGTCCCTTACCCTCCACGTTGGCGACCGAGTACCTGTCTATCTCGCTCCCCGTCCCGTGCGTCAGGTTGACCGCGTAGACCGGCATGTCGCAGGAAGGGGTCCTGCCCCCGAGCAGGTAATCATCGGCCCTCCCCCCGGAGCACGCGATGACGGCCGCGAACTTGGCGGAGTCTATCACGCTGCCGCCGCCTATCGCCAATATCGCCTCGGCGCCATGCGCGCGCACAGCTTCGACGATTCCATCCACCATGCTGTCCGTCGGGTTCGGGGATATCCCGCTATACGTCTCGGCGGAGATTCCCAGGCGTTGCACGACCTCCAGGGCATCGTTGAGGGCGCCGCTCTCCTCCGCGCTCCGCCTGCCCTTCACGATCAGGATCCTCCTGTGAGCCCCCAGATGTCTCTGAAGTCCGCTGAGAGCCCCCTCGCCCATGTAGACCACGGTCGAGCCGTACCGGAGCGCGAACCTCTCCATGCGCGATCCCGGCGCGGCCCAAGGATATTGGCGTTTCCCGGCATCCTTGGGATCGTTGACTGGGCGTCACCCGCCTTTTGGCGGGCTGCTGAACGCCCCAGCGAGGCCCGGTTTGAAACCTCTCACCTCAGCCCGCACGGTGGGGCGACCCCTCAGAGGGGGCGAGGTTTGTCGTCCTTCAATCACCTGCGGTGGCGCCTCAGGGCGCCGCGCGAGCCGCTCGCGCGGCGCTGCACAGCGGAGGATTTTAAAACTGCTCGCGGCCTCGTGCAGAGCGTGGAGGGCATAGGCAGATCGTACGGTGAGCTCTGCTCCCTCCTGGGGGCCACACAGCTGCCCGATGAGCAGTCCGTCTCCAGGCTGAGGGAGCTGATCGAGGGCGCGGGCAGGATAATAACGGTGGGCGCGGGCAGGTCCGGGGAGGTCGCCGATTCCTTCATGAGGTTCCTGAGGAACCTGGGGTATGAGCGTAGCTATGGTCCCGATGACGTGCCCTACGTGTTGAAGTACAGCGACCTGGTGATAGGATTCAGCGGAAGCGGCACCACGACGTACACGCTGCAGACGCTGACGGTCGCCAGGAACGCGGGGTCCAAGATAGTGGTCTTCACCGCGGCCCCGGAGAGCCCCGCGGCGTCCCTGGCCGACCTCGTGATATACCTGCCGGGCAGGACGAAGTCCGAGCCCGAGGACTACTACGAGCGCCTGCTCAGCAAGGAGACATACGCGCCGCTGACGCCGCTGGGCACGCTGTTCGAGCTCAGGAGCCTGCTGGTTTCGCTGGCGTTCATAAGGACGCTCGCGGTCGGAGGGAGCCTAGCTGAGAACTACGGCGTGCTCCTGAACCTAGCCTCCAGCTACGTGCCATCGAGCGAGGAGTTCGACGCGCTGTACTCGCTCATGCCGAAGGCGCGCAGCAGGAGCAACCCGTGGCCGGGGAAGCTCGTGGCCATAGGTGAGGGGCTCTCGGGCACTGTGGCCAAGTTCTTCGTGACCAGGATGCGCCACGCCGCGAAGGCGGATGAGGTTAGGGAGGTCTACTACTGGCTGGACAAGGGCAGCGTGGCCGTCATGCCGGGCGACCTGGTGCTCGTGGTGTCAGGATCCGGGGAGCAGCTGCCGGCGGTGCTCGCCGCCAAGGCGAAGTCCAAGGGCGTTCACGTGGCATCGCTGACTTCCTACCCGAACTCCACGCTGGGCCTCAACAGCGACGTGGTGGTGAACGTGCCGGGGAGGAAGGTGCAGAAGATAAGGGGGCTCAGGAGCAGCTACCTGCCCAGGGACCCCGCGGATTCCGCGTTCGAGCTCAGGGCGCTGCTATCCCTGGAGGCCATGGTGCACGAGATCGCCAAGATTGAGGGCATCACGGAGGCCGACATGCGCAAGCTTCACTCGGACTTCACCTGAGGGGCCCCGGCGATCCCATGCGCCGCGAGCAGATCCGGGCGACCACTGGAACGCGAGGAAAGTTATTATGAGCGCCGCGCGAAGCGTCAGTGAGGAGATGGGGCTTACTCAGGAGCAGAAGGAGGAGATAAGGAGGAAGGTGATAGAGGCGCTGAAGGAGGTCTACGATCCCGAGATCCCCGTCAACGTCTGGGATCTGGGGCTCATCGAGGAGATATCCGTGAACGATGAGGGGTACGTCGACATAAAAATGATGCTGACCGCCATAGGCTGCCCGGTCTCGGCGACCATAGCTTACATGGCCGAGGCCACCGTGTGGGACAAGGTCAAGGAGGCCAAGGGCGTCAACGTCGAGGTAGTGTGGGATCATCCGTGGTCCCCGGATCGCGTGACGCCGGAGGGGAGGGAGCAGCTGAAGGTGATATACGGCTACGATATAGTGGAGGACTGGAAGGCCGCTTACCAATATCAGCAGGGCGGGGGCGCGGGGAGCGCGCAATCCCGAGCGCAATCGAAACCGATTTCAGCCGCATAGCGCACTCGTGCACCGTGAGGAGGGTCCTCGCCATCGATATAGGCGCGACCAATCTCAGGGCCGCGCTCGTGGGGGAGGATGGGGAGATCGCCGAGCTGAGGAGGACGCGCACCCCCGAGCGCGGGATCCTCAGCGTCGTCGGCGACCTCGTGGAGGACCTCGCGAGGCGCGCCGACGCGATCGGGGTCGCATCGGTGGGCCCCTTGGATATCAGGAGGGGGGTGCTGCTTAATCCCCCGAACCTCCGCGAGCCCGGCGAGATCGACGTGGTCGGCTCCCTGGGCGGGAGGTTCGGCCTGGAGGTCGTCCTGCTGAACGACGCCGTCGCGGGCGCGGTGGGCGAGTGGCTGCACGGCGCCGGCAGGGGCCTGGACAACATGGTCTACCTGACTTTCAGCACGGGGCTGGGGGCCGGCGCGATCGTGGACGGCCGGCCGCTCCTGGGGGCGCGCGGGAACGCCCATGAGGTGGGCCATTTCGTGGTGGATTACAGGAGCGAGCTGAGGTGCGGCTGCGGCGGCCTGGGGCACTGGGAGGCGTACTGCTCGGGGGCCGGGCTCCCCAAGCTCGCGCGGCGGCTGCTCCGGGAGCGCGGGGAGGTGGCGAGCCGCCTGAGGGAGATCGATCGGTCGTCCGGCTCGATGGATGCGGCCACCATATTCAAGTTGGCGAGGGAGGGCGATCCCATAGCCTCGGATGTCGTCCGCGAGTTCTCCAGGATAGCCGCTGCCGGCATAGCCAGCGTCGCCAGCGCGTATGACCCGGAGTTGATAGTGCTCGGCGGCTCGGTGTACCTGAACAACAGGGACCTCCTAGATGGGGAGATCGCGGCCAATCTGCCCGAGTACTCCCTGGGCGATCCTCCCCCGCTGGCCCCCGCCGCCCTCGGGGATCTATCGCCGCTCATGGGGGCCGCGGCGGCCGCCCTGGGCGAGTGGAGGCCGCAAGTGCGGCACAAGCGAGATAGGCGGGCGCCCCCGCGCCCTCCGGGCGATGATAAAAACGGCAAACCTCGCCCTTCAGGGCGGGGTCGTCCCGCTCGGTGGGCCGGGTGTTGGTCAGATAAGGGGGATCACCCCACAACAGCGATCACCTCCGACGGCACGCGCCCTATCCCCTTGTGGAACCTGGGCCCGTTGTAGTACACGAAGAAAATGTTCATCATCCTGTCCAGCGATGCGATCCTCGACCTCCTGGCGTTTATGTTGTTGAAGAAGACCCTCGTCCTCCTCTTCAGGGAGCCGAAGAACCTCTCAACCCTGCTCCTGTCCCCGAACGTCTCGTGGTAGTACTCCAGACCGAGCTCCTGGAAGGCCCATGAGTACCACGGGCCCCTGTCCACGACGAACACCGGTTTGTTCGTGCAGGCCCCGAGAACCCGGCTCAGGAAGAGGAGCGCGTCCAGGGAGCTCCTGGACCACGTCGCCCTGATGGCCAGGAGCTCCCTGGTGTCCACGTCTATCGCGGCCCACACGTAGACCTCCCGGCCGTTCACCTTCTCCACGGTCTCGTCCACCGCGATCAGCCTCCTCTCCCTCGGCGGTATGGTCCACCCGACCGAACCGAGCGCGCGGGCCCAGTTGAGCACCGACGAGTGGGACGGCTTCCTCCCATAACGATCCCCCATCGCGTCGGCTATCTCCCAGGACGATAGGCCGGCCATGTAGAGGTAGAGCGCGTGCGCCTTCTCCTCGATAGGTATTTTATTCCGCTTGAATATACCGAGGGCGCGGATCATCCCCTCCAGCTCCCTCACCGGGTTGAAGTGGAAGGGTACCCGTACGTGCATGGGGGCCGGTGGGGATGGTCCGCCCATTTGGCCTTATCTGACCAACACCGGTGGGCCGGAGCGGAAGATTTTTAAACAGGGCCTTGTTAGGGTGCTCAGTAGCGTCCATCAAGGGGGCGTAACCACCAAGACCCCGCCCCGGGATCCCCGGGGAACCCTCGCTCTTCAGGGCGGGGAGGGGGTCAGACTCCTGGCTGAGCCCCCTGAGCTATCCCTCGACGCAATTCGGGATGGTTTTATCAGACCGCGCGCGGATGCCCCGCGTGTGGAGGGTGGTTTCTTCGCTGGAGGACGGCAGGAGCCTCCTAGATGGGGGAGGCGTGAGGCTGATAGGCGCGCGCTACGCCGAGCCGTGGCCCGTCAGCGTCATCGAGGAGATACGGCACATGGTGGCCCTGGCCGGGGCCAGGTCCTGCACGATCGTGGGGGCGCACATAGGGGAACCCCTGGTGGCCCTGGCCGGCCTCTGCGCCGAGGTCCGCGCCTACGAGCCGGATCCTGCGAACTGCTACCTCTTGACCGAGAACATGGAGTTGAACGGCATCCGTGCATCCGTGAGGTGTGAGGCCGTCTCGAGCGGCGAGGGAAGGGCCAGCGCGGAGGTCGGGGGGCACCCCCTCAGGATAGAGGCGATAGGCATCAATAGGGTGCTGAACTTCCGGAGCGACCTCGTGCTTCTACTCTGCGGCGACTGCGCCTCCAGGGCCTCGCGCCTCGACTGCGGGGCCCTGTCGCTGGTGGGAGGGTACGTGTTCCCCAGGCACTCCGACCTGGGGGACAAGCTCTCGTCATGCGGCTTCAGCCTGAGCCGGGGATCGACCGAGGCTCTCGCGCTGAGGCCTCGCCCGGCACGGCGCGGTTAGCCGGCGTAAGGTTAAACGCCGGCGGACCACGATTGTGCGCGTGGGCTTGGGCTGGCTCCGGAACCTCCCGCCCTTCGGGATGCCCGGCGAGCTCGTCGGGGGCGCGACATCGCGCATCCCGCCGCGCATCCTACGCGTGGGCTCCTCCGCGCTCCACACGGGCAGCGGCGATTGCGAGGGCTTGGATGGCCTCTGGATGCCGCTATCCCGCACAGGGAGGTCGCTCCCTGGCGAGGGCAAGCCCGGCGCCGTTGCGCTCTCGGGCACGCTCCATGAGACGGGGGCGAGCGGCGGTGTCCGTGCCCTCGTGGCGCGGTGGTACAGGATCTTGCTCGAGGTAGGTGATGGGATCTGAGGTCCGAGGAGTCGCGTTCGCGCCGGCGCGGCCTTGACAAGGAGCGCGATCTGGCGCGCCGCCTCTGGGAGAGGGGGTTCGCGTCCATGAGGGCACCGGCCAGCGGCGCGAAGGCCAAGCGCTTCGTGCAACCCGATGTAATAGCTGCGAAGGGGGGGTCCCTCTTCGCATTCGAGGTGAAGGCCAGGAGCGAGATCCCGATCTACGTGGAACAGGATCAGGTGGAGAAGCTGGCCGAGTGGGCCAGGCGGGCGGGCGCGCGTCCCTTCTTCGCAATATACTATGGGGGGAGGTGGCGGTTCGTGCCGCTGGAGCGCGCCTCGCGCGTCGGCCGCAACTACAGGATAGACGGGGAGAGCCTATCCGCTGCCCTCAGCATGGACGAACTCACGGCCTGAAGGCCTCCTCCCGGATCCCCATCCTCCTGTTCACGTGCACCGCGAGCGCGAAGAGCGCGCTGCTCGCCCTGTTGACCGCGGCGAGCGCCACCGGCTGGTCCACGCCCTCCTCGCGTGCCGCCCGGACCATGGCGCGCTCCAGCCTCCTGGTGAGCGCCCTGGCCAAGTGGAGCGCGGCCGCGGCCGGGTGACCGGACGGCAGCACGAACAGCTCCACGTCCTCCATCCTCGCGTCGGTCACCTCCTCCAACCACTTCACGTCCTCCCTGGAAATGAGCTCCCTCCTTCCGCGCGTTTCGAAAGCTGTGACCGCGGCGAACAGTGTCCTCTGCAGCCTCGAGAGGTCGCTGTCCACGTCCCTCAGCTCGGGCGGCAGCAGGGCCCTCGCCAGGCCTATCGCGGACACGGCCTCGTCGAGCGCCCCCGAGAGCTCCACGGACGGATGATCCTTGGTAACCCTGCCGCCCGTCAGTGGGCTGTATGTGGTCCCATCGTCTCCCGTGCCCGTGTACGCCCTGAACCTCACATGGACGCGCCGGCTCCCGAGGGATAAAAACGTGAGCGGCGAAGGCCTTCGTGCGCTGCGGGGCTGTCCCGCGGCATCATCGACCCTCTCAATAATGTTTCTTGATATAATCTCTCTTCGAAAGGTTTGGGCCGGCGTGATGTCGCTGGCGCAGTCATCCCTCAAGGGGGTAGAGGGGCTCGGCGTGCCTATGGGGATATTCGTCACGATCTACGGGCTCTCGATACTTGAGAGCGGGCTGTCAACGGGGCCGCTCGTTGCGGCATCGCTTTTCGTGCTGGAGGGTCTCTCCGCGATAATAGCATACATCGCCCTTGCCAGGGGAGGTCGCGCGCCGTCTTACGCCGCGATGCCTGCTCGGTCTCTCCGCGATCGTAGCCTTAGCCATAGTGATCCCCGCTACTTTCGTCCACCCCGTGGGTTCTCGAAGTGTTTCCCGTAGATTCATACGAAGTCTGCACAGTATACCTTTATATAATTATTTTAATTTGAAATATAATCTTTGATGAGTGATATAAAACGGCAAACCTCGCCCTTCAGGGCGGGGAGGGGGATCGAGCCGCTCCCCTGCGTGGCAATCACACGTCCCACGCTGGCCCACATCCATGGGCCTGTGGGTGCGGGCTTATTCGGAGCTCGCCGGGGGAATCCCCCTGTTTGCTATCCTCGCGATCCGGCGATTTAAATACCAGTGCGCTCCCCATACGGTCGCATGGATGTCGCCAAGCTGAGGGAGGACTTTCCGGTCCTTTCGAGTGGCGTCATATACTTGGACAGCGCTGCCACGTCCCTGAAGCCCCGCGCCGTCGTGGACGCCGTGAGGAGGTACTATGAGGAGTACACCGAGAACGTGCACAGGGGCATGGGCAGGATGGCCCAGAGGGCCACTGACGAGTACGAGGGGGCCAGGGAGGCCCTGGCTTCGTTCATAGGGGCGAAGCCCCACGAGGTCGCCTTCACGTCGGGGACGACGGCCTCCATAAACATAGTCGCCGAGGGCATCGAGTGGAGGGCGGGGGACGAGATCGTGGTGACTCGCATGGAGCATCACTCGAATCTGCTGCCCTGGATCAGGGCATCCAAGATCCACGGGCTGAGGCTGAGGTTCGTGGAGCTCGACGACGAGGGCAGGCTGGACATGCGCTCGCTCGAGGCGTCGCTGGGCCCTAGGACGAGGCTCGTCGCCTTGACGCACTCCTCCAACGTGACCGGCGTCGTGAACGACGTGGAGGCCGTGGCCAAGCTGGCCCACGACCACGGCGCGCTCCTGCTGGTCGATGGGGCGCAGTCGGTGCCACACATGCCGGTCGACGTCCGCAGGCTGGGGGCCGACTTCCTGGCCTTCAGCGGCCACAAGATGCTGGGGCCGACCGGGATAGGCGTCCTCTACGTCTCGGAGGCAGCTCAGGATTCCCTGCAGCCGCCGTGGCTGGGCGGCGGGATAGTCGAGGAAGTCACTGGGGATTACTACAGGCTCCTCGGGTTCCCCCAGCGCTTGGAGCCCGGCACGCCGAACATAGCCGGGGCCGTGGGGCTCGGCGCGGCCGCCAGGTACCTCAGCGGCATAGGGATGGAGGGCGTACTGGAGCACGAGCTCGAATTGGTCCGGGTCGCCCTCGACGAGTTGAGGGGCATCGAGGGGCTGAGCCTGCTCGGCCCTTGGAGCCCCCGCGGAAGGCTCGGGATATTCTCGTTCTCGCTCCGCGGCCGCCACCCGGATGAGGTTGCGGCCCTCCTGAGCGAGATGTCCGGGATAGAGGTCAGATCCGGCTACCACTGCGCGCAGCCCCTGCACATGAGGTACGGATTCCGCGGCACCGTGCGCGCGTCCACCTACCTGTATAACACGGTGGGTGAGATCCGCGCCCTCGCGGACTCCCTGCGCAGGATATCCAGAATGTGAGGCCCGGCCCTCCCGCTCACGAATATGCGCCGGCGCATATTAACAAATGTGGCGTGTAAAGATATTAGTTGGCCATGGAGTACGGCTACCCCGACATGCGGGTAGCTAAGGAGGAAGTGCTGAGCAGGATAGATGGCGGCAGGCTGGTCAAGACGCTGACGGAGCTCATAGATATACCGAGCCCCACGGGCAGCGAGGGAGAGATAGGCTCCTACATCTACTCCAAGTACCGGGAGCTCGGCCTCAAGGTCATATGGCAGGAGGTGGAGGACGGCAGGCCCAACGTCATAGGCATACTGAGGGGCAGGGGCGGCGGGAAATCGCTCCAGCTCGACGCCCACCTGGACGTCTCCTTCACGGGGACGGAGGAGTTCCTCTACGGGGGCGCCACGAGCCCCAAGTCCCGCGTTGAGGAGCGGGAGGGCGACACGTGGATATTCGGGGCTGGCGCCTTCAACATGAAGAACGCGCACGCGGCCTACCTGGAGGCCGTCCGCGCGATAGTGGATTCGGGGATCGAGCTCGAGGGCGACCTCATACTCACCGCCACGTCCGGCGAGATAGAGGAATCGCAGGTCGACGACTTCAGGGGCAAGAAGTACAGGGGATACGGCAGCGGGGCGTCCTACCTCGCGGCGCACGGGCCGATAGGCGATTACGTGATAATAGGAGAGCCCACAGGCCTCAAGCTCATGATAGGCCACTACGGCTCCTACTGGGCCAAGATAACGGCGTCCGGCGGCACCGTGATACACACCGCGTGGTCGCGCGGCATACCCAACAAGATAGAACAAATGTCCGAGTTCATAATCGAGTTCAGGGAATGGAAGGCCAAGTACGAGGACAAGCTGTCCTACAAGGGTTACAGGGGGATCGTGAACATAGCAGCGATCCAAGGGGGATTCCCCTGGAAGGCCTCGAGGACGCCGGGCGAGGCATCGATTTACGTGGACATCAGGTTCCCGCCGAGCATGACCTGGATGCAGGTCAGGGACGACCTGGACGCGTTCATAGCGGACTTCAACCGCAGGCATCCCGGATACGACATATACGAGTTGCCCTACGCCATAAACCCGCCCACGGAGGTCGATGAGGGGGAGCTGGTGGTGCGCGCGGTCAAGGATGCCCACAGGGAGGTGATGGGCCGGGACGTGGAGACTATATACGAGATCTGGTACTCCAACGCCCCGAAGTACAACTCCATGGGCAGCAAGGCGATAAACTATGGGCCCGGCGGGGCGAAGAAGCTGAGCGGCCTGACCTTGGCCGACAAGGACAGGGAGTACATCAGCCTGTCGGACCTGATAGCGGGCACTAAGGTATATGCGCTCTCGGCGTTGTCGATCTGTAACACGCCGAGATAATCATCAATAGTAAAGGAATTTATTCCACTACATTTAACTGCAATCCGATAATCTGACCCCCTCCCCGCCCTTCTAGGGCGGGGGTTCCCCGAGGATCCCGGGGCGGGGTCTCGGCGGTTAACGCCCCCTTGACGGGCGCTACTCCGCCGTGGTCCACGAGGAAGGAGAGCGGCCTCCTGAGCGTTGCCGGCATCGAGCCGGCGCCGCGCCTCAGTATGTTCAGGGCTCCGTTGGGATCGCTGTGCAACTTATGGCCGAG
>Ga0081473_128172_pt1 | contig 10146 bp, 14 predicted proteins | sample CisSprmetagenome_FD_70977 | JGI IMG/M metagenome (GOLD analysis project Ga0081473, IMG submission 70977) | Hypoxic/sulfidic aquatic microbial communities from Cistern Spring, Yellowstone National Park, USA v2 (version 2) | ecosystem: Environmental > Aquatic > Thermal springs > Hot (42-90C) >... | reverse complement strand
GGTCGTGTCAATCACTCCAACACACTTCGTTTCCCCTGCAGGCCTCAATTATCTCATCCCCGCTTACGAGGGGTACCCCCCAGCCCTTCGACAGCTCCCTGGCCTTTTCAAGGCTTAGGGACCTCCCGTAGTCGAGCATCTCGGCAAAGACGACAGCAGGCTCAAGGCCTGCCAGCGAGGCCAGGGCCATGCTGAGCTCCGTGTGACCCCTCCTGGCCCTGAGCCCCCTTGAGGCCAGTATCGGCACGTGGCCGGGCGCCTGGAACTCCTCCCTGAACTTCCTCCTGGCCCCCTCCCTGTCCCCGCTCAAGTAAATGGAGACCACTTTGTAGAGCTCCCTCATGGTCTTGGCCCTGTCCTCATCGCTTATCCCGGTCCTCACAGACATGTGGTTAACCCATATTGTGAAGGCTGGCCTGTCGCCGTAGCCGAGCCTCCTCATGGCGAGGAGCCTGAGCTCGGGCACGCTCGCTATCAGCTCGTCCCCCCAGACCAGGCCAAGGCCGCTGGCTATGGACCACCTGGTCGCGAAGCATATGAGGCCGCCCGCCCTCGTCCTCAGGGTATATATTACGTCGGGGGTCACCGAGGACGCGTGGTAGACTAGGTCTACCTCTGACTCCCTTGAGTCCGAGTCGTATATTAGCACAGGCCTCCGGTTCCTCAGGCTCTCAATGGCCTCCTCTATTGGCACGCTCTGCCACCGCGGCGAGGGCCAGAGCGGCCGCAGAAATTATTAATGGAACGTACTTGCCCACGTCAGGACCCACCGTTAACCTATGTTGCTGGGTTGATATTGTCAGGGGAGGAAGGGTAGTCGCTGTGGTCTGGTTGCTGACCTCCCCCAGTATGACCGCGAGGGTCCAGTTCCCCCCGCTGAGCTCAAAGGCAGTCCAGGAGTACTGATTGAAGTAAGTTAGGTATGAGAACATCGTGTTGTTGCCCTGAATCAACAGGTCCTCGCCGCAGGGGGCAGGTGATGATGTTATGAGCACCGAGAGCCCTGGGACGCCCTGAACCCCGCTCATTCCCTCCCAGAGCCCCGTAAGGTTAGGGGCCTGCGTCGCGTTGACGCAGACCTCGACAGAGGCCACGTAGCCCCCCTCAAAGGGCGCGTACCACACCTTCCTGAGCCCAACGCTTACGTTGCTGGAGGCCAGCGTTATTACTATAGGGCCCTCCTCATAGATCCTGAAAGCCCACTTGCCCTGCGTTGCGTTAAAGGTCGCTACCTTCTGGCCAACAGGGTACGCTATTACTACGGGGCCTCCAGGAAGGTGAACCACGGTACCGTTAACTACATGTATGCTCGTACCTTGCGCCAACAGGGTCAGCGTCAGCAGAAGGACGGCTAGGTGCACTAGGGGGCACCTGCTGAGCGGTTCGTGAGCAACCCTACTAAGTAGGCAGTCCCGGGGGTCACGGTGCTCTCAATTATGGCAGCGACTATCAGCAGCGTAAGTGAGAGGATGAGGATCGCAAAGGCCCTGTAATACATGGCGCCTACGCCCCTCCTGATCAGGACTATTGAGGCGGCCGTCAGCGAGAACGCCGGTATCTCAATTACGCCGTGGGGGACAAGGTAGTAAAAAACCACGAGTGAGTTGCCGTGTATAGGTAAAGTCAGCATGCTCACGTAGCCCACGAGACCCCCGTTGATGATGAGGGCGAGGGGAGGAAACACCAGAACTACTAGCAGTGCGTACATGATAACGTCTTTCAGAGCATTGTTGGCATAGATTATGACTGGCAACAGGGCATAGAGGCCGCTGGAGTTGCCGAAGTAACCCGCCACCTGCTTTATCTGCTGGGTCTCGTTAGCCATGTAATTGCCTAGCACTGATGACTGTAGGCTATTATAGAAGACTGCAACTAGGACAGCGGACACGCCGAAGACCACTATGAGCAGGTACCACGCGAGCCTTAAGCCCCTGTTCGAGGCAAGCTCTAGGACGGCGTCGTCAAGCAGCCCCAACCCTCTCGGCCCTCACTAAGGCTATGCAGGGCCGAGGGACCTTTTCAGCTATCTTCAGGAGCGTCTCGAGGTCCACCTCTACCGCCTTACCTTCCTTGCATGCTCTAAGGCACTCCTCAACGGACCTGCAGGTGACTGGCCCTGACCTGAGCCTCCAGCCCTTGGTCAACTCTCCCAATACCATCAAGGCCTATTTACCTATAAAGCCTCTGTCCCACTCAGGGAGGCCCTACGTCCAGCAGGAGCGCCAAGTACAGGGCTGAGGCCCTCGTCGGCGTCTGGAACGAGCTGATATCGGCGTGGGAGTCGGGCGAGAAGGTCAGCAGGGAGAGGGCCACCGAAGTGTTGAAGAGCGAGTACTCAAAGCTGTCAATATCGCCGATAAAGGGCACGGCTGAGCCAGCAGACCTCTATGATAAGGAGCTGACGAGCCTCTACATAGTGGGCAAGTACGGCATGGGCCTGGACGAGCAGTACCCGGAGCTCTTTGAGGCCGTGTTCCAGCTCGAGGTGAAGCTGGAAAGAGCCGTTGATGTGCTGCTCAGCGACGAGCCGGCCAGGGCCAGGGACAAGGTGCTTGTCGTGCTGGGCAACGTTGACGGCAACACCGTCGCTAGGATTATGAGGCTAGCCATGACCAAGTTCTACCTGGGCTTCGCAGGAGAAGACGTAGTTAAGAGGCTGGGCGACGCGATAAGCGCCGCCTTCCCTGAGAGGGCTGAGGACGTTAACAGGTTCCTGAAGTTCTACTCGGCGTTCAGGCTAGCGCTGGCTATAGAGCAGGGCGAGGTGAAGGACAGGGTGACTAAGGAGGCCCTCAAGCACGCGACAGCGCTTCAGCTTGGGAGGGGCAAGGTGACCATGCCCAGCGACGAATACGTAGCCAAGATAGCCTCAGAGGTGTTTAAGATCCCAAAGAAAGTCCTGAGGCAGGTGCTATCACTTAAGGAGAGCAGGGGGCCCGCTACCTAATTCCGAAGGCCTGCCTCACGAGCTCCCTGACTATCGTGAGCCTCTGGATCTCGTTAGTTCCCTCGTATATGGTCGTTATCACCGCGTCCCTCAGGTACCTCTCGAGGCCCGTCTCAAAGTCTACCCCGTAGCCCCCGTGTATCTGGATCGCCTGCCTTGCTATCCACTCAGCGCTCTCCGTGGCGAACGTCTTGGCGAGGCTGGCCGCGGTCGTGAACTCGGGCCTGCGGGCGTCAGCCAGCGAGGCGGCCCAGTACGTCAGGAGCCTCGAGGCCTCGAGCCTTATGTACATGTCGGCCAGCTTCTCTATTATCATCTCAAACTCTATGAGCCTCTGGCCGAAGAGCTCGCGCTGCAGGGCGTAGTTCAGGGCCTTCTCGAACGCCGCCTGGGCTATACCGACGGCCTGGGCGGCTATGCCTATCCTGGTGTAGTCGTAGGTCGTAACTACGACCTTGAACCCCTCGTTCTCCTTCCCAACTACGTTCTCAGCTGGCACCTTAACGTTGTCTAGGACCACCTCGTATGGCTGCTCGCCCCTCATGCCCATAACCCTGAACTGCTGTCCCACCTTGACGCCAGGCCAGTCCCTCTCGACGACGAAGGCCGTTATGCCCCACCACCTCTTGTTGGGCTGCGGGGGACTAGTCCTGGCGGACACGATGAAGTAGTCGGCCTCGCCGGCCCCACTTATAAAGACCTTCCTGCCATTTATCACGTAGTGGTCGTTCACCTTCTCGGCGCGGCTCTGGATCCCAGCTACGTCGCTACCGCCGCTCGGCTCCGTGTTAGCGTGAGCGCCCCTCTTCTCGCCCCTGGCTATGGGGGTCACGTACTTCTTCTTCAGGTCCTCAGTGCCGAACAGCAGGATGGGTACAGCGAAGAGGTGGTTCACGCCAATGGTGACCGCAAGGGATGGGACGGCCCTAGCTATCTCCTCCATCGCCATAACTGTCATCAGCTGTCCTCCGCCCTGACCTCCGTATTCCTCAGGTATGCCTACGCCTGTGAGGCCCTGCTCAACGAGGCCCTTCATAATCTCAGGCGGGATCCTGTTAGTCTCCTCTATCTCCCTCCAGCGAGGCATGACGTTCTTCTCGACGAACTCCCTTACTGACTTCCTGAAGAGCTCGTGCTCAGGCGTGATCTCTATCTTAAAGTCCTCTACGCTCTTGAAGGGGAAGACCACGGCTCTCGCCAGGGGCTGAAGGGCTATGGAGGGTAAATGTGTCTTTAGACCCAAACATAATAGTGGGTCCTTGATCAAAGCTTAACTAGGGGCCTGCAGAGGGCCCCGATGAAAGCCTTCCATCAATGCGCCTTAATCCTTAGGAAGGGAACCCTTCCAAGGGTTTCATCGTATATGAGCCTCCACGCCGGCCTGCCTAAGCCCTCCGTCACGTAGCTTGACCACAGCCCCACTATGATGCCTCCGATTATGTCACTGAGCCAGTGTACCTGAAGGAGCAGCCTTGACACCATGACCGCGCCTGCGTATATCAACACCAAATACGAGACCTTCTTTCGCCTGCTTTGGGGGAAGACTGACAGGACGTAGTATGACAGAACGGTTGCCCTGACCGTGTGGCCTGAGGGGAAGGCGAAGTAGTCTGAGTTGATGAGGTTGCCGAGGAGCCCAAAGTAGGCTGAAGGCTCATGAGGCCTTGGGGCTGCCACATACGCTTTGATCAGCGCCGTCAATATCATTGAGAGTATCAGTGCCACTATGAAGGAGGCCATGGATTCGGAGACCCTTCCGTCTAAAGAGGCGTCCATAACATAGAGGATCAAGGCCAGGAGCGCGAAGGCCTCAAGGCTAGCGCTCCCCGACAACACCTCCATAGCTGGCGTCCTTGCGTATGGAAGCGCGTTGAGCACGTAGACGTTAACCCCCTGCAGGCCGTCAACGTACCTCAGGACCTCAAGGGCTATGACCAGGGCCAGGAGCACAGTCAAGGCTATGAATAACGTGAGACCTCTCGTCTGCTTAGATGACGCCGCCAACCTGTACCAGGCCTGATCCTAGGATGGCCAGCGCTGCCCCTAAAGACTGCGACGCTGTGAGCGGCCTGTGGAGAAGGAGGAGCGTGAAGGCCACAGCGGCGACGGGCGTCAACATTGAGAGGGCACCGGCCCTAACGCCTCCCAGCTCTGTCACAGCTATGAACCAGAGGAGCCAGCCGAGGCCCTGTACAACAACAGCCATGTAGAGGCCTATGGCAACAGAGAAAGGCGTGACTATGAACCTCATCCCCAGAGGCCACAGGGCTAACACGAACGGTGTGGCTGAGAGCGTCATGAACGTCGTCTCCCCTGGCACGTCTCCCCTGGCCAGGTACTTTTCATAGTAAACGGTTCCAACGGCCCATACAAGTCCTCCGGCCAACCCTATGGCCATCCCTGTGAGATATGAGAGCTTCACGCCCTCGAGCGCCATGACAACCATCCCCGCAGCCCCCACCGCGACGCCTGCGTACTGAAGCCCCGTAACCCTCCTGCCTAGCGCGAAGGGCGTCATGAGGGCTGTAAAGAGGGGCTGCGTGTAGATGAGCACGGCCGCTATTGACGGGTTAGGGACCATTATTACCGCTAGGTTCAGGAGCGAGACCATGCCAGCTATATTGATGACGCCACCTATGAGCTCCCTCCAGCCCGCCTGCAGGCGCCTGTAGACGGCTGCTAGGAACGCCCCTCCGATGGCCGCCCTGAGCGCAGTTAGGGCCACTGGTGATATGAACCTCTCGGCTATGTATATGAGTGGGTAGGCCGAGCCCCATATGAGCACGGTCGCCGTTACCGCGGCGTAGCCCCTGTAAGAGCCTGACATAGAGCCTGCCTCACACTGCAGCCCGGTGATACCTTTTAAGCTGAGCCCTTGGTTGATCCCGCGGTAAGCGGCCCTTGAAGGTGCTGGTGATAAGGGCAGAGAGGGGGAAGGTGGTCAAGGACGAGGTCGTCGAGGGGGAGCTGAAGGACGTAGTGAAGAGCAAGGCCCTCGAGGCCCTGAACGAGTGGAACCCTGAGACCAGCGACTTCATAGTCCTGAAGGATGAAAGGGAGCTTGAGCTGCCCCTGCCCCTCAAGCCTGAGCTCGTTGACGCCCTGAGGTCTGTCGGGTCCCTGAGCAGGACCAAGGACAAGGCCATTGTGAGGTTCCCCATTTACACCATCAGCTTCGAGAACAAGATGGTGAGCGAGGACAAGTACGTAGAGTACAAGGTCTACCTTCTTGCACCCTACATCAACGAGGACCTTAAGACGGAGCTGGAGGCCGAGGCCCAGGACATAACCACAGAGAAGGAGGCCCCTGAGGGCATCAGGGAGGAAGGAGAGGGCTAACAGGGCTTGACTACCTATCAGCTCTCGCTGGTGGGGCTTGGGGAAGCCATAGTAACGCTGTTCGTGGTTCTTGACCCCTTCGCTGTGGTGCCGTTCTACGTGACTACTGTTCAGCGGCTCCCTCGCGAGAGGAGGCCGGGGTTCCTGAGGACGCTTATTGAGGCAGCGGTATTCATGTTGCTGGCCTTCGTTATAGTAGGTGACTACATGCTTAAGCTCCTTGACGTGACCCTCAACGACTTCAGGATAGCAGCTGGCGTGATACTGCTCGTCTATGCCGTGTCCAGCCTCTTCGATATAGAGATAGGGGCTCCAAGGGCTCCTGAGGAGGTAGAGAGGCAAGCCATAGTGCCGCTCGCTACGCCCCTCTTGGCTGGGCCTGGCAGCATATCAACCGCCCTGTACTTCAGGTACATTTACGGGTACCCTATAGCGTTGATAAGCATAGCCGTCAACGCCGTGATAGCCTACGTTGTACTTTACCTAGGCGAGAGGCTCCTGAGGGTCCTGGGCAGGCACGGAAGCCTACTAATTGACAAGTTCATGAGCCTTATCCTGGCTGGGTTCGCCGTGAGCCTCATCAGGACATCAATTTAGTACCTCAGCCGGGGACAGCTTCCTCACAGCTGCGCTCAGGCCTATCGACGTCCTCATCGGCTATGCCCTCTGCAACACAGGCCTCGCTCACTGCATCGCACTTGCAGCGCTCTTCATCGGGCCACTTACGACGCTACCGCTAACATTTATAAAATCTCCTTGTGATTTTAGAAGTGGGGCCTCCTTGTACAAGAAGATCCTTGTGGGCTATGACGGCAGCGAGGGCGGTGAGAAGGCGCTCAGGAAGGCCATTGAGCTGGCTAAGGCGTTCGGCAGCGAGCTCTGCCTCCTAACCGTGATACCTCCCAGCTCGATGGCGTTCGGCGAGATAGTAGTGCCTGACGCGGTTAACCTCTCACTGATAATAGAGTCCTCAAGGAAGAAGCTCGCGGAGGTCGCATCTAGGCTTGAGGGCGAGGGGCTTAAGGTCAGGTTTGACGTCCTCACCGGCGACCCAGGCGACACCATAGTCGGCTACGCTGACGTCAACGGCTGTGACCTCATAGTCCTCGGCAGGAGGAGGCTCTCAAGGCTTGAAAGGCTTGTCCTGGGCAGCGTGACCCACAAGGTGGCGGGCAAGTCCACTAAGGCTGACGTGCTAGTTGTGCCTTAGGCCCTCTTGGCAACATGACAAGCATTATTGATGATATTACTGCGAAGGCAGCGAAGGTCCACATGGTGGCCTCGAGCGGTGTCATTCCTAGGAGCCCGCTGCCCTGAAGTATGAAGCCTCCCAGCAGGGCCCCTACGGAGCCCCCCACAGTGTTGCCTATGCCCCAGACTATCGAGTTCGCCTGCGCCCTCACGCTACTGTCTACCACCTCGGAGACGTAGCCCAGCAGAACAGGAAAGCCGATCATAGCAAAGAAGCTGTAAAGGCCGAGCAGTGTGGTTATAAGTATTGGACTGCGCACTAACAGGAACACTATGTAGAGGACCGTAGAGGCTAAGGTGGTCAATATCACAACGTTCCTGCCCCCGTACCTGCTGACCATCCATCCGAAGAGGGGCTGGCCAACTATGGCTGTGGCGTACGAGGTCGTCACTATCACCCCCATGAGTACCCTTGACCCCACGAGGTGCTCAACATATGTTGGCACGTACGTCATTACCCCCGTCATGAATATGGCCCTAATGAATACTATCGTCGTCAGGGGCACCAGGAGGTAACTGTACCGGGAGAGCCTTGAAAATGACCTGGCGGCGCTCTCCCTGGTGGCGGGCATCCTGACGTGACGAAGTCCTAGATCTATAATGGTTGCCAGTACAAAGACATACGCAGCTATTATAGCTAGGGCCTCGCTGCCGCCAAGGTAGGCTATGGCTATTGTCATAATTGCTGGAAACACGGCCCTGCCGACGCTGCCCGCGGAGCCGTTTATGCCAAGGGCCTTCCCGGCCTGGCTACCATATGAGTACTGAAGTATCGAGCCTCCCAGCGGATGATAGAAGGAGAGCCCAAGGCCTAGCAGCGTCGACCCGAGGCCTATAAGTGCAAGCCTTGTGATGCCCCCGTATATGAATGTCCCGGTGAAGGAGGCCATAGAGGCCCCTATGAGCATGAAGCCTATAGTCATCAGCCTGACGTGGCCTCCTGTCCTGTCAGCCCTGTTGCTGATCAGGGGACTTACAAGGCCTGAAAGCAAGTTAACCAGAGCTGCCATGCCGCCAAGGAATGCTGACGACACGTGCATGTCTATGTAGTAAGTTATCAATATCGACATTGTGACCAGAAAGCTGTCATTTAAGAAGTGGGCTAATGAAGTGAACAGCAGCGACCTGCTCCTGGCATTCATGTAGAGCCCCCTTGTGGACCTATGATAAACCAAAGCTAAGATTTAAAACCATGTATTTATCTATCAATTAGCTAAGCAATCAGCTAAGTTTTAAGGCCTTAAGCCTTGAAGCCTCGGACTGATGCCTAGAAGTTATAAAGATCTGCATCAGCCACAGAAACGCGAGGGGGCGGCTTTGTCCCTCACTGCAGCCGTCCTGGCAGGAGGAGAGGGCACAAGGTTTAGGCCTTACACGGACCTCATACCGAAGCCCATGATACCTCTAGGCCCTGACGAGAGGCCCGTGGCTGACCTAGTAGTTAACCTGCTCATAAAGGGCGGGGTAACCCATGTCGTGTTCCTGGTAGGCTATAAGTGGAGGTATATCAGGAACTACTTTGGCTACGGCGACAGGTTCGGGATAAAGATAGACTACAGCGTCGACGATGAGAGCTACAGGAACACGGGCGGCTCCCTCCTCAAGGCCTACAAGCACCACCTCCTTGACAGCGACCCCATAGTGGTCTGGTACGGCGACATCTTGGCGCCCATAAGGGCGTCAGATGTGGCAGAGGCCCACAGGAAGCTCAACGCCGACGCCCTTATAGTGCTGGCGTCGAGGTACCAGGTCCCCGTCGGCGTAGCGGAAGTCGATGGCGAGGGGAACGTGACGAAACTTAGGGAGAAGCCATGGCTTGACATGAAGGTATCCATAGGCGTCCTCACGCTCAGGCCCAGAACCCTCGAGGAGTTCGAGGGGGAGCTCGGGACGTCCTTCGATATAATGGGGGACCTCGTACCAGCCATGATAAGGGCTGGCAAGAAGGTCAAGGCGTACATCTACGACGGCCCATGGGTTGACGTGGGAAGCCTCGAGAGGTATAAGAAGATAGATGAGGACCTGCTGAGGAGGGTGACGCAGCTGGACTAGCCTCAGTACTTGTGACCATGAACTACAACCCTGCCGTCGCCCAGCACCTCGACCAGGTCCCCGTCCTTCACCGACCTCAGCTCCTCCTCAGGCACCTCCGAGACCAGGGGTATCGAGGCCAGGACGCAGCCGGCCACTATGATTGGGTCCACGCGGGACATGACTATGGCAGCCGGCGCCAGCCCGTTGGCCCTGAGCGCATATATCACGTAGCTGCCCACCGTGCTGCCCCTGGGCCTCAGCGCCACTACAACCTTGCCCGCCACGCTCCTGCCGTCCCTGAGGAGGCCTGTGTTGGGGTCGACGTCGCCGTAGAACGATAATGCCTCTGTGAACACGGCCTCGCCCAGAGCCCTGCCTGGGACCAGTTGCCTTCCCCTCAGCTCAAGGGTCAAGCCGCCAGCCTCCTCACTATCTCCTCGAGAGGCTCAAGGCCTACCTTAAGGCCCTTGCGGCTCAGGTAGAAGTACGCCTTGTAGCTGTCCGTGACCACCTTTAGGCCTCCCCTGACGGGGCTGACCACGAGGCAAGTGTCCCTGACCAGCAGGGCCCCGTAC
>Ga0081473_125213_pt1 | contig 10159 bp, 6 predicted proteins | sample CisSprmetagenome_FD_70977 | JGI IMG/M metagenome (GOLD analysis project Ga0081473, IMG submission 70977) | Hypoxic/sulfidic aquatic microbial communities from Cistern Spring, Yellowstone National Park, USA v2 (version 2) | ecosystem: Environmental > Aquatic > Thermal springs > Hot (42-90C) >... | reverse complement strand
AAGGATCTTTATACCTTGTTCTTTGGCAAACTCTCTTAGCAATTTATTATTAGAAGCCGCATCTAAGTTAGGCGGAGGTGAAAAATGATCGATTACTATTACGACTTTATCTGGATCTGCAACTTTACTTGCTATTCTTCTAAACTGTTTAATAGCAAGAGGGCCGCTTACATCATTAAGGAGTATTATATCTGGTTTTGCCAAAATATAATCTCCAGCTTTAACATCAGCTGTTTTCTCTGTTATATGCATATGCAACGCAAGAATTTTCTCGGCAATTGTTTTGCCCATTTTTGTTCATACCCCTCAATTTTTGTCAATTGATTTACTCCTCGGAAGTATAAAAACTTATTATTGAATAGTGATTCATCGAATAAGCTATGTAAAAATTATTTTATAACTCATGGCGATTTACTGCACTTCTAAATAAATGATAAAAGAAAACAAAAAATGTTATAATTTTATATATATTAATTAACATTAAAAGCATAGTTGATTACTTCTAAAGTTAATTTATTTTTCACCAATCGTTTTATTTTAAAATTTGCCTCTGAACATCTAAAGGAATATTAAGGACATAGAAACTCTATTCATAGTCTTAACTAGTTTTAAATTACTATTGTGTTGTCTATTCTGAAAATTAAATATTTTAAAAAGTTATATGCTTTTGAATATTAAGTTAAAAGCTTAAGCTATATAGTAGGCTATACCGCTCATCAATCTTCTAGCTGTTCTAGCAATGGTTACACTATTTACCTTAACATTTCTACCTTGAAACTCTATATTAACTTTAACATCTACTACACCTTTTGGATGTCCTATCAGTACTATATCGCCTTTGTCTTCAGCATATCTATTCACAATAGTGTCTGGTATCTTGCTAGCTATAGCTGTTGCTATAGCTCCTGTTATTGCATACGCGTGATGCATCTTCTGCATGTGAAAGAGTCTGGCTAGAACTGTATAATCTGTTGCTCTCACTAGCTTACCACTGACAGTCCTATAATCTCTCCTCTTCCCAACTACAGCTATTAATGGTAAATGAGGGCTCTTAACTCTAGCTTCTTCAGCACTTTTCACAAACCCTAATATTTCAGCTGCTTTAGATCTTATTTTTTCAAGTAAATTTATAGTCCTATAATCTACTTCGTGAGGAAGCTCTATACCCTGAAGACCTACGCTCTTAGCCTCAACAAATACAACAGGATTTCCTGCATCAATTATTGTTGCTTCATATAGTTTATCCTCAACCTCGATTACATCAATAATGTTGCCTGTAGGTAGCAGTTTTCCGGTTGTGGATCCGCCAGGATCATACCACACCAGCTCTATTCTTGCTCCAGGATTAGGAACGCCATCTATCATGTAATCGCCTATATAAAGAGTCTTACCATCTCTCACCGGAACTATAGCATCTATACGTTTTCCGGTATTAACATTAAGCATTCTAACCACGGTTTTAGGTTCCACGACTTTATCGATAAGTCCCTCATCTATGGCAAAAGGACCTACAGCTGATGTAAGATTGCCGCAATTGCCTTTCCAGTCAATAATTCTCTCCTCAACACCTACCTGACCGAAAAGATACTCTATATCAACATCCGGCTTGTCGCTCTTCCAGACGATCATAACTTTACTTGTATGAGGTTGAGCCCCGCCTAATCCATCTATCTGAGAGGGGTCACCACTACCAAAAATTCTTAATAAAATCTCATCTCTAATACTTGGATCCTCAGGCAAATCCTCTCTCTTAAAGAACAAGCCTTTGCTAGTCCCCCCTCTCATTATGACACATGGAATCCCTCTTAAAGACATAGAGATCAGCTCTCAGCCTTTTCTCTCTTAAATTTTAAAATAAAAGTTTATAAATCTGACTATTAACTTATTAAAGATTTTAATCTTTACTTCGTCTCTTTAAAGCGATTAAAAAGATGAGAAAATAAATATTACGAAGTTTATAGCTTAAGCGTTAACAATAATATGTGCTCATTTTTATAGGTCATAGATCATAGAAGAAAATTAATAGTAGATCTAAGAAAATACTTTGTATGTTATGATCTCATAACATGGAAGACTATATTTTCATCATATTTTCCTCATCAAGGGTTAAAAATAGGTTATGAAAGTATTAAATCCTAAGAGAAATATTAAAGATAGGAGCTCTAATATTTATTGAAACAGGAGTTCAGGAGATCATATGATTAAGACCGACTAGATTATTCAGAATATTGAATATATCTTAACACATATAAACGAAAGAATTTCTCGTAGTAAATTATCGATGTATCTTATTATTGTGAATTAAAAAGGCTAAAAAATACGTATTATTTGAAAGCCTAAAGTCTCTTATCCCTTAATTAATTCTATAATCTCCTCTATGCTCTTTATCTCCTCTAATCTTAGGATCTTATTTATCAATGCTTCTGCATCTATTTTCAAATACTTAACATTATCTCTAAACTTTCTCATCACATCCTCAATACTCAAAGGCTTTAGAGGCGTTCCTAAATGCCCTATTACCTCAATTTCATATACTCTACCATCTTTTGTTAAAATCCTAGCCTTAGCTGGTTTAACCCCCCTACTTAAGAATTTATCATATGACGGTTCATGCACAGCCTTAATTTTATGAGTATGCTTAAGTATCTCCTCATCTCTTATACTCTCCTCCGTGAAGTCCCATATGCTAATCGATCCTTTTTTAAGAGCTAAGACTACTGTATATGGTAGACTGAATTTAGCACTATAAGGTGTTGATGGTCTTAGTTTCTCCTCTATAGGCTCCATCGTTATATGAATAACAACCTTAGGGACATAAAATATAATCTCGCTGATATCATCAGGTCTTAAGCCGTATTCTCTATGTAAAGCGAGTGCTATGTCTATCGCCGAATGCGTAGAATGACATGTAGGATATGGTTTGATAGATATGTTCATTGTTTCCCACGTATTGAATGTTAATGACTCTGCATTTACGCTTTCACCAAGATAAGCTTTATAAAAACCTTGTTCTCCTTCGAAAATCCTCTGCGGACCTTTTAAATCTTCCCTAGCTAAAAATGCTGATAAAATTCCATTCATAGATGCTATACCTGGGTGTAGCGGTTTAAGTCTTACACCCTCAGATATAGCTTGCAATAAACCTGAAGCCATACTACCGGCGATCCCCAAGGCGTTTACAAGTTGCTCTTCATTCAAACCTAGAAGTTTTCCTGCAGTAACTGTTGCTCCAAATACGCCAACTACAGATGTCGGATGAAACCCTCTCAAATGAAAGGCGGCGGGTGCTAATGAACCAAGTCTTATCATGACCTCATAACCGGCTATTACAGCTTCAAGAATACGTGAACCCTCAGATCTCAAAACTTCACCTATAGCTAAAGCTGTTGGAACTATTACAGAGCTCACATGTGTAATAGCTCCCAAATGAGTATCATCATAATCAAGAAAGTGAGCTTGAATAGAGTTGATCATAGCAGCAAGCGGAGAATACAATTTAAATCCTCTACCCCAAACAGATGACATATAATTGCCACTTACACCTGATAATGCTTTAATTACTTGTTCAACCTCAGGAGCTTTCATAGCCGAAGTTGCTAAGGCCACACCTATAACATCGAGAATATGAAGTTTTGTCTTCATAATAACTTCAGATGGTATCTTAGCTAAAGTGAGTTTATTGACAAAATTAGCTATTTTATAACTAATAGAAGTACCCATATATCATCTCAATTATTAATTTTAGATGTCCTAACTTTTAAATTTTAATTTTTATAATATTTAACTTTGATCATTGAGCTAATGTTGAAACTATAGTTTTCCTAGACAAGTAGTGAAAGTATATTTTGTTGTAAATGTTTTTAATGTCCTATATTAATGTTTGTATATTTCGACTAAAAATAAAGGTTTTAAGCTATTAATATGATTCTCACCTTTCTTTTTTTGCTATCTGGGTTTATACGAAAATGCTCTCGTGAGAATATCTCAGAATAATATTTAGCTAATGTTAAATATCTGAAAATAGTGTGGTTAAATTTACTAAAGGGTATGTAGAGGAAGAAGCCTATAACTGTGCCTAAATGGACGATATAAATCATGCTCATGAAGTTTGTAGACCTAGATATTAAAGTAAGAAGACCTGTGATAACTGGGAGTAGTATTGAGATTGAAAATGCTAAATTGAGACTCTTCTCCTCTCTAGCTCTAAGTTCTACTTCTTCAGAACCTTTATAACTATATACTACTATAAGCAATCCTAATAATGCTAATATACCGCCTGTAACACCTAATAATACTGGTATACTGTAGAAAGGATAGGGCGAGAAGATGCCAAAAACGTTCTTATACACTGCAGCCGTTATAGTAGCAAGTATAAGTAACAATGCTCCATACATGATCATAACATGAAAAACCCAAAACAACTTCTTAAACATATAATAATCTTCGTTGCGATAGCCGCACGACAATATACCATCTCTAAACCATGTGTGAAATACAACGTCCTTTAATGCTAATAGAAAAGAGCTCAGAAAGAGGTCTGAGAGCTCTTTAATACCTATACCTCTCACAAACATTGTGCTTTGATAGAGAAGTGTTAAGGCGATGTAAATTGCTAAGATTAGTCCTCCAATATATATCTGATCATGTGGAAAAACATAATAAAATCTGCTTACCACAAAGAATCTATTAAGATCAAATCCTAAGTTATAGAAAGCTACAGTAAAAGCTAATGCTATTCCTATTATCTGTAATATTATAGTTGATATGATAGGTTTTTCATAGATTCTTTTAAAGAACCGAGGTGAATACTTAGTATAATCAATAAACCTTATAGCACTAAAGATCTTAGGAGGATTTAGATTAAGTTCGTGTGGAGGGCTATAGGGGCAAACATAATAACATGTTCTACAGTCATGGCATAGAAATGCCATGTAATCTATATCTGTCTCTTTGAAATCTGTTCTAAACTCTATAGCAGTCCATACGGGGCATATTCCTTCGCAGTATCTACAGGCATTACATATCATTAGTAGTCTTCTAGCCTCTTCATAAATGTCTTTATACCTCATGGGGGCATCACCGACTTTTCTCCAGCTATCAAACCAAAAACGCCACCTATAGTTAATCCTAATCCGCCAAGATAACCTTTACCTAGAATATTGCCCATCATAATCTCACCAGTCGCAAATAGGTTCTCAAACGGTTTTCCATCTTTTCCCATGACTCTAGCATTTCTATCAATCATAACACCATAATATGTAAAGGTGATGCCAGGAACAACTTTATATGCATAAAATGGCGGAGTATCTATCTTAGAAGCCCAATTACTCTTAGGTGGGTCAAGACCTTTGGTCGAACATCCATCTAGCCTTTCATAATCTACTCTACAGGGTTGAACATGATCATTGAACTCTTTTACAACTTGTATTAACCTTTCCGGATCTAAGTTAAGTTTTATAGCTAACTCTTCTAATGAGTTGGCCGTATAAGGTGGCCATGCTGGTGGTATGAACTTCCCCCATATTTTTGAGTCGAAGATTACATATGCCTCAGCTTCGGGCTGTTCTGCTACAAGCTTACCCCATATAGCATATCTTTTAGGCCATTCATCTTCACCTTCATCATAAAATCTCTTATACCTTTTATTAATGACTATACCAAAAGGTATCGCATCAACTCTGCTAATGACTCCTCCATCAGTCTTGGGAGCTCTAGCGTCGACAGCAACCATATGACCCTCCTTAAGATCACCTACAGGCATGGCACCTAACTCAATAAGTCTTATAAGAAGCATGCCGTCATCGAATCTACTACCTCTAATAACAAATTTATCTGCCTTATCACCCCATATCTGTCTAAGTCGCTCAATATTAGCCTGAAATCCTCCTGAGGCTATAATGACACTTTTACTCTTGAACATCATCTCCTCAGAACCCTTTAAAGCTTTAACACCTACAACTCTCTTGTCATCAACTATAATGTCTGTGACTATTGTATTATATAATATTTTAACCTCCTTTCTAGCACTTAAATACTTATAATAGGTATCGATAAGAGCTTTTCCTCCACCCATAAAGAAAGCATTAGTTCTAGAAAGATGCAGTGTTCCTCTAAAAGCTTTAACTAGAGGAACGCCGTGTTTATACATCCATAATACAAGTTCCTGAGATCTTTCAACAACAAGTTTAGCTAGCTCTATGTTAGTCTTGCCACCAGTAACTCTCAAAATATCATTTAACATCTCATCTCTACTATAGACACCTGTTGTAAAGACATCGACATCTTCATGAGCATATCTTATATCTCTCGTATATCTGGAATTGCCTCCTCTCAACTCTCTAGAAGAACGTTCAATCAAGAGTAAACTCCTGGCTCCATGTTCAATAGCTGATATAGCTGATACAAGTCCGGCATTACCGCCGCCTACTACGATAACATCAAAAAGCTGACCTGTACTCATATGTATAATCTCCGTAGTAAATATATTTGAAATAATCTTAAAAGTTTTGCAGATAGAAATTAGAGATCTTATAAAATCCTTTTTAATCTGCTTATATAAATACTATTATAATATAAATTACTTTTTCATTACTGTATATAGCTTAAACTTATCAGGATGATCCAATCGAAGCTGGTCTTTTAATATCGCGGAGTATGTAAATTATAGTATGAGATTATAGTATGAGAAGAGTCTTATATTAATAAACGTTATTAAGAGAAGATCAAATTGTTTCTCGTGGTAAGATAATGATAAAGAGAAAGTATAAAAGAAAGATTATATCACATAAAGATCGGTAGAAAATTGATGTAAATATTAGAGAGCAAAACTGTATCCAGACTCTTTAAACTATCAGTTTAAAATGTTTTCTATGCTAATAAAGATAATTTTTAAAGCTTAATACGGATATTTTTATAGTGTAATGAATCTTATGATTAATAATATCAGATCATTTAGAAACTTCTTGATAATGGTGTAGATCCCATAGAAAATTTTTAACTAGTGAATAGACAGAAAGGCGCCTAGGATGCTTTTAAGAGTGACCAGAAGATAATGATATTGTTATGTTCACGGACTTGAAGACTCATCAAAGCATTTATAACTTATACAGGGATCAATATATTGTTCATTTAAGATCTTTTTATTGAAAAAATTAACAAAGATCTTTTTTATATTCAATAGCAAGAGTGATGAGATTAGAAAATTAGATTATTAAGATAAATATTAATGAAAAGTTAAGATCGAGAATATTAGAGGTAATATGACATTATATATAGGTCTTTTTGTTAATATATTATGTGCGAGGAGTTAAAAATGCTAGCCACTTCGAGGAAAAATACGAAGATCATTCTTGAATCTTTTCCAATAATTGATAGTCATATTCATGCTCAGACTCTGGGATGGAATGATATAGAGACTCTTGCAATGATAAATTACAAGGGAATGGTAATAATCGCTACAAATTATCACTGGGCAGCACATATACCAACACCTGAAGATGAAGTCAGATTTCTCTGGCATTATGCTATAAGATAGGCAAAGTACGTTGAGAGAGCACATGGAATAAAAGCGCGTGTTGCTATTGCAGTTCATACCTTGGCAAAAGTGATAAATGTTGAAAGGTTGCTGGAGTATATGCCTACATTTATTCGCCATAATAGAGAGACTATTGCAGCAATAGGAGAGACAGGCTTTGAACCAACACAATACGGTGGCGTCCTGCTTCCTTATGATGAACAGGAGAAGATCTTAAAGAGACAATTTGAAATCGCTATGGAATTTGATTTACCTATTATAGTTCATACACCTATAAAGAAGATCCCTTCTCAAGGCGCTTGGAATGAAGCTCTCGTGGCACAACGGGAAAAATGGCCAGAAGCAAAGATAGAGTCAACAAGAAAAGCTATAGAGTTGCTTAAAGACGTTGGGGTAGATGAAAAGAAAGTTGTGATAGATCATGCAGATAGTTCTATTTATCATATCATATTAGGAAATACTAAAAATATGATATGTGGTTTTAGTACGGCAATTTTTTGGAGAGGTGTTGGAGCAGAAGTTATTGCAGAAAGTCTGAAAGAATATGGTTCAGAGAGAATCATTGTAAATTCTGACCTTGTTGGAAACGCTTATTATGATCTTTTTGCTGTACAAAGAATTGCAAGAAATTTACAGAGAATGGGATTTGATCGTCAGACAATTTTGAACATTGTATATAAAAATCCGGCGAAATTATTCGGATTCCAAGAAGAATATTACTGATATTCAGGAGCTCTTTAAAGCTATTTTTATTTATAGCTTTTTAACTTCTTTCCCCTTTCATTTCTTATAGTATTTATAATATATTACATGAGATACAGAGACGACTGAAAATATTAGTAGCCCCAACAGATTCATATTATAAGAGAGATCTGGATATAAAAGCAGTATTGCTGAAGGAGTGTAGAGTATCCTCCAAATAATATTAAGCGACGTGAATAGATAGCCGAACATTATGCCTGATAATACTATAAATCCTAACATAGCAAATATAAACCTAATTAGTGTATTTATTGGACTGCCAATAAGTAAGAGAGAAGGATCATAAGCAAAAATGAATGGAACTACAAAACCCACTACAGCAAATATGGTTCCCCATAAACCACTTTTCCAAAAATCAGATTTAGCAATACTACTTGCAGCAAATGTTGCCAACGCTACAGGAGGAGTTATAGGACCCATGATAGCAAAATAAAATAAAAACATATGAGCTACTAAAGGATTTAACCCAAGTAATAGTAATGTAGGAGCAAACGTCACAGCTGCAAATATATATGCTGGCGTAGCAGGGACTATCATTCCAAGTAATAAAGCTCCTATCATTGCGATTATGAGAGCTAATAACAAGTTCCCACCAACAAATCTAGTCATGGACTGCGTTACAAGATTAGCAAGACCTGTTAAAGACATTATAGAAGATATTATATTAGCACCTATTATTATTACACCAACCGAGATAAGACTCTTGATAGCATCAATAATACTCTTATGTAGTATGTCAAGCTTTACACGTGTTGACTTTTTAATATTAGGTATTATAAGTGCTGCGACAATACTCCAAAATGCTGCCCACATTATAGATGGTAATATTATAATAGCTATTATGAGAACAATTAACGGAATAATCAATAACCATCCATTTTTTATAACATCCTTAAACCTAGGAAGTTTCGTTCTTTCTAATCCTTTCAAACCTTTCTTTTTTGCATAAAAATGTATAGAAGTGTATTTAGTTGCAAAATATAATACAGCTGGAATAACAGCAGCCGTAGCAATTCTAACATACGGTATACCTATCATTTCAGACATTATGAAAGCTCCAGCTCCCATAATAGGAGGCATAAGCTCTCCACCACATCCTGCTGCAGCTTCTATCCCTGCTGCTATATGAGGTTCGAAACCCACACTTAACATTGCGGGTATTGTAATACTTCCTATAACCATCACTTCAGCTACAGGACTTCCCGTTATAGTACCAAATAAAGCGCTAGCCCATATTGATACTTTAGCAGGACCACCACTCATCCAACCAACTAAAGATTGGAGCGTATCTATTATAAATTTACCTAATCCTGTTGCTGACATTATACCTCCAAAAATTAGAAAACCTGAAATTATTGTTATAACTAAAGACGTAAGACTACCAAATAATCCCTCTGTAGCTCCATAATAAAGATTACCCAAATAGAAGAATGAAAAGAAGTATGATATATTCAGAGATCTAGGAAACCAAGCAATAGGTAGATAATCTCCAAAGAAGCCAAATATTAAAAACAAAATTATTATAAACATTAAAGCAATACCACCTGTCCTTCTTACAAGCTCCAAAAGAAGAATCATAGCTATGATACCTAAAATAATTTCATGAAACGGAAGTATTAGAACCAGTCTAGGAAGACCTTCCGTAAATATGCGATACGCAGGAATAATTGCATATAAAGCAACAAAGGCACCAAGAATTCCTAGAAACCAATCAATGATAAAGTTTCTGAGCTTTTCATGAGAACCAATTGGAAAGAAAAGAAAACCCAAGAAATACATGAACGCTACACCAATGGGCAAAATATATTCCGTTGGTAATATGATAGGAGCCGCGCCAGAAATTATGAACAATATATACAATGC
>Ga0081473_127264_pt1 | contig 10181 bp, 10 predicted proteins | sample CisSprmetagenome_FD_70977 | JGI IMG/M metagenome (GOLD analysis project Ga0081473, IMG submission 70977) | Hypoxic/sulfidic aquatic microbial communities from Cistern Spring, Yellowstone National Park, USA v2 (version 2) | ecosystem: Environmental > Aquatic > Thermal springs > Hot (42-90C) >... | reverse complement strand
TAAGCAACCTAACCGAGTAACCCTCAACAGCAATTATCAAACCATCACCACTGGGTTTAGTAGTGGCTGGAGGCATCACTATGGACACCGAACCCCAGTCAAAACTCCATAGGTACCTGGGGTCAACCGTGCAGTACGCTGGAGCCAACTCAGCGGCTGTGTAATCAGCCGAGAAGTTCAGGCTGGGCAGCGCCGACGTATAGAGGGACCTAACAAGGCTCCACTCCAGGGGATCAAAAACTATACTACGCATGGTGGATCATGTATAACATTGATGGTTTAGGCGCCCTTTGTTAGTTTTTCTCTCAACTCCTTGATACTGTAGGAGGAGTATGCGTATAGGTTGTATGGGTGTATGCTCTCGAAGCTCACAACCTTAACAGCTATCCTATCCTCATCCCTCAACTCGTTGGTGAATACCTCATACACGTTGAATACCAGGCTCCTCGCAACATCCTCAACAAACCTCGGGTTCTCAAAGGCCCTTCGAACCAACCTATACTCACCCTCCCTCTTCAGGTAGTTAAGGACGGGCGCTGAGAATGAGTTAATGACCGCATCGATAAGTCTCGCCAAGTCAATACCGTTGTCCAGTCGATTCAGCGTTATATTGACCGAGGCCAACGTCCTCTGTGAGTGGGATGGTACATGGGGAAGTTGCGACTGCAACTTCTCCATGTATGCATAGACCTCCTGGGCGCATGGACACACGGTCATGCCCTTAACCATAACTCCAATAGTCAACTCTTCTCTATCATCCCTCCACAGCTTATCCCTAATCATGAGTATGGTGGGCACCTCGTCCATACCCATGAAGGAGCTGTACCTATGTATATACAGTGTTCTCAGCGAGGTCTCAGCCATGCTGGCGTACGTGTGCTTGTTGAGGAGGGTCCTCGTTAGATTATGCAGCGCCTCCTCAAGCTTTTTGAATCCGGCGAATTTCGTTTCGCCAATAGCCTCTATTATCGCCTCCACATTCCTGGACACGTGTATACCCCTCTGATTTCTCGGCAGATTAACACAAGCGCTCATCTTTGCGTCTAGGCAAATATCCGAGCCGTCTACGTTTAGGCATATTCGTTTATAAAAACCGCTAATACACACCTTACTTAGGCATATCTCAACCGCCGGTCTTCTATTCTGAACGTCAGGTAAGCAACACAAAATAAGCCACCGTGGGCTATGATCATCATTATTATTTTAAACATTTACCTCTGCATTACTTAAGTTTGACGAAAGCGCTTACTTACACATCCTAGGGGTTTTCACGGTCTCCATATACGACTTAATAACCCTCTGCTTAAATTCCTTCAGTCTCTCGTGTATTAGGTAGTCGGCAACCGTACCGCAAGCACCCTCTATCTCCATATGCTTAACCAGCTCCCTAAAGGCACCCCCGGTCAATCCCTCACCTATCGCGGCGTATCCCTGGGCAGCCTCCTTACTGAATGAAGCGCCCGGCAGTAATTCGACAGGTCTCACCTCATAATCCCTTATGAAATCCTGTAGCAGGGACACCAGGGTCTTATTCCTACTGTGCCTACCCGTTAACAGCACGGACTCAGCCTTGGGTGTTGAAACGAGCATTCTCGATATGTCCTTAGCCACATCCTCAACAAATGACCTAAATAATGACGCTAGAGGCTCAATACCCTGTTCGTAGGCCTTCGCGTACTCATTAAGGTCGTAGTTGTTGGCGTAGTAGAATATGCCGCCGTGAAACACATCCCACCTCTCCCAGGAACTAACATGAGCCACAACCTCAAGGTCTAGGGCGCCCGCCGTCAACGTGCCTATGGATGCGTTGGTGCCCCCAACGCCATCCACGACCTTCCCATCCTTAATGGCCATGGCCGCGTTATAACCAAAGCCAAGCTCCGACACCACAATATTCACCTTATCATAGTCAATCCCCTCTCTAACCGCGTACGTGTGAGTTGCCAGGAATGATGCTGCCAACTTGTCAACGGTGCCCATGTCAACCTTGTTTATCTTCCTATACCAGGGGACGGTCGATAGGTGAATCACGCCGGGTAGGAAGATGACCCTAGGACCGAAGTTATTGACTAGGTACTCAACAGCCTTCGCCAACGCGTCATAAACCCAAATACCCGCCTCACCAGCCTCAACACCCCTCCTAATATCATCCTCGGTACTCAGCAGTAGGACCTCAACAGCAAACCTCCTTGGGTCAACAACCTCATCGCCCCTGGTCACTGGTACGCCATAACCAGATGGTGCCGCTATGTAATCAATCTCGAAGGATTTGATAGCGTTTATCAACACATTTGGGTCCTTAGCTATCATGGAAGTTTCAAGGCTTTTCTCAGCCTTAACGACACCATCATCCACAACAACAATGTCAAAAGTCTTTGTACCAGGATCAACACCCAGAACTCTTGGCATTCTTTACACCCTCCCGAAAAATCCTGTTAATCATTTTTAAAAATACTCCCCTTTTGCTAGCCCTACTCACCGTTTCCCGATAAAACCTTAACCTACTCAATATTTCATAAACCTCATTACACGGGACGTATGGAATCTTCGTGTACCAAACCAATGCCTCTATTATCGCTGCGGATGCCCTATCAAACACTAGAGGCACCCTTCTATTAATCTTGATCAATAACGGCCTTATCGAGACATTAATAATATCATCACCCATGCCCTCCATGGTCAATTCACCATCAACGCACGCGTCACAATAAGACCTTGGGCACCTTCCCCCCTTAAACCTCCTAATCAAGATCTTCTTATTGAATATGGCTGAGTAAAACGTTTGGGGAGACCTAGTTATACAAACAATGCATGGTATCTTACTTATTTTTTTCTCAAGAATTACGTTGTAAATAAACGAACCCTTGAAGATCCTGCCAACCAGCTCGCAATTATCATTTAATTTGAAGCCCATGGGCATTAGGCTCATAATGCTATCTCCATCTTCGCCGCCAAGAAAGACGATTATGGTTTCTCCGTAGGTATCACTCGAAAAGCCAAGATCTTTCAAGTAACATCTCGTATTTCTCATACTTTCTTACTTAACTAGATCTAAAAGTTAACGAAATATTAATTTTACACTTCTTTTTAATTAACTAAATGCTTCAATTTCTCTCACCAATATCCTCGATATACGCCAAGGTATATTTTAAATCATCAATATACCTAAGCCTTGCTTTCACATAAGCGCTTCCATACTCGACAACCACAGTCACGTCGAGATCCTCAGGCTTTAGTGTAACGTATTGATAAGGATCCTTTGAGCCCAAATCTCTGCTATCAATACTAATGTTTACCTGAGCCTTAACCTTGTACGGTTGAGACGTTATTGCATACTCAATAACCCTCCTCAGGTAATCAACCTCCTCAACATAACGAATAGGAACACCCCTAAACTGATGCAAAACCATACCCAGGGCAACACCAGCCTCAAATGCTGCCCTCTCCCTATCAGAGACTTTCGTTGAAAAATACCTCTTAGCCCTATCCTCATCAATTCCCATAACAAAATCCAACCTTAAGGATTAGTATTTTAGCATTTTCCATATCTGATGCCGAATTCATGATGCCTTAACACTTACTTAGTGCTATTGAACCTTATTATCAGGTAGGTAGTTAGATTTTGCTCTGAAAGCATTATAAAGCATTATCTAGTATATATTTTTAAATTAACTCATAAAAATAATAACTTGATTTTTAAGCACAAAACCTTAAATAAGGAAGGAAATTGTAATATTTTTAATGTTTAAGTATAAAACCTCACAGAAGGTGTACGAGATTGATGGATTGAAAATAGGAGGTAATTCCTTCGAGATACCTCCAGTGCTTATAGCATCGATTTTTTATCATGGCCATAAGGTATTTATTAATGAGCAGAAGGGTTCGTTTAATAGAGATACAGCCTTACAATTGATTGAATCTATAAAAGATGCTTCTACAAAGACTGGGTTACCTTTCTTACTCGATGTTGTTATTAATAGCCCAGATGCGTCTGAGAATCTAATAACGTTCTCGATTGATGCAATAAAAGGACCGTTAATTATTGATTCTCCAGGACCTGAAGTCACTAAGGCTGCAATGAAGGTCATAAAGGAGTTAGGCGTCTCCAATAGAGTTATTTTTAACTCCATAACTGAGAAAACAAAGGATGAGGAGTACCAAGCGCTGCAGGATGCAGGTGTTAAAGCTACAATAGCATTACTATATACCAATAGGTTTTTAGAGCATGGGGCTAGGTTAAAGGCCCTTGATAACATTTTGTCAAAGGCTCCATCTTATGGAATTGAAAAATTCCTCGTCGATACATTCATACTGGATTTACCGTCATTGTCAGTAGCCATTAAGGCAATAATCGAGGTAAAGAGTAGGTACGGACTTCCAGCGGGTGCCGCAGCTCATAACGCGGTTTCCGTACAGGCTAAGGGATTCAAGCAGAGGTTTGGAGTTGATGGTTATAGGTCCATGGAGATAGCAAGCAACGCTGCCGTAATAACGGCTGGAGCAAACTTCGTACTTTGCGGCCCAATAGAATCATGCATTTACGTATACCCAGCAATTTATGCAATATATACTTCATTCAAATATTCATTAAGCAGAAGTAAAGAAGAATTATTAATAAATATTTAATATTAAATAATTCATTAAACCTAATCTGAGTTATTTTCTACCTATCTTTTTAAGGACCTCAAGTTCTCCCTGGTAATCACCGGCTGCCGTAATTATAACTCCATCAACTAGCCCATCAACTCTCTCCAAGAATTCGCGAACATTGTCTGGTTTTGTAGTGGGTGTCCACCCGATTTGCTTTAATGTGTCTGCGTTTCTAGGTGTGCCTATGAGTACGTATGTGTATAATGATACATTCAACTTAAGCTCCCTAATACCTCTAGACAATTGCTCAAGCGCTGGTAATGTTTCCTCGGTTAACCTCATGAATAACGCGAAGTCCCAACCACTCTTTACCCTATTAATCATGTCATCAATATTAAATTCCTTAGTACCATACCTCTCAACCCTTCTTGGCCTTGGTGATAAGAGACAACCTAGTTTTGTTGTTCTTATTTTTATCTCGTTCTTAAGAAAGTCCCTAGCATCCTCAGTCCTCCTCCAATACTTAGACCCGAGTGGTTCACCGTACCTTGGTTCATCACCCATTGTGAGAACTAATCCATCTAAACCTACAGCGTCCGCGGCCAAGGCTAGTGCCGCAACTTCTACAGGGCCTTTGTAGTTAAGTACGAATATGGGCATTATGATTTTATTAGGAAATCTCGTCTTTAATACACAACCCACAGCCGTTCCACTTGGGGCTGGTATTCCAGCGGCACTATCGGTTATATTCCATCCATCAACGTAATCCTTAATCTCCTCAACGGTTTTTAGGAACTTTCTCGTGGGAACGAGTTCATGAAGAACTTTCATCAGCCAGAGAAATGTATTCTCCTTTTTAATTTTACTTATTATAAGAATTTTTACCTTATAATTTTACTTAACTATTTGCCTTCATTTTCGTATCTGGAAAATATAGGTATGTTTTTGTTCAAAATATATCTAACCCTTACCCTCTATTCTCTCGGAAGGAACATAACGCCATCCCTTTGTAACCTTCTAAATAAGTCTCCTGAATCTTAATTATTATATCTAATCTTTATGATTTCTCTTAAACATGTGAGTGGCTGCGTTCATCCTAATAATGTACTTAACTCTTTCATTTGGCGGTACTGACACGGACTCCTCTACTTTATATATGGGTGATTTTAGTTTTGCTTCTCACCTTGCTGCACATCACTTATTCTAACGCCACTAATGATGACTTAAAAATTTATAAGGAGATTAATTTTAAACTACGGTTAATGGGTAGAGTAGCTATCGTGGGTGTTGGTCGTGTTGGTAGTTTTGTTGCTCATTACCTAAGGGGGCGTGGGTATGACCTTAGGCTTTTGGATGTTTCTGAGAGGGTGAGGGATTTAGCCGAGAAATTAGGTAGTGAGTATCGAGTAGTTAATGCCCTATCCATCAATGACTTAAGGACCGCCTTGTCTGACGTTGACTTAGTAGTTACGGCGATGCCTGGTAGTTTAGGTCATGAGGTGGTTAAGAACGTGGTTGCTCTAGGCTACAACGTGATCGACGTATCCTTCTTCCCAGAGGATCCAGGCGATATTGATGAATTAGCGAGGAAAAACAAGGTATTGGCGATTTTGGATTGCGGTATAGGTCCTGGGTTCACCAATCTCCTGGTTGGTAGGGCATACGAGAAACTCGGTGGGTTAACCGAGTATAGGATATACATAGGCGGTATCTCCGAGGTTTACGACCCACCATTCGGCGTAATGCTAGGGTTTAACCCACTGGACTTCATAGACGAGTACAGGAGACCGGCGCGCTATATCGAGAATGGCGAGATAAGGGTGGTTGACCCATTGAGTGGACCCACCGGTAGGGTATTCATCGACGGCGTAGGGGAATTGGAGTTCTTCTATACTGATGGACTGCGTTCATTAATAAAGAGCTTTCCCAATGTCAGGTTCGCGGCAGAGTACACGCTTAGGTGGCCGGGGCATATCGAGTTCATGAGGGGTCTTAAGAAACTCGGTTTATTAGATCATAATAAGCTGAGTGGTGGGGTTTACGCCGATGAATGCCTAGCCTCAGCCATAGCGAGCGCCGCAGCGAAATCAGGCATAAGGGACATAACCGTCCTCAGGATTGACGCGTGCAAAGACACCAATTGCCTGGTATATACCCAGGTAGTTAAACCAACCAGTGAGTGGAGGGCTATGGAGAGGGCGACAGGCTCCTTCCTATCATACATCACCATCGAATTCCTCCAGGGCAGGGTAAAAATGGATTATGGAGTCGCGTATCCAGAGAGGTTGGCCTATCTATCGGACGACATACTAAGTATGTACGAAAAAGACGGCATGCCAATATCCGAAAAATACATAGGGGGATGAGGTATGGGCACGGATGAGAAGGATAAACTTTTCAAGGATCTTTATGATGCCATTGTTATAGCTGATACGGATAAGGCATTATCCGCTGCTAGGAAGCTTGTTTATGATTTCCACGTTGATGTTCAGGAGTTGATGAATAGGGCTCTTTTGCCTGCCATGAAGCATGTTGGTGAATTGTATGAGCGAGGTGAGTATTTCATCGCTGACATGGCAATGTCAGCTGATACCTTTAATGCAATAATGAAGGAAATTATCGAGCCAATTTTAGGCAGTAATAAGGAGACGAGCGGCAGCAGTAAGAGGATAGTGGCTGTTTTTGGTACGGTTCAGGGGGATATACATGAACTTGGTAAGAACTTGGCGAAGGCGTATTTTATGGCTAATGGTATTGATGTTGTTGATCTAGGGGTTGATGTTCCTGCTGAGAAATTCGTGGAGGCTGTTAAGCAGTATAATGCCGTTATAGTTGGTGCCAGCGCATTGATGACCACAACTAGAGAGGAGCAAAAAGCCGTGATAGAAGCCCTGAGAAAGGCTGGTTTGAGGGATAAGGTGATCTTCATTGCTGGCGGGGCTCCAGTCACTGATGAATGGGTTAAGGAGATTGAAGCTGACGTGAATGGCAGTGATATGTTTAAAGCCTTTGAGAAGGTAAAGGAACTTCTTAGGGCGAGGGGATATGCCACGTCCTAGTTTCTACCTTTTATCAAGAGATGAAATAGAATTAGTATACTCCAAGGCATTGGAGGTTTTAAGCACAGTAGGGATAAAGATAGAGGATGAGCTTGTTAAGAATTTTTTAGAAAGTAATGGAGGCGTTAAAAAGGATGATAGGACATTGATTCCCGAAGAACTTGCAAAGGAGGCATTAAAGAAGGCACCTAAAACATTTGATTTATATGATAGGGATGGAAAATATATCGCCACATTGGGTGAAGGGGCCAATATATTTGCTCCTGGCTCGGCAGCAATTTATATAATCGACCATAGATCAAAGGACGTAAGACCGCCTTTACTTGAGGATCTTAAAAACGCTGTAATAATTACTGATTATTTAAAAAATGTTGATGCACAAAGTACGATGCTTGTTCCTGATGATTTACCGACACAGGTTAGGGACTTCTCTAGACTTTATGTGGTAATTAAGTACTCTAAAAAGCCCGTAGTAACTGGGGCTTTTACAGTTGAGAACATAAAATTTATGTTTGATATGATGAAAGTTATTAGGGATGATTTTAATAAAAGACCATGGGCTATATTTGATGTAACAATCTCCTCACCTCTTTCATGGAGTAAAATCACAGCTAGAAATTTATACGATTTAGCAAAGGAAGGTATACCTGCAGAGATAATATCAATGCCTCAATTAAGCGCAACAGCACCAGCCACGGTAAGTGGAGGTTTACTTCTTCATACTGCTGAAGTTATAAGCGGTATTGTAATAGCAGAGCTTGTAAGCCCCGGCTCTCCTATTATTTATGGAGGATCAACAGCAGTATTGCAACCAAGGTATGGTATTCCAATAATTACTGCGCCGGAAAGTGTATTATTATCGTTGGCATACGCAGAAATTGCTAAGTACTTAAGGCTGCCCTCTCATACGTATTTAGGTCTTAGTGATAATAAGATTATTGATTATCAAGCTGGGGCGGAGACCGTATATTCCGCAGTACTTGCCGTGTTGGAGAAATTTGATATCATTTCGGGACCTGGTATGCTTGAAAATGAACTTACTCAAAGTTTAGAAAAATTGATTTTAGATGATGAAGTTGTTGGTATAGCTAAGAGAATTGCGAAGGGATTTAGCCTTAGTGCTGATGAACTATTACAGGATATAGATGAAATAAAAGATGGTATTAATAAACGTCATTTCCTCAGTAGTCCTCGTACAAGGAAGCTTGTTAGAGAATTCCATGCATATAGTATTTTTGATATAACTGCAAGATCCGCATGGGATAAGAAGGAAGTTCATGATAAAGCACATGATAAGGTTCTTGAAATACTAAAAACATACACGCCTACAATGCTAGATAAAGATCTAATTAAGAGAGTTGAAGAAGTATACGCTTCTGCATGGAAATATTATAACCTAGGAAACCCCAAATTAGTTTAGTCTAGTAAAAATTAAATACCATACGAAAATTTATACCTTAGTGGTTAGATAATGTTGTTTGATACTGTAATTACGAGACCACCTGGCAAGAACTATGTTAATTGCGTTTCACCTTATCCGGAGAAGAGTACATTACGTTTAAGCTCAGCAATAGAGCAGTATGAATCGTTTGTAAGAATTCTTCGTGATAATGGCATTAATGTTATTGAATTACCCCCACTTAATGATCACCCAGATTCCGTATTTATGCAGGATGTTGCTATTACTGGGTTAAAGTCAAGAACCGCATTACTTAGCAGGTTTGGTGAACCTAGTAGGAGAGGTGAGGAGAATGATGAATCATTGCTAAAAATACTTAAAGATCTCGGTCTTGAAATAAGGCATGTAACCGAACCGGGGACTCTTGAGGGTGGTGATTTCATAATAACAGATGTAGATAATATAGTGCTGGCCGGAATATCGCCAAGAACAAATAATGATGGAATAAGACAATTCAAGGACGCATTTAAAGATGCTGAGGTAATTTCAATACCGGTAAGAAAGTTTATACACTTAGGTAGTGTCATGAAGTACTTAGATAACGGTAATCTCGTAATTTCGCCTGGCATAATTAATGATAATTATTTACAATTATTAAAGACCAAGGGCTTTAATTTAACACCTCTTTTGGAAGATCTAGGTTATAAGAAGTCGAGTACTGAATTTACTGCATACCTAATGTATATTGGTAATGATAAAGTCATAATACCTCCAGACAATAGGAAGACCATAAGGCAATTAAGTGAATTAGGCTATGACGTAATTGAACTCGACTTTTCAGAATTTTGGAAATGTAACGGAAGCTATATGTGCTTAACACAACCATTATATAAAACATTATGAAATTATGTTATGAGAAATTAATAAATTACCTTAGGGAAAACTTAAAAACTAAATTTTACTGTATCTTTGTTATGTGCGCAGATAAACAAAGCTCGGCTCAGCCCCAGGTTAGGCTTAGGAGGGCTTTGACACTGACTGACTATTTCATGCTTCCCCTTACTGGTATGGTTGGTAGTGGTTGGTTGTTTGCCGCATTAGGCGCCTCTGGTGCTATGGGTCCTGCGGCGATT
>Ga0081473_142620_pt1 | contig 10225 bp, 4 predicted proteins | sample CisSprmetagenome_FD_70977 | JGI IMG/M metagenome (GOLD analysis project Ga0081473, IMG submission 70977) | Hypoxic/sulfidic aquatic microbial communities from Cistern Spring, Yellowstone National Park, USA v2 (version 2) | ecosystem: Environmental > Aquatic > Thermal springs > Hot (42-90C) >... | reverse complement strand
AATTGCAATTTCCATAACATACTCCTGTACAATTATTTGTCAATATTATTAATGATAAATAATTCTCAAAACATCCATACAATGTAATATTATTATTATTTTCCAATAAATAATATCCATTCATCTTTGGATCATATACATAATAATTTCCATATGAATATATTAATTCTCCCTGATATGTTATATTATTTAATGTTGTTTTACAAAAATTATTAGATCTAATTAATGTTAAATTATTTAAACAATATATATCATATCCATTTAAATTAAAATTTATATTAAAATATAAATCATCTTCTAAATTATTTAATACATTTTCTATATAATTTGAATCATATTGAAATATATTTTGGTTATAAAAATTTATTGCATATATTTTATTATTATTCCACCATGTAAAAACAAAATAAAATGTAAATACGGATAATAAGATTATTAGAATATATTCAATATAAATATGTATAGATCTCATAAAAATATATTAACTTTATATATTAAATACTTTTCTCTGATAATCTTCTAAGAAAAATATATCTTCTCCCAATGTATATCCATAATCTGATACAATATTATAATATGATGCCTTTTTATTTATATCTCCATGATTTGGTATTATATATTCAGGATTTAACATTTTTAATAACATTATATGATCCTGACTTTTTGCATGGCCTGATACATGTATATCCTTTATTATTTCTGCTTTTCTTCTTTTCAATCTTTCTTCCAATATTTTTCTATTTGCTTCATTTATTGGATGTGGAATTACATTATTTGCAAATATTACTGTTGTATTACTTAGATCAAAATTATATTCTCCCCTTGCCAATCTATCTAAAACAGAACCAGGTTCGCCCTGATGTCCAGTAACAATTAATAAATATTCTTCCTTATTTTTTTCTACTCTTTCTAAAACTTTTTTATAATCCCTAGGATCAAAATATATTTCTGCCTCTTGAGAAAAATTATATAAATTAATATTTTCTGCTGCACTAATATATTTTCCTAAGCTTCTTCCAATAAATATTGGTTTTCTATTTATTTCTTTTGATAATTCAATTATTGATTTTAATCTTGCAATATGTGATGAAAATGTTGTTACAATTATTCCTTTTGTATCTATTGAATGTAATACATCATATAACATATATTTTTCAATAATTTCTGATTGAGATTTTGAATTTTCTTCTGCCCTTGTTGTTTCACAAATTAATAATAAAACTCCTTCTTTTCCAATTTTCTTTAATTTTTCTTTATCAGGTTTTTTACCAATAATTGGGAAATTATCAAATTTAAAATCACCTGAAAATATTATATGACCTTTATTTGTTTGAATATCAATCATTAATGATTGGGGAATTGAATGAGTAATATTAATAAAATTAATTGAAATATCTTCGGAAATTTTAATTGAAGAATTTGGAGATACTTTCTTTAAATCATTTGGCAAAACAATTCCATATTCTTTTTCTTGTTGTTTTATTAATTCAATTGTATATGGAGATGCATATATTGGAACATTATATTTTGGTGCAATAAAGTTTACTGCTCCTATATGATCTAAATGTCCATGTGTTAATATTATTGCCTTTACTTTATCTTTATATTTTTCTAAAATTGAATCATCGGGTATTATATCTAAATCATATAATTCTTTTAATGGTTTATTTGTTATATCTTCCCTTTCTCCAAATTGAGATATTTTATCTACATTTATTCCAATATCTATTATAATTATTTTATCATCAATTCTTATTGCACTCATATTTTTTCCTATATATGAATATCCACCTATTGGAAAAATTTCAATTTCCATTTATGTAAATTATACTTATGATAAATTTTATAAATAAAAAATACGATAATAAAAAATGAAATTATTAAAGATATTTATATTTGGATTAATGGTTATTTTAATATCTTTTTTGAACAATGTCTATTCTCTAAGTGGATGGCTATATTATAGACCAATTTTAATAAATAACACTCAAAATCCAAATAATTTGACAAATTATCCAATATTAGTAACTTTAGATACACAATCTTTGATATCACAAGGTAAAATGAGATCTGATTGTGGTGATATAAGATTTACAGATTCTGATGGTAATACATTATTAAATTATTGGATAGAACCAAATACTTGTAACACAAATAATACGAAAATATGGGTAAATGTACCATCCATACCTGGAGGTTCTACTAAAACAATATATTTATTTTATGAAAACCCAAGCGCAACTAGTATGAGTAATGGATATTTGGTTTTTACCTTTTTTGAAGATTTTCAAAATGGTACAGCAGGATGGACACCCATTTTATTATCCGGGAGTGGTTCAGCTTCCGCTGTTTGGATACAAAGTCCGTATGGTTATGCTGGTGGAATTAGATTATGGGATCAAGGGGGAGGTTATGCATCAACAGCAGCATTAGTAAAAAATATTTCTATTTCTGATAATTCTGTAAGTTATTGTTTCAATGCATATGCAATGTGGAGTATTACAACCAGACAACCAGCTTATGAGAATTATGCAATTATTATATCAGCTACAAATGGGACTGATACAAAAACTGTTGCATATAGATTAATTGTTGGGGGAGATCCATGTAGTACATATTGGACTGCTTTTTCTGGAACTTGTGGTAATAAAGACTATCTATGTACACCACCGGACACGTGGATTAATATAAGTACAAATTTAACTAATGATTTTCTATCTCTATGTAATTTTAGAATTTGGAATATTACACAAATTTCTCTTAATGTTGGGATTTGGTATAGGATAATATATGGATATGCAACCAATATAATAATAAGAAAATGTGTATCTCCAGAACCTTCAGTAATTGTTGGTCCACAATATATGGGGGTTACTATATCTTCAATTCAGTTAAATCCGTCAAGTTCTTCTACAGTTTGTCCAGGTACCCAAACAAGTTCTACAGTAACGGTTAATTTTAGTAATCCACTTAATACTTCTGTAACAGTTAATTTTTCTTGTTTAGGGCTTCCTGGTATAGCATGTTCATTTTCTCCTTCTTCATGTATTACTAGTGGATCATCATGTTCAACAACATTATATGTAAATTCATATACTTCATTATCATCATTACCATCGGGATGGTATCCTATTTTTATAACAAATACTCAATCTATCTCAACTCCATCTCCATTCCAACAACAGATAGCAATATGTAACGGAACAATAAATATTGGTCCTAATTTTGCTTATGTAAATAATGTAACATTATTTAATTTAATTAATAATAATGGTTCAAATGTATATTTTACTACAACATGCAATAGTACTCCAAATATATATTCATGGTATTTAGGTCAATTTATTAGCGGAAGTACATATTGTAAGATTTGGTGGATAAAATTAGATAATGGAATTCCTGCAAATAGTAATGTAACAATATATATGTATATAGGAAATAGTTCTTCAAATTTTTATCAACAATATTATCCATATGTAGGTGTTTCTCCTCAAGTAGATCCTTCTAGACAATATGATAATGGAAAATATGTATTTATAGTATATGGATACTTTAATAATACAACGGATGGATGGACAACACATGTTTATAACGGAACATTTACTCCTACAGCAACTCCATATGGTATTCAAATGTTAAATAATGATAACTGGCAGGGTACGTATATTTTACCCCCAAATAATTGGAATATACCTTTAATACCTTTAATTGTTGAAGAAGCATGGTATTATACTTCGGGTGGAGAGGCAAATGTAATAGCATTATTTGGAAATACAAGTCAACAATTTTATGCCAGTGGCATCGCATCTCCAATTGCTTCTTATTATGTCTGGTGTGGCGGAACAAATATAACAGGAGGAAATTATAATACTTGTGGTGGTTTTACACCTGCACCTAATTTATCTACGTATGTACAATTTCAATATGGGTTTGGAGGTAACCCTCCTTATTCCAAAGCAGTAATGTTAAAATCTGCAGTAACTTATCAATATTTAAATTATATATCTTTCCCAACATCTGGAGGAACAGTTTATTCATATTTAATAGTTAATTCTACATATGCACAAGCAGGATACTATATTTATAATTCTGGTCAAGTATGGGCTCCTTTAACATTATTAAATATGTATCATTTATCATATAATCCTAATTATGGAAATTATACATATTCTAATTTAAATTATAATCCTTATCAATATGGTACATTAGAGATAGGTGCAGGAAGTAGTTCATATGCTTCATATCAATACATACAATGGGTTGTTGCTAGAGCATATCCTCCAAATGGTGTAATGCCATCTTTTTCAATACAGTTTGCAGTTTCAGTTTCATCTGTTCAATTAAATCCATCAAGTTCTTCTCCAGTTTGCCCAGGTATACAAACATCATCAACGGTAACTGTCAATTTAAATAATCCTGGTAGTACTTCTACAACAGTTACTTTTTCTTGTTCAGCACCTTCTGGTATAACATGTTCACTTAATCCGTCATCATGTACTACCAGCGGATCTTCTTGTTCGACAACATTATATGTAAATTCATCTCCAACAACACCCTCAGGATCATATTCAGTAACAGTAACAGCTTCAACTTCAGTATCCTCAGTATCAGCAACTTATACATATAACATAGAAGGTCTATCAATTTCTATCTCATCTCAGCAAAGTTCAAACTTTCAAAATTCTTATAGTATTTATATAACTGGTTATTGTGTTCAAAATTATACACTATATGTAAATAATTCTCCATATTGCTATGATTCATATTCTCAACCTATAAATATAAATTCTTTATGTACTGTTTCATATCCTGGAAGTTATTCGGTATATGCACAAGGATGTTATAGTGGAACCTGTGTTAATTCAAATACAATTAACTTAAATATACCTTCATTAGGAATAACGGTTCCAATTATAGATATTAATATTTTAAATATAACAAATCAAAATGTATATGTAACAATTTCAGTAAATGGATCAAATCAAAATATTCAATCAATAAATGTATATTATAATAACAATAATGTATATTCAAATAATAATGTAAATACAAATTATTATTCATTTAATTTACAATTACCATATTCAAATAATGGAAATATAACCGTATGTTCTACATTAACAAATGGACAATCTGGATGTGTAACAGAAATATTTAATTTAAATGTAGCTCAAACATATATTTATTATGGTATAATTCAATTGCAAGCAACTATTCAACCAATTAATATAAATACTACATATGGACCAATTGGAAATAATTTAGAATTTAGTTTAGATTCTCCAGAATATATTTTAACATTAAATATAACAAATATAGGAAATATGACATTAAATAATATTACAATAAATTTACAACAATTGGGAAATGTACCAGAAATATTATATAATGGAATTCCAATAGGAATGTCAAATAATATAAATATAAATCAATTACAACCAAATCAATCATATATATTACAGTTTAATGTATTACCATTATACATTGGATCTTCTTCATTATTATTAAACTTCAATGTAAATGGACAGAATATTGGAAATGCTCAGTATAATTTAATTGTAAATGGACCTTCAAATAAATCTTCATTGATTGCATCAGAAAATATTAATTATATATTAATTTTGTTAGGAATAATTGGATCAATAATATTCTTAATCTAAAAATTTTAAATTTTTTGATTATATTTTTTAGATGGACCTAAATGAAAAAATAAAATTCTTTATTAATAAAGGGTTCTTCTATGAATCACAAAGTATATATGGAAGCAGATCTGGATTTTATGATTATGGATCTTTAGGTACATTATTAAAAAGAAGATATGAAAATTTATGGAGAATGTATTTTGGAAAATTGTTTGATAATATATATGAAATACAACCTTCAGAAATAATGCATAAAAATACATTTATTGCATCAAGACATTTAGAATTATTCAATGATCCAATTGTTGAATGTAAAAATGGACATAGATTTAGGGCAGATAAATTAATTGAGGAAAAATTAAATATTAAGGCAGAAAGTTTAACAATTGAAGAAATGAATAAAATATTTGATGAAGAAAAGGTTGTTTGTCCTGAATGTGGATCAAAATTATCAAATGTTAAATTATTCAATTTAATGTTTCCAATATATGTAGGACCTGTATATGATTTATTCTTAATTTTAGAAGAATTAAAAAGAAAATATAGTTTTTTAATAAAAAAATATAGAAAAATAAATGGAAAAGAACTAAATTACATAATAAAAAATTATTTGAAAAATAAAAAGTTATATTCAATAAACTTAAATAATGAAAAATATATATTTGATGAAAATAAAGAAATTATAATAAAAATTAAAGATAATGAATATTATGTTTATCCAGAAAATATTGAAATAAAAGAAGAAAATGAAAATTATTTAGAAATATTAAATAATGCTGAAGAAATAAAATTAGATATTAATATAAATGAATTATATAGTTTAATAAAAAGTTATATTGAATTAAAGAATAATGAAATGTTTTTAAGACCAGAAACTGCCCAGGGTCCATATGTAAATTTCCCAATTGAAATATTAATTAATAGATATAGATTACCTTTAGGATTATATGTAATTGGAAAAGCATTTAGGAATGAAATATCACCAAGAAATGCATTATTAAGAATGAGGGAATTTACACAGGCAGAATTACAAATTTTCTTTGATTATTATAATAATCCATTTGAAAATGAATTTGAATTATATAAAGATAAATATATTAATGTATTATTAGTAAAAGATAGGGATAAAAAATTACCTTATATTGAAAAAAGTTTGGAAGAAATATATAATGAAACAAAAATAGATAAATTCTATTTATATTTCTTATATAAAGTATTTGAATTTTATATAAATATATTAAAAATACCAAAGGAAAGGATAAGATTTTATCAATTAGCAGATAATGAAAAATCTTTCTATAATATGTATCATTTTGATGTAGAAATATATTTAGATGAAATTGGATGGACAGAAGTTGGAGGAATTCATTTTAGAGTATTAAGATTTAATAGAGATATAATTAATAAAGTTGATGAAGAAATAAGGAAAGATGTTGAGAACTTATTTATTGGGGATGAAATATATGTTGGATATGATCTATGGAATCATTTTATATTATCAAAAGATAGGAGATTTATATTAACAAGACCAAATGGATCAAGATTTATCCCAGTTGAATTAGAATTATCCTTTGGAGTTGATAGAAATGTATTTTCATTATTATTAATTAATTATGATGGAGGAATATTAAGATTACCTGATTATTTATCCCCAATTCAAATTGCAGTATTTCCATTATTAGAAAATAATGAAAATATGGTAAAAGTAGCTAAAGAAATTTATAATAAATTAAGAAAGAGATTTGATGTATATTATGATGATTCTGGAAGGATTGGTGTAAGATATAAAAGACAGGATGAAATTGGAACATATTATTGTATTACAGTAGATGATCAAACATTAAAAGATAATACAGTTACAATAAGATTTAGGGATACAAAAGAACAAATAAGGGTAAATATAAATGATTTAGAAAAGTTTTTTGAAGAAAAATTTGATATTTGGAAAATTTTATAATATTCTTCATGAGAAAGTAGTTATTAAATAAATATAAAGTTCCATGAAATTATAAAGAATATGAAGAAAGTTGCTTTTATATCTCAAGAATTTGCAATTGATAAATTACCAACATATGCTGGAGGATTGGGAATTTTAGCAGGGGATTTATTTTATTCATCAAATGATTTAAAATATCCAATATATGGTATAACATTTGTAAATAAAAATGGATATGGAAAATATGAAATAAAAAATAAAGAAATAATATATGAAGAAGAAAATTATGATCCTTTAGAATATTTTTTAGAAATTGAAGATAAATTCCATATAGATTTGAAGGATAAAAGGATATATTTTAAAGTATGGCAATATCCATTATCCCATTCAAAATTATTTTTATTTGATACAGATTTACAAGAGAATGATCCTGCAATAAGAAAATTAACTGGAAGATTATATTATGAAGAAAATGAGGAAGAAAAATTATTAAAAGATTTATTATTAGGATTAGGTGCATTAGAATTCTTTGAAAATTATGGAATAGAAATTGATAAATATCATTTAAATGAATCACATGGTGGTTTTTTAGCAATAGAATTATATAAAAGATATAGAGATATAAATAAGGTAAAAGAAAAGGTTGTATTTACCACTCATTCAATTATTGCGGGTCATGATTCTTTTGATTATAATTTAGTAGAAAAATATTATGATATTCCTGGAGAAATAAAAAGTATATCTCCAAATAGATTGTCATTAACAAAAGTATTATTTGAATTATCTGGATTTGTAAATGCTGTATCATATAAACATAAAATAGTTACTGAAAGTGTATATAATAAAAAGTTAGATTATGTAACAAATGGTGTATATCATTTAAGATGGATAAATAAAAAGATTGAATATTTATATGATACATATTTACATGGATGGAGAAATGAACCTGGAAAATTTGCTTATGCGCAATCTATAAATAGGAAAGAATTTATAAAAGTAAAAAATGTTGTAAGAAAAGATTTAATAGATTATATTAATGTAAATTCATATTCAAACAAAGAATTTAGAGAAGATAGGATATTAATTGCTGTAAAAAGAAGGTTAACTGAATATAAAAGATTTCACATGTTATTATGGAGATTGGAAAGATTTGAAGAATTGGATAAAAAATATAAAATACAATTTTTATTATCTGGTTCATTCCATCCAAAAGATGATTTTGTAAAAAATACAATAGGATGGATTTTGGATATTATGTCAACATTAAATATACCAATTGGATTAATATTAAATAGAGGATATGAACAAGAAAGGACAATTTTAGCAGGTACAGATTTATTTTTACATATTCCAAGACCACCATTTGAAGCATCAGGTACTTCTTGGATGAGGGCAGCATTAAATGGTACTCCTGCATTATTTTCAAGGGATGGATCACCTTTAGAAGTAATAATTGATGATTATAATGGATGGTTCTTTGGAGAAAATAATTATGATATAAATAAAAATACTGATGATAAAGATGTAGAAGATTTCTATAATAAGCTAGATTATGTATTAAATATCTATAGAAATAATTATGATAAATATATAGATGTATCATTAAATGCAATAAGAACAATAGGTCCAATATTTAATACTTATAGATGTTTTGAAGAATATATTAGTAAAGCATATGCATGATGAAAAAAATTATACTGAAAGATGATGAATTTTACCCATTCTGATCATTTTCCAAAAAAAGATAATATATTTTTTTGACTACCTTTCTTATACGCATTCTTTAATTCTTCAATAGCTTTATTTACTCTATCTTCTGAAAAATCATGTTCATCAATTAATATTTTTCTTATTTTTTCTTCATTAACTTCTCCAAATTTTATATCTTCTTTATTTATTTCAATTACTGGAGGATCTTCAAAGAATTCTTCAAGTTCCTTCCATGAGATTTCTTTATAATATTTCTCCCATCCAACATATTTAAATAATCTTTCAGGATCATTATTATTTTTTACAAGTTCATATGCAGTTTTTACTCCAATTCCAGGAATTCCGTCAGGATTATAATCTGTTCCTACAATTAAAGCAAACCATATTAATTTTTTATAATCTAACTTTAAATAATTTAATATATCATTTAATTCAACAATTTCTGGATTTATATCAACTTCTACCCCTCTTACTCTTCTCTTCCCACTTATTGTTAAATTTCTTGCAACCCTTAATCCTCCAAATAATAATGAATCATAATCTTGTGATCCAACATAATCTGCAATTCCTTTTTTAACTAAATATGCAGCCTGAGCTTCTCCTTCAGAAGGTGCTTGTACATATGGAACCCCCATTGCTTCTAATAATTCCTTTGATTCATCTATCATATTAAATTCTAATTTTGATGTAAATTCTGCATATTTTTTTAAATCTCCCTTTATACCCATTTCAATTGCTTTTTTATATTTTTCTTCCATCTTTTTTCTCTGTTCTTCCCTTAATTCTTGTTCCTTTTTCTTAAATTCAGGATGTTTACCATCAAATACATAAATTACCTTTATCCCATATTCAATCAAATTCTTTGTCCTATAAAATAAACCTGATAAATGTGAAGTAATCCTTCCCTTTGAATCTTTTAAAGGTGTACCATCAGGTT
>Ga0081473_137513_pt1 | contig 10240 bp, 3 predicted proteins | sample CisSprmetagenome_FD_70977 | JGI IMG/M metagenome (GOLD analysis project Ga0081473, IMG submission 70977) | Hypoxic/sulfidic aquatic microbial communities from Cistern Spring, Yellowstone National Park, USA v2 (version 2) | ecosystem: Environmental > Aquatic > Thermal springs > Hot (42-90C) >... | reverse complement strand
CCTCGATGTACCTCTTCGTCTCTTCATCGAGGGTTTTCGTACTCATTAACAACCTCAACGCGGTTAGGTTGTACTCAACGAGTTTGCCTATCGTTAAGTTCCTGACATATGCTATTGCAAAGAGCGGTTCAATGCTTGAGTTCACGCCAGCAATGAGGCTCCTGGAGCCCTCTGGGGCTATGCTCATTATTGAGCCGTTCCTCACTCCCTTCGTTACCATCCTTCTCAACGTTGAGTGGTTAACCCCGTACAGGTGCAACACACGGCTTGCGTGTTCCACATGCCCGCGTATTCTATCATAACCTTGCCTCAGTACGTCTAGGTACTCCCTGACGGCTAGGTCGTCCAAGTACCTCCTAAGTCTCTCCCAATGCCTCTCATGTATTAGTTTGCCCTTCTCCCACTGGCTATTCTTGAACAAGGGGAACACGCCTTTCTCGCTGGCTAGTTTTGCTGATGCGTAGGTGGCGACACTGCTTATGAAGCTAGCCACCAGGTCTGCGAATGCCACAGCCTCTGGGGAGTCGTACTTAATGCCGAGGGCAACCAATACGTCGGCAAAGCCATTGGCACCGAGACCAATCCTCCTGCTGGCGAGGTTTGCCTGCCTAAGCCTTTCGTCGGGCATCTTGTTCACGTCAATAACGTCGTCGAGGAACCTGACTGCAAGCTCCACATCCTCAAACAACTCGCCCCACTTGAGTGTGCCGACCTCACTATCCACATACCTAGCCAGGTTTATGCTACCCAGGTTGCAACTCTCGAAGTCGTAGAGGGCTTCCTCACCGCATGGGTTGGTTGCGTTTATGACTTGACCAGGCACCCTATACCCAACGACTTGGTTGGCGACATCCTTGTTCCACAGTCCAGGATCTCCGCTGTCCCATGCGGACTCAACAATCTTGCCCCACAACTCCCTGGCATTGACCTCCCTCCAAATCCTTACTTTGCCCATCTTGATTTGCTCAACACATGATTCATAGCACTTTACGAATTCCTCACCCCACGTCTTGTATAGGCACGGGCACTCCCTCGGGTTGATTAGGTACACGTTCTCGTTGTTGGCTACCTTCTGCATGAAGTAGTCGTCAATAACGACGCTTATGTTGAAGTTCTGTAGGTGCGTGTCCTTGCTCTCCCCTGACTTCGCAGTGATGAACTTCTCAATGTCTGGGTGCCACCAGAACATCATACCCATCTGGGCACCACGCCTCTTGCCACCCTGCTTTATTGTATCAACGAGTGAGTCAAAAAGTCTCATGAAGGAAAGGGGTCCAGAGGCGACGCCAGTTGTTGACTTAACAATGTCCCCCTCGGGTCTCAACTTACCGAAGTTGTAACCCACACCACCGCCTGACTGGAAGATGAGGGATGCAAGTCTCAAGGCATCCATTATGCCGAAGCTACAATTCACATCATTCTTGTTTGTGAACGAGTCCGCAGATAAACAATCATCTACAGGGACGACAAAGCATGCAGATAACTGACCGAGGTTTGTGAAGGCGTTGTATAGCGTGGGTGAGTTGGGCATGAATTTGAGCTGGCTAATTAGGTCGTAGTACTTCTTAGCCCAGGTTACTGGGTCACCACCGTACTTAAGCTCCGCATATGCCACACCCATGGCAGTCCTCATCCATAGGTACTGAGGTGCCTCGAAGATTGTACCGTCAAGTCTCTTAAGTAAATACCTACTCATGAGGGTCCTAACGCCATTATAAGTAAGTAGCAAGTCCCTGTCTGGGACTATGTACTTACCCAGCTCCTCGATGTGTGGCTCGTAGTACTTAGCCATCTCAGCATCCCACAACCCCTGCTTCAACCCAGTCCCGAACCAAGCGAGAAAGCCCAGTTCATATACCCCACGCAAGCTAGCGCCTCCCTTATTGATGCTTTTAATGAAGCCCTTACCCCACACCTGCTTGTACACACTCCACAGTAGGTAGTTCCTGGCTATGTCGTGCCACTTCAAGTCCTCAGTGACCAGGTTAAGCATCAGCAACTGGACCTTGTCGGAGATTTCCTGTGTGGACTTTGCATCAAGGACCTTGTGAGCAATCTCCTTTGGGTCGGGCACACCAGCAAATATCAACGAGTCCATCAACTTATTGATGGAGAAAGCCTCCTCCCTACCATCCCTCTTCAGGATGCCCATACCTACCACCCGAACAATCTATTACCAACTAGTGACGTGCCATGAACACTCGATTTTAACAGAGAACCTCGATTTTCTCGGCAATCCATACATATACCTCGCAAAGCAACTAAATATAGACTTAGCCTTTCAAGACCTGCCATGCCCATCACCTCCTCAGTAGGTTTACTACGCCGTCGCTCCTAACGTACTCAACAACACCAGCCTTCGCCAAATAAGTAACGACCAAATCGAGGACTTTCCTCAACTTTATCAAGCCCTCATCAACGACACCCCACTCCCCAATTGTTATGCTCAATTCCCTCAAGACATCCCTCATTCTGCCATCCATAGCTAGATCCAGAATCAACCTAACGAAACCAACCGACCAACAACAAGGTCTATCCAAGTAACCAATAATCCATCTCACTAAGGACTCAGCAACATCACTACTGACACCTAACTCCTTGGCTAAGTCCTCAATGAGAACCTTGGGAACATCCATACTGACCACGTAACCCCTAAGCAAAAGAGGTTTATAAGTATTACTGGGAACGGCAATCTTTTAATCTAACTCGGTCAGGCATAAACATGAGAAGTAGGTAAACTTTCTGGCAGTGTTTGTGGTTGGGACTGTAGAAGGGTTTATAAGCAAGTAGTTAAACCATTGGTTCAGCAACTCCCTAAGAGGGAGTAGAAGTTGTGTGGTTCGCCCTGCTAGGGCAATGTGTGACTCCCTAAGAGGGAGTAGAAGTAAAGGAAGTACTAGTATAGGTACGTGCTTTGTATTGTTCTACCTGCCAGGGCTATGTTTTTGATTTGCTCCCAATTGCTCACGCCCAAACTTGCACTTAATTTTGGCTTTATCTCGTTGTTGTAGTATGCCTCGACCATGTAGGATGCGTCGTTTGCGTTGAAGCCGTACTTAATGAACAACCGCATGTACCTCTCCTTGAGCAACTCCTTGCTCAGTTCCACACAAGCGACGAAGGCGTATATGTTGTTGGTGTTCCTCCACTTCCTACCAGCCAGGTACTTGTCACCGCACCTATTCAGCACCTTAGCGAAGTCCCTTGCCAAGGCAATCATCACCCTGGGCTGGAAAGCCAACCACCTCCTCTGCGTCAAAATCTGCTGACGCAACTGTTGCCTAATCTGCGCAAGATTAACACTCACAAGTACTGAGTATTAACAAGTTAAATAAAACCCTTTTGATAACAATGCGAGCAAACACCAATCTACTCCTCCGACTCCTCCCCAAGCTCTTTCCTTAACTCATCCCAGTCCATTAGGGATAAACCTAGCTGTGTAGCTGTTTTCTTCAGTTCTTCCCTGAATCCCTCTAGGTCGGCGATTTCCTCGTTAACAAGCTCTATTGCGTCCTCTAACGTCTTTTCCCATGCGTCATTGCCGGTGATTATTGAAACCTTTTTGTGCCCAAAGGGGTAGGCACCCACGTTTGAACTAATGATTATGCCGACGCGGTTGCCGAAGCAGTCGTATAGACCAACAGTCCAGTGTAGCTTTGACTCGGTGGTAATCCTCCTAACCGCAACCTCCTTGCAGTGCCTTTCCATAGCCATCATTAACTCTTCAAACTCTCCATCGGACATGTCGTTGGGTATATCTAGGTAAACCCTACCGGCAATCTTGTTTAGGAAAGCTCGCAACCGAGCTTGTTCTTGCTCCGCACGCTTTGGTTCCTCAGCATTGGTTTTAGGCGACTCGTAGGTTGTTGCCATCAAATCCGTTATTAAATACAGAGATATATAACTTGCATTTTAATTAGAGCTGGAGCACTTCGTACTCCGTGCTTGTCTTTAGTTCCCTCTTCTTTTGCGCCCCTGGAGCTGAGGGTGTCCCTGGTCCTGGTTTTGGCGGTATTGGTGGTGGTAGTGGGTATGGTGCTCCGAAGGGTGGTATTGGTATTTGCAATTGTTGTAGTGTTATTGGTGGTATGCCCTGTATTGTGATGGGTGTTGTGTACGGGAGCGTTAGTTCTATTGGTGGTATTGCTATTGGTGGTATGGATATGGGTATGAATTGGTACTGGTACTGAAGCGCCAGCAGTGCCTCTAGTATGTTCATCCAGTTAGGCACGGCAGGCACTGGGGTGCTGACTGCCTTTAGGTAGTCTATGAAGCGAGTTACATTGAAGAAGTACTTCTTGATTATGTCGCGCAATGGCTTGCTATTTATTCTCCTGGCTAGCATCCACGCTAACTCGTCTGGCAATCCTATTCCCTTCAGGAAATCGAATGTGTACTCCTCCTCGGCGCCGCCCCCACCGCCCCCCTCCTCGACGGAGCTATAGGCAGTGCCAGAGGGTGGTTGTATCAAACCAGCCGCGCCGCCCACCGCACCCGAGTACTTACCCGCGCCCGCCTCGCTGAATAACTTCCTCAGTATGCTTGCCACAGTTGGGTTTGTCGCCCCAATCATGTTGATGGCTTCCTCAACCTTCCTCTCCTCCTCAGTGGGTTGAACCAAGACTGCCTGGGTTCCCCCACCTGTTGGTGCTGGTATTTCCTTCTCGCCTCCTGCCTTGGTTGTTGGCGGTGTGGGCTGTACCTGGGTCTTGGGTGGTTGAGGCAGTTGAGTGCGTGCCCTAGTGGTTGTTGTGATTATTGAGCTTGCCAGAGCCATGAAGGGCAGAGCACCAAACCCTATTCCCTCTATCTTGCTTAGCTCATTCAGGGCGTCCTGTAGGGCTGTGGCGACTGCGCCTGTGCCTTGCTTGCTTGCCCCTATCACGCTGTCGGCAAGTTTAATGAGCACCTCCCTGTACTGGCTGTAGTACTCATCCTGGGTTAGTAAGTCAATAGCTTTTACGAAGTTCTCAAGCCTTGCCTTTAGGTCTAGCCTCGTGTTCATTGCGTTGTAGATTGCCGTGATTAGGTCATCCAACTTGCTGAAGTTCTCCATGCTCTGCCTGAGGAACTCAAGGCTTGTGCTCACTGCGTGCTCCAAAGCCTCCAGCTCCTTCCTGGACTCCTCAGGTTGCCCTGTTGGGTTCCACATTGCCTCAAGCATCCTCGTGACCAAGTGCATGGGCGCTATCAGGTAAATGTTGGCAATAGGTTTACCAGGCGTTACTAACCTGTCGATGGCGACCTTCTGCTGTATCTCCGCAACCCTCTCCTCAGGTGTTACCTCCTCTGTGGGTACACCGTACTCCTCAGCCGTGTCCTCAACCAACTTGAGCACCTGACCTGGACTGCCCGCTGACTCTATTGCTTTATCAACCACCTCACCCCTAATCGTGGGTGGTATGTAATCAATATCCCTAACTGCCTTAACTACATCACCTATGTCGGCACCCTCCAGCAGTGCCAGTGGTGCTGATATCCTCATGGTTAGCTTACCCAATAGGGACTTCAGTCCGTTGTACACGTCCTCACTTATCAACCCAGCATCCCTGGCTTTACCCAAGTCGCCCAGTAACCTATCTAGCATGTTACGCAACTGGGCTGGGAACCCCTCAAGCCTACCCAAGTCGCCACTTATCACTGAGTTGAAGGCTGAATCCGCACCAGCCACTAAGTCCCTTAGTACCCTGCCTGCATCAACAAGCGGTGAAACCTCCTGCCAAGCCTGCCTAACGCTGGCTATCAACTCCCTGGCTGTGTCCTCACTTATCACGCCCTTGCCGACCAAGTCGGTTATCGCCTTCTCCGCATCCAACTCCCTCCCGCTCAACAACATGTTGAACACGTTATCCGCAACATCACTCGGTAACGCCCTCCTTAATGCATCCAGGAGGTTGCTCCTCCTTAGTGCGTCTTGCACCAGTGTCCTTAAGTCGTAGTGCATGGAGTCGGACATTGCACGTATCAAGCCGTAATTACTCCTGTAGGCTTCATACAACCTATACAGCCTTCCAGCCTCTGTATTGCTTAATATGTAGTTAAGCAACTCATTGCCTGCGTCTGGGTCTATCCTCTTGACGGCATCAACAAGCTCCTGGAAGAACGGTACGTAGGTACCGTACTGGCTACTGTACTTCAGCAACCTGAGTTCATTGAGCTGTGCTAGGGAGTTCAGACCTGACTCTATTAGTTGCTTGACGTCGTAGGGCAAACCAGCCCCGCCTGTCATGGTTGCCAACGCCTTTGTGCCCAGGTAATCCCTGACCTTGGTCACGAAGTCATCAATCAAAGCCCTAGCTCTCCCACCAGTTATTGCGGGTGGTAGGAACTCCTCTGTGGGCGTTGTTGATAAGGCGTAAGCCAAGTCCCTAAACAATGGGTCTTGCACTAGCTTGGCTATTGTGTCCTCACTGGCGCCGGCAAGCTCTGCCAACTTACCCAGTGGGCTCTTGCCCCAATCCCACGCGATAGCCACTGAGTAAACGGATCTGGGGTCTAGGTTGTACATAGTTGCCAGCTTGTACAGTAAATACCCTGCGTCTGCGTTATCCATGAGCTTCAGGAAGCCCCACTTCCTCGCTTGCTCGCTTAGTGCGTTGAGGAAGGGCACGACATCGTTAGCCCCCAACACGCCGGCGAACAAGTCATTGTGTTGTGCCAAGTCCAGCAACCTGTCCAGGAAGTCGCCCAAGTCAATGAACCCAGCACTCCACACCTCCCTACCGCCAACAACCCTCTTGATAATCACCATGCCAGGCAACACCCTACTCGGCTTAACCCTGAACACTTGGATTTCCGTGCCGTCCTTCCCCAGTATGGTTATTGACTGTCCGTGTAACCCATCAACGTACTGCACAACCACGTCCCCGTACTTGAACACCCTGTACTCAGGCTCCAGCTTGCCCGCCGGCGTCAGTGCGTCATAGGTCTGGACAGCCTTGACAGCCATGTTGAACTCGGGCTTGTCTATGTAGTTCTTGTGTAACCACTCATTGAACAACTGATCCACATAATTAGCCAACCTACCGTCCCTCTTCGTAGCCATGGCAGGCTCGGCACCCTCAGCAATCCAGTTCTCAAGGTCAGCATTGATCTTCCTGAACAATGAAACGGCAGTGTCAACATTCAACGCATCCCCCTGTAGGTTGTAGAGGGACTTGAGTACCTTGTTCCAGTTCTCAACAACGCTTCTCCAGACCTTCTCCCTATCCAGCTCGGGCACGTCGTTCAACAAACCAAGCAGTAAGTCGTGCCTTCTTAACCTGTTGGCAACATCATTAACACCGCCCCACAGGTCTGGTGCGTACTCACCAAGCTTGTTTAGCACTGGGTCGGAGAGTATGTTATCTATCACGCCAGGCTTCAGTAAGTCCTCAATACTGTTGACACCGAACCTCCACCTCAAGTAATCAACACCCCCACGACGCAGTAAATCACTGAGACCCTTGAGGTACGCAATGCCCTCATCAACGTTAGGCGGTACCTCACCTATCAAGCTCTTAACCCTCTCGTTAACGCTTGCCACGAACTGAGACCACACTGATGCAGGATCCCCAGTGGCTGAAACAAACCTCCTAAGCTCATTCACTGCACCATCAATCACTGGCTGTAGCTTGCCCAACCTCTCCTCAGAATCCCTCAGGGCGTTCAAGGCTCCAAGTATTTCATTAAGCCTTGGGTACTGGTTCCTAACCTCCTCCGCCAGCTCCTCAAGCCCACCAAGTACTGTACCTAGGGAGTTACTGTCAAGTGCTTCCACAATGCTTGGGAACCTACCCATTGCGTACTCCCTAACGCTCTGGAACATTGCTGGTAGGTTGGTGTTCATGATGTTGTACAGCCACTCCATGTTCCTAGCCAAGCCCTCTGCATTATTGGTTAGACCCTTGATGGAGTTCGCAAACCCACTCAAGCTAGTGCTGAAGGCTGTGTACTCCCTCTCTATGTCTGTCAAGACTGCACCCACCTCCGGACTGCCGTTGCTCAACCACACCATGAGGGCGGTTGCCCTCGCATTATCCCTCAAGTCCCTCATGAAGTTAAGCACCTCGGTAACCGGCACCTCCCTCTTCATTGCGTTAGTTATTGTTGTGTACAAATCCATCAAGTCATGCTCACTCAAGGAGACACCGTACTTCCCAGCAAGCCTGGTGAAGGCATCGAAGTCCAGACCTCCCTGCCTCATTGATGTTAGGACATCGGCAATGAAATCAATCACTGACCTGTCCTTCCCAACATCAATACCTAACCTATCTAGTTCCTTGAGTATTGAAACAACATCCACGGAGTTCATGGAAGCCAGCCTCTCAGACAGCGATCTAATAGCACTTAGGGAGTCGAGTAATTCATTAACGGTTAGTGGAACTCTCTCGCCAGTTGGTGTCACGACCTCAATCGAGCCGGGCACCAAGTCCCTGAGCTTCGTTAGGTAATCAGTCAAGGCAGTTATGTCTTGCGGGCTGAATGCTCTATTCCTGCCTACCTCATTCATGATATTCATTGCCTCGTCCACCAAACCCACGGCTTGCCTCAGTTTCGGCAAGGCAACAGATACCGAGTGCACGTCTTCCCCAAGCAAGCCACTCAGTAAACTGGAGAGCTCCCTATCGGCGTTTGCCAACCCCTCATACCTAGCACTCAAGATTGCATTCCACACCTCTGGGTTCCTAATGGCTTCCAAGAGCTCGCTCTCGCTAATACCGAGCCTACCCAACTCATTAACTATTGATTGTATGGCTCCTATGGAGTTAACAATATCAACAGCCCTGGCAAACTCGGGACCAAGCAGTCTCAAGGCGTCCTGGTAATTACTCACACCAGCCCCAAGCAACTCACTGAGCCTAGCCCTGGCATTGGTCAACTGCTTCACCGCATCTATGTAATCATCAAAGGTGCTTGCGAATTTCCTCTCCACCTCAAGCATACCTAAAACCTCGTTGATCTGTCTCTCCATGGCTGGCGAGGCAGTGCCGAACAATTTATCGATGGCATTCATTAACTTCCTACCCTCGTCAGTAACAGGTTGAGCCAAACCCCTCCTGTACTCACTTAGTTTGTTGAGGTAGTCCAGCAACATGTTGGAGATGTCCACGTCACTAACCAGCTTGTTAGTCCTCAAAGACTCCAAGTACTTCCTAGCCACCGCATCCACTGCACCAAGTACGCTCTTGCCACCAGGTGCATTAGCTAGCCTGTTTAGCTCATTCACTAGGTCCTCGGCAGTCAGCACCTCACCCAGCCTCTTAGCGTATGCATTCAAGACGCCTAGGAAGGCATCATTTACCGAACCCAACGCCCTAGCCAAAGCTTCATCACCAGTGCTTGAGACAGCGGTCTCCCAAGCCCTCCTCACGAGGGACGCCAAGCCCTCGGTATCCCCATCCATCACCAACCTAACCAACTCATCTCTTTCCCTAAGTAATGCATTGAAGAACTCCTTAGTGATCTTCCCAACATCACTGCTCCAGCGGTCTAGACCACCACCACTCAGTATTTCCTTTACTGCATCGGCACTTAGGTAGTCAGTGTACCTACTCGTTAGGAGCGATGCCAAGTCCTTGCCGAACTTGCTTGCAATGGCGTCAGCGTTCTTCATAACGAACTGCAAATCACCAGAGTCAGCCAAGCTATCTATTGACCTAGCAAGCAACCACTTGAGGAGGCTGACCTTTGTTGATGCGTACTGCTCCCTCAGGAAGTCCAGGAACGAGGCACTTAACTGCTCGTTTGCGTATATCCTGTAAGCCTTGTTAAACAAGGAGACAGCATCCCTCGTGTCTTCACCACCAGCCGCCAGGAGCACCATGTTCCACACAATCTGGTCAAGCAACCTCTGGGTCGCCGGTACCTCCTTCTGTAGGCTGTTTATGAACATGCCAGCAAGCGCCCAACTCAGTTTCGCCTTTGGTGACTCCACGTACACCGTGGGCATTATGGTGATTGAGGAGTAAACTCCCTTGTACGCATCACGTAGTTTATCAAGTGCACTGCTCCATAGCTTGGAGAATGACTTAAGTGCGTCCTTGAAACTCCTGGTGCTTATCTTAGCGCCGCCTAGGTAGTTGCTGAAGATGTCATCAACAAGCCTCTGTATGTCTATGTCCCTAAGCCTATCGGCGTTTGCCCCCAGTGAGTTGAGGAAGTCCTCCCAAGCCCTTGCTAGGTCCTTGGGCAAGAGGTTGTCGTTGCCTATCACGTCTCTGACAATGAATGCCCTAAGCCTCGTGAAGAGACTGTCAGG